>C687J35503_10000392_pt1 | contig 11615 bp, 19 predicted proteins | sample RifCSP19_3_FD_35503 | JGI IMG/M metagenome (IMG submission 35503)
GCTCGTGTAGTGGATCGTGGCATACGCGAATCAAAAGCTATACCCACCGAAGACCTAGTCATAGAGGCCGGCGAGAAGGTTTTCGTTGTGTTCATCGATGTTTACGTTCTCAACCACGACGGCAACTTGATCGACGCGTCAGCACTAGCTGCTCTAGCTGCACTTCTGAACACAAAAATGTTCAACTACGAAGTGAAAGAAGGCGAAGTAAAGATTAAGCCGGGCTATAAGCCGCTGCCCATCAAAAACCATCCCATTGCAGTTACGTTTGCCAAAATCAACGACAAGCTGGTTGTGGATCCATGGCTTGAGGAAGAGCAGGTGATGGACGCTCGCTTGACTATGACTGTGGAGAAAGACGGCAAGATATGCGCGATCCAGAAGGGCGGTTACGGCACATTCTCAACCCAACAGATCTTAGAGGCAAGCAAAATAGCGCAAGAGAAATCGGCTGAACTGCGAAAACTAGTTGTGAAGGACTAAGAAATGGGCAAGAAGCGAATGAAGAAGATCGGTTCAACGCGTGGATTTGAGGCTCGCTATGGCTCCACTGTCCGAAAGCGCTACATCGCCGCCATCTCCGGTCTTAAAAAAGCACATGAATGCCCGAAGTGCGGTTCAACCTCGGTTCGACGTCAAAGCGTAGGCGTCTGGAAATGCGGAAAATGCAGCGCAGTGTTCGCTGGTGGCGCCTATATGCCAACAACCAAGCTTGGCGAAATTGCCAAGCGAGCAGCAAAAGGCGTGCCGACTGAAGCAGTGGCTGTGGAACAAGAAGGCGAGTAACCCCTCAGGATCTTCTTCTTTCTAGTCTCTTTTTCCAGCTTTTCAAAGGAGTGTCGAAACTACATATTTAAATATGTTAATATGTAATCATGTAGTTTCTCAAAACGGAAGGTTTAGCCAATGACAACTATGCCTGCCAATGAGAAAGACCGACTTGTTCGGTTGATTGAGTCTGGAAGATGCAAAGCTGCAGAGGCGCCAAAATACGCTGATCAACTTCGGCGTCTGGCTAACGAAGTCGCCAACGCCAAGACTGTAGACACGCAGAGTAAGCTTTTCAAGGCGTTAGCCGACCAAACGCGGCTGCGGATTCTGAGACTTCTCGAGATGCAGGAGATGTGTGTCTGTGAACTTATGGTTGCGCTTGATTTGACTCAACCGACAGCATCTCATCATTTGGGGTTGTTGGAGAATGCAGGTTTGGTTAGGCGAAGAAGGGAAGTGAAATGGGTCTTCTACAGCATTGTTGATCACAAGCTGGTTGCAAACTTGCTCGGAACGGAAGTCTTCAAGAGATGAAAATGATTGCTCAGCAACAATCATCTGCGTCTGCTGAACGCGGAACGCTTGGTCTTTTCGAGAAGTACCTAACCGTATGGATTGCCATCTGCATAATCGTCGGCTTGTTGGTGGGACGATTTCTGCCGCAATTCGGTCAGCTCGTAGATTCCCTTAAATTCAGGCAGTTGTCGATTCCGATTGGCATACTGCTGTTTTTCATGATGTATCCCACGGTTGTTGGAATAAGGTTCAGCGACGTTAGGAAAGCTGCGCAGAAACCCAAACCTCTGCTTGTGACATTATTCGCAAACTGGGTTGTAGCTCCCCCTCTGATGACTCTTCTGGCAAATCTCATGCTGACCGATCCTTTGCAAAAGGCTGGAATAATACTGCTCGGCATGTCACCCTGCACAGCCATGGTAATGTGGTGGATGTTTCTAGCTAAAGGTGACATGGCACAGGGACTGGTTAATACAGCGATTAACGCGCTTTTGATGCTGTTGCTTTATGCTCCGATGGCAGCGCTATATCTAGGAGTAAGCAGCATTCCAGTGCCTTGGGATCTGATCGCTGTCAGCGTTTTGGTTTTCATTGCTTTACCAGTCGCATCAGGTGCCATCACTAGAAGAACACTGATACCCCGGAAAGGCGAGGAATGGTTCAGCAACAGGTACATCCCTGTTGTCGGCAAAATATCCATAGTGGCTCTCTTGACCACTCTCATAGTCTTGTTTTCGTTTGAGGGAGAGGTCATTCTTGAAAATCCCTTCTTGGTCGCTTACCTTGCGGCACCGAATCTGCTGCACTATGCCATCATGATAACTTGGACTTACATGCTTGGATATCTCGCAGGCTGGGCATACGAAACCACCATAGATACAACCTTGATAGGAAGCAGCAGCCACTTTGAAGTTGCCATAGCAGTGGCCATAACGCTGTACGGCATAGGCTCAGGCGCAGCGTTAGCCACCGTCATAGGACCTTTAATGGAAGTCCCACTGATGCTGTCTGTGGTGAAGTTGGGTTTAAGAACAAGCCATTACTTTCCAAGGAAGAATGCTGGGAGGTGAAATGTGCGCTGAAAAAGATACTATTTGTATGTGTCGAGAACGCTGGTCGAAGCCAAATGGCTGAGGCATTCGCAAACCATTTCGGAGAGGGCAAAGTCGTTGCCACGAGCGCCGGCGTCATGTTAGCTGATGAAGTCAATCCAGTTGTGGTGCAAGCCATGAAGGAAAAAGGAATTGACATATCCATGAAAAAGCCCAAACTGCTTACTACGAGGATGGCGGAAGAAGTCCATAGAATTATCACGATGGGCTGCAGTGTCGAGCAGGTTTGCCCTGCCCCACTTCTCAAGAATGTCATTGACTGGAGCTTGGAAGATCCTAAGGGCAAACCTATTGAAAAGGTTCGGGAAATAAGAGACGAGATAGAGAAAAGAGTCCTTTCATTAATGGCTGAACTTAAAGCGATTGATTAATGCAGGTGCTGAGAAAGGATGAGAGCAACAGCTAAGATTCATCTTAGATTTCCCAGCGGGAAGCAGTTGTCGGCTATCTTTACGGCGCTCAAGGCTGAGGCTCGCAGCCCTGTGACAAGTCGCTCCAAAGTTGCTGTTGTGAAAGAAGACAAGACGTTGACGTTGACCATGATTTTCGAGGCAAAGGACACTTCTGCGTTGAGGGCAGCGTTGAACTCCTATCTGCATTGGGTACGCCTTTCAATGGATGTTCTGCAAGCTCTCGAAGCATCTTGATAGCAGCAATTGTTCAAGAAATGCTTAATTAATTCGAGTTCATAATGCTGAGCGTAATTCAGCCACTGATTATAGGAATGTTGCCCCATGAGCGATGAAATCTCGAAGCTTCCAGCCCCAGTTCAAGAGCGTTTGCTCAGGTTGCAGCAACTCCAGCAGGCCTTGCAGTCGGTGTTGACGCAGAAGCAGCAGCTTGAATTGGAGTTGACGGAAACTGAGCAAGCGCTCAGCGAGTTGGCAAAGATGGACGACAACGCCATAATATACAAATCGATTGGTTCATTGTTGGTGAAGGCTGAAAAAGCCAAAGTGACAACCGAGCTTACCGAGCGCAAAGAACTGTTCAACGCACGAGTCAGCGTGTTAGGAAAGCAGGAAGAAAGGCTTCGAACCCAAGCCAAAGACCTGCAAGCCAGATTGCAGAAGGATCTAAGCCCAGTTTTTCCAGCGCAGCCTGAGTCTTAAGGGCTTAGGTGAAGCGTCTGTTGGAAGAACTCGGTATAGCCGAGTTGACAGAAGACCAACTTGAAAAACTCTGTGAGACAGGCGAGAAAGCAGCAAGAGCTTATGTTCTGTCCAAGGTTCCTAAGAAGGAAATTTCAACGCTTGATATTACCGTGGACGCTGAAGGCAGCAAACCCGTCACAGTCAATGTAGAAGTGGAAATCACCTTGTCGCCATCAACGAAGAACCTCAATGTGAACAAACTGGCACAAGAAGCAACAGAGAAAGCATTCGACGCCATAAAGCAATATCTGCGTGAGTCTTCATGCAAGTCCACCAAATAATCGATCTCATCGAGAACCGAAAAGCCAAACTAGCTGTCTTACTCTGCCACGTAAACGCTGACCCAGATGCTGTGTGTGCCGCGTTTGGTTTTGCTCAACTGCTGCAGCGGCTTAGACCTAACCTTGCTGTCGAGACTGCTGCGGCTCAAGGTCCAAGTCGACTGTCAAAATCCCTGCTAAACTCGTTGCCTGCAAAGTTGACGATGCAACCAAGAATCGAGGAAGCAGACATCATCGTCTTGCTGGATACAAACACGGTTCAGCAACTGGGCGAATGGAGCGATCGAGTCAAGGCGTCAAAGGCAGCGTTGATCGTAATAGACCATCATGCAAGCCACCCGCAGACTGAAAGCCTCGCAACCCTGAGCGTTGCTGACGAGAAGGCTTCATCCGCCTGCGAAATAGTCTATCGTCTGTATAAAGAGGCTCAGGTTGAGTTGAAGCCGGTTGAAGCTCAGGCGCTGTTTTTGGGAATAGCGTTTGACACGCGGCATTTTGTATTGGCTAAATCCAGCACCTTCAAGGCGATAGCCGAGCTAATCGACGCTGGAGTCAAAGCTGAAGAGACCCTGTCCCTGCTTTCGTTGCCTATGGATCAATCAGAACGCATAGCACGACTCAAAGCGTCAAAACGCCTCAAACTAATCGGAATCAACAACTGGCTAATCGCTTTTTCAAACGTCAGCGCATATCAAGCCTCAGCAGCTCGCGCACTCATCAGTTTAGGCGCGCATGTTGCAGTTGCGGCAGGACAAAAAGGCGAGAAACTCCAGATGAGTATGCGCGCCACGCAAGATTTTCATGAAAAAACCAAGGTTCATTTAGGCAGGGATATTGCCAATCCTCTTGGTGAATACTTGCATGGTATGGGTGGGGGACATGCTGTTTCTGCTGGAGTTAATGGTGTAGGCGAAGTTGAAGACAGCCTAAAGCGGTGCGCAAGACTGTTGAAAGAGAAACTGACCAAACTCTAAATTGAGTAGCTACTCTTAAGTTAATCTGCAAGTTGCTGTTGCAACAAGGCGGCGACAAAGGCATTGGCAGTTATCGAGATTAAAAACCTAACCTACATGTATCCCGGCGCAAACAAGCAGTCTCTAAGTGACGTGAGCCTAGCTGTAGAAAAAGGCGAGTTCGCCATACTCACAGGTCCAAGCGGCTGCGGGAAGACCACTCTTTGTCGCTGCTTCAACGGGTTGATACCACACTTCTATGCAGGTGAATTGAAAGGCGACCTGAAGGTTGCTGACTTGAACATCAGTGGTCACACTATAGGGGAAATGGCGATGCACGTTGGACTCGTGTTTCAGAACCCTGAAAACCAGCTCTTCGCGTTGTCGGTTGAAAAAGACGTAGCTTTCGGGCTTGAAAACTTGGGCATGCCGAGGCAAGAGATGAAGGAGCGCGTGGACTGGGCGCTGAAAACGACGGGTATCGAAGACTTGAGGGAAAGAGCACCTTACGAGCTTTCAGGCGGGCAGCAACAGCGTGTTGCCATCGCCAGCGTCCTCGCCATGCAACCTGAGATCATCGTTTTCGACGAGCCAACGTCTTTTCTCGACCCTCTTGGGGCTCAGAAAATCTTCGAAGTGATAAGCCAACTCAACAGACAGCTGGGAATAACCGTCATACTAGTCGAGCACAGATTGGATTTGGCTGCAAAATACGCCAACCACGTCATAATCATGGATGAAGGCAAAATCGTGCTAGACGGCGAACCCCGGGACATATTCAACTCCGAACAAGCTTGGCTTCTAGGCGTTGGCATCCCAAAGGTCGTGCGCCTCTGGCGGCTTCTTGAAGAAAACGGTGTCACGTTGAAGGGAATTCCCCTAAGCTCTGAGGAAGCCACGCAATATCTGCGGGAGGCATTGTGGCAACGATAGAAGTCAAAGACATCTACTTCACGTATCCAACTGGCGTTGAAGCCTTGAAAGGCGTGTCGATAACGGTCAAAGACGGGGAATTCGTCGCCATAATGGGGCAAAACGGTGCAGGAAAGACCACGCTTGTCAAGAATTTCAACGGTCTGCTCAGACCTGCCAAAGGCCAAGTGTCGGTTGACGGGGTCAGCACCAGAGACGTAAGCGTGGCCAAACTTGCCAGAACGGTTGGATTCGTCTTTCAAAATCCTGACCATCAATTATTCAGTGAGACTGTTGAGGAGGAAATTGCCTTTGCCCTGCGCAACTTCGGGTTCGACGCTGAAACCATTGAAAAACGCGTGACTTGGGCGGTTAATCTTCTCGATTTGGTTGAGTATCGGAAAACGTCTCCTTTCATGTTGAGCGGAGGCGAGCGGAAACGTGTGGCTTTAGCCTCAGTTCTTGCTTGGGATCCGAAGGTGGTTATACTTGATGAGCCCACGATTGGGCAGGATCATAGGCAGAAGGAGAACCTTCGGCAATTTATTGTCCAACTGAATGAGCAGGGCAAGACGGTTGTGGTTGTGACTCATGATGTTGAGTTTGTGGCTGAATGCAACCCGCGGGTTGTCTTGATGAAAGAGGGAAGGATAATAGCCGACGGCGAAGCCAAGCAGATTCTAACCAACACCACGCTGGCGTTGGAGGCTTCGATTGTGCCGCCTCAAATCTCCCAGATTTTTCATGGCTTGACGTTCTTAGGCTTGCCTTCAGACGTGATTGACGTTTCGGAAGCGAAGACGATATTGATCAATTACATGAAGGAGCATCAGCGTTGAGCGTTTTTGAAGGTTTCCGCTTCCGTCATGTAAGCTCGCCTATTCATAATCGTGATCCGAGAATCAAGTTTGTGTTTGTCATTGCAATGTTCGCCGTCACGTTGCTTTTCACTGAGTTTCTGCCCTTGTTGGTGTTGTTTTTCCTGCCGCTGCCCTTTGTGGCTGTTGCAGGCGTGAAACGACAATGGTTGCGTTCGCTGCGGGGAGCCCTTTTCTTGGCGATGTTCATCTTTGTTTTCAATTTTGTGTTTGGCTATCTTTACAGGTCTTATCCGACTACGAGTGTGCTGTTGGAGTATTCGTTGGCGATGACGTTGAGGTTTCTGGTGTTGGTTGAGTCTTTTTCGGTTTTCTTTTTGACCACTTCGCCTGACCATCTAAGCTTAGCGTTGGAGCAGAGCCACGTCCCATATGAGTTCACGTTTGCCTTCACCACTGCTGTACGCTTTGTGCCTGTTCTGGCTGAGGAGGCTCAGACCATTATGGACGCTCAGAAGGCGCGAGGTCTGGAGTTGGAGCGAGGCAACTTTCTAAAACGCGTGCGCAACTACATCCCAATCCTGATTCCACTCATAGTCAGCGCCATAAGGCGAAGTTTAGAATTGGCTGAGGCTATGGAATCGAGGGCTTGGGGTGCCAGTTCCAAGCGCACAAATCTTTATGTGCTGAAGATCAAACGTGGCGACTTGGTGCTGCTGCTACTGTCAGTTGGGTTGCTGGCGCTGGGCGTTTACGTGCGCTATTTTGTGTCAATTCCACACTTGAGCACGTTTCTACCGCCGCTTCCGTTTTAGAAACCGAGTAAAAGTCTTTTGAGCCAGCTGCCTCATCAATTTGCAGGGTCGAGTGTCTGCTATGTCGTTTCAAACGCGCGTGATTGTGGATGAGCGAGAAAGGGATTCTGGCGTGCCTGACGTTCTCAAAGCGTTGGGGTTGCAGGTTGATTATCGGATGCTTGAGGTCGGTGATTATGTTGTTTCCTCTGACTGTGCTGTGGAGAGAAAAGCAGGACGAGATTTTGCCAAATCACTCTACTCGGGTAGACTGTTTGATCAAGCGCGAAGGTTGCGCCAATTCTATAGCCGCCCTGTGTTTGTGGCTGAAGGTGATCTGCAACTGCTGATCGGCGAAAGTGCCAAGCCGAGAGCCTATTGGGGAGCGTTGGCGACGCTTGCGTTTCAGTTCGGGTTGACTGTGTTTTTCACTGCTAATGCACGGCAAACTGCGGATTTGATTCGTACTCTTGCCAAGCGTTCTGGGTTGACTCGTGCGCCCAAAGGTCCATGGGTGCAGAAGAAGGTTCGAAGGGCTGATGTGCAGAGGATGCAGTTGTCGCTTGTGGCTTCTCTGCCGGCGATTGGACCTAAGCTTGCGGAGCGCGTCTTGGGGCGGTTTGGAACTGTGCGTAGGGTTTTTTCCGCCTCGGTTGCTGAGCTGTGCACTGTTAAGGGTGTGGGTAGGGTGAAAGCTGAAAAGATAGCTGCGTTGCTTGACCGAGAGTATAAACCAGCTCCGAAGCGGGAGAAGCATGTTACTCTTGATGCTTCTTGATTCCACCGCAAGATTTTTAGATGTCTAAAAGGAGTATTCGCTTCCCGAGGCGAGTCGGCGTGAAATGGTTGAAGGCGGCGGTAGAGGAAATTCTCTCAGGCGCCAAAAGAGCCATAGATGAAATGGATGAAAGCCAAGTTGAAAGAATGATACAACTGCTTCTAGACGCCCTGGACAAGAAGATTTTTGTTGTGGGCATGGGTCGAAGCGGGTTTGTTGGACGCGCCTTTGCATTGCGCCTCATGAATTTGGGTTTCAATGTCTACTTCTTGGGCGAAACCATAACTCCGGCGGCTGGAAAAGACGACTTGGTCATTGCCATCTCGGGCACGGGTATGACTAAGTTGGTTGTGAGTGCTGCGGGCGCTGCTAAGGATATTGGTGCAAGGGTTGTGGCGATCACTTCGTACATGGAGTCTCAGCTTGGGCAGATGGCGGATCAATTGGTGTTGGTGAAAGGGAGAACTAAGATGGGTTGGCCGCGTGAAGAAGACTATCTGGCGCGTCAGATTCTGGGTGAACGCGAGCCTCTCAGTCCGTTGGGAAGCGTGTTTGAAAACAATTGCATGGTGTTTCTAGACGGCTTAATCGTCGAACTCATGTACCGTATGAAGAAAGATGAAAATGACTTGCGAAGTCGTCACGCCACTATCGAGTAACGCTTAAAAGTGAACATACAGCTATTCTGCGTAAAGTCTACTATGACCGTTCAGGGGCTTGCTTGAAACGAAGGGGAAATCAAAGCGGAAACGGATGCGCAGGGAAAAGCGGAAGCGCGAGAAGAGACGTGAAAGATACAAGTAGAAATTCTGTAGTTGGCTTCAAGTTAGTACATGTGAGAATCTGGAATATAGTGTTGCTCGGGAGAACGAATTGAAATTAGAAATTTCCGACGGAAAATTAAGAATAGACCTCGGAGACTTGGAGAAAGTCTTAGCCATCAGAGGCGGGTTTGAAATCCCGTTGGAAAACATTGTAAAAGTTGGGACTGAGGCTCACCGGACAGGCTGGAGAGAAGTAAGAGCTCCTGGAACGCATCTGCCAGGGGTGATAAAGGCGGGGACTTACCATACGCCCAGAGGCAGAGAGTTCTGGTATGTAACGGAGAAGGGTGTTTTGGTGCTTGAGTTGGAGCATGAGTCCTACACGAGAATTGTCCTGAGCATAGATGATAACGAGAAATGGGCTGAAAGAATCAAGGAAGCTACTTCGAAACAGCGTTGAAGCACGGTTTCATGTGCCGTCTATTTTCGAGCGACTAGTGAAGTCGTGTGTTGATCTGCTTTCTATGTTGTCTATGGCTTGGGCGACTTTTACTAGGGCTTCTACTTGACGGGTTAGGCTGCGCATCTAGCGTAGTTTGGTGTCTGGGTTAACTTTCTTGTTGCGTATCTGGTGGACAGCGTATTCTATGCCTTTCTTCAGGCTAGCCGTAGTAAGTAGCAAGAATGACAGGCTCTGGACCCGCTGACGAGAGTTCGAATCTCTCCCGGGCTACCATTGTTTTTGATTCTGAGGCTGGTTTGGTATGATAAGGGTGTCAACTTTGTTGAAGCACCTAAAAAGCAGTACTGGGGCGGCTACGCAGCCATATTTGCGGATCCAGATGAGAACTTGTTCTACCTCGTGCAAAGAGAAGATTAACTCTTTTGTTAGCGCGCGCGACCAAAGTCTACCTTTTCTGGCAAAATGCTCGGCATCTTCCGCTTCCTAAAACAATCAAAAGTTTACCAAATTTGGAAAAATCGTTCGACTGCCCTTCTTCCAGCGCACTTACTACCCTTTAAATAAGGGGAAATTGGTTTGATATTAGATCGACCTTGCGTTTAATGAGCCGACCAAGATACAAGGTTGCTTGGCGCCCTGTTCTTTATATCTACTTAATTGCAAGTGTAATTTCGATACCTTTTCAACAAACACTTGCCGCCGAGGAAAATGATTGGCTGAAAGTGACTCAAACAAATGTCGGATATTTCATTAACAGCGCTACGCCCCACGGGAACCTGTCCTTCAGGTTTGAGTTTTCTGAACTTGAAGAACCTCAACGAGTGGCTTTCGTTAACAATACAGGGCGTTATGCCATCGAATACATATTGCCTGTTGAATTGTGGGAGTATGCAGACACCATTGAAAACGGATATTTTGACTACACTTACTCGGAGTGGGTGTCAAGTCCGTATAGCAACGCTCTGAATGAAACCGTTTTCGCCTATTACAAGAACTTTTGGTTTTCAGAAATCACCAACGTAACAACTCGTAGCGATGCTGGCGGTAATGTCGTCTGCGAATGGTCGATAAAGGGGTCCGCCGGGCTCTCACACCCATGGCCCGAGAAGGAGGTGCTCGTACCCATAGAATACACGTTCCATTACTCACCGCTCAACGGAAGCCTAAAAACGGATTTCGATATGGAAAACTTCGCATCAAAAAACGAAACGTCGCGCCTGTTCATTGAGTTCTCAATGCGCTATACGTCTGAGGAAAATGAAAGTGTTGAAGTGCTGAATAACCAGGAAAAGCTTGAGGTCGACTCTGTAAACGATCAGCACAAGCTCAATTCAACCACGATTTTCTTGGCAGCCAACGACCAAGTTAAAGGTTTCTTTGATTTTGGTGGGATGCTCAAAATAGACAACTCAACAACCACGCCTGTTGGCGCCGTTGTTCCATGGATTGAACGTGGATATCAGCACTTCTCTCCGACGTATGGTTTCAGCGCTGCCGTCGGAATTCAATTAAGCTACCCTCATGTTAACAAAACTCTAACACATGACCCAAATTTCGGCTTAGAAGCATCATATAAAGCTCCGACAGCCAGTAACCCATCCGGCGGCGAACCCGTAACGTTTCCAAACCTTTACGGTGAACCCACATGGAAAATACTCCTCATAGGTGGGACAATAGCCTTCGCAACAATCGCAATAATGACTATCATTATTTTGAGGCGTAAGAGAAAAATTCACTTGAAATTACACCCTCCCTTTAAGTCTTGACCACGTTTCATAAGTTTCTATACTCTAAAAAATGGGGTCAGCTGAGCACTTTTAGCCCTGCTTTATCGCAGATTCTCTTCAGCCTCTGTAATTCTTTGCCTGTGTAGAACCTGGCTATCACTGTTTTAGGCGCTCGACCCTGAAACACATCCACGTCTCTATCGGGAACCCCAAGCTCGCCCAATTCAGTTGAATACCACTTCCTAAGCACCTAAGGCGGCATCCTCACACTCGCGCCATCGGTTAGTACTATAACAAATGAGTAGTTTCGTCCAGTTAAGAGGGGTATTTCTTTTCTTCGACTATGTCTCCTGCAACCGTTATCAAAAGATTGTTCCCGTTTATCGAAACCACCCTTATGCTTTCTATCCAAATTGTAAAACCTCCAGAACCTTTCAGGAACCTGCACAATCAATTTCCCACCAGCTTCCTTCATAGGAATTTTCTCAAGAAAGCAAGAGATCTTTCTCACTTACTGCAGCACCGTTTGCCGTCACCAAGTATACAGCGACATACCGACACTCAGAAAGTCG
>C687J35503_10000401_pt1 | contig 11432 bp, 8 predicted proteins | sample RifCSP19_3_FD_35503 | JGI IMG/M metagenome (IMG submission 35503)
ACCTGACAGCCGGTGTCCTTCTCGAACGAGGACACCCAGTCGACATCGGGGCTCGTCGTGCCGTCCTCGACGTAGCCGGGCCAGGCCAGGACCGTCAGCGCGCCCTCGCCCGAGCCGATGCTCGTCGGCAGGCCTGGTGTCGGCGAGGCTCCTGGGCCCGTGCCGCAGGCCGCGATCAGGAGCGCGGCGCTGACCACGACTCCGAACTTCCTCCGTTGGATCATCCCTCTCGTTCCTCCTCTTGTCCCTGCCTCACGCCAGGTCGGCGATGGGCAGGCAATGCTCCCGTTTCCAGACCAGCCGGACTGCCCGACCACGAGCCACGAGCGCCTCCGTGGAGGAGGTCGCGAGATTCTGTTGCGTGACGACGAGGTCAGCCCCCGCGTTGAGCGCAACGATATACCGCGTATCGGGCCCGATGTAAACGACGTCGCTGATGCGTCCCAGCGCGCCGACCTCGTCGGGCGCCGCCTCCGCGTCGGGTTCCACCATGCGGATCTTCTCCGGGCGGACCGTGAAGAGCCCGTCCTCGCCGAGGATCGTGCGAGCAACCTCGCCGCGCAGCAGGTTCGAGGTACCGACGAATCCGGCCACGAAGGCCGTCGCCGGCCGCTCGTACACGTCGGCCGGAGCGCCGACCTGCTCGATCCGACCGCGGTTGAAGACGGCCAGGCGGTCGCTCATGGTGAGCGCCTCTCCTGGTCGTGCGTGACGTAGATGAACGTGATGCCCACTTCCTGCTGGATCCGTTTGAGCTCGATCTGCATCTCCTCGCGGAGCTTCAGGTCCAGAGCGCCAAGGGGCTCGTCCAGGAGCAGGACACGGGGCCGGTTGATGAGGGCCCGGGCCAGGGCGACGCGCTGGCGCTGGCCGCCCGACAACTGCGAAGGCTTTCGACGATCCAGGCCTTGGAGGCGAACCATGCGCAACGCATCCTCGACGCGCAGCGCTCGGGCCTCGCGGGGCACCTTGCGCACCATCAAGCCGTAGGCCACGTTGTCGCCGACGTCCATGTGCGGGAAGAGCGCGTAATCCTGGAAGACGGTGTTCACGTCTCGCTCGAACGGCGGGCGCTGCGAGACGTCCTCGCCGTCGAGCAGGATCCGCCCGGCGGTGGGCAGCTCGAAGCCGGCGATCATGCGCAGCGTCGTCGTCTTGCCCGAACCCGACGGGCCCAGCATCGAGAAGAACTCGCCCTCGTCGATCTCGAGGTCGATGCCCGCCACCGCCTCGACGTCGCCGAAGACCTTGCGCACGCCCTCCAGGCGTACGGCGGCCCTCTCCGTCCGCGGGCGACTGGTGGTGGTCGGCGTATCGACGCTCTGTGCTGGCACGCCTCTCCTCGGTGGACCTGATCGGGGGCACGCCGCGCGGCCTGGACGCGCTCGACGGCAAGTCCGGCGCAGGCGACGATCTCGCCCGGGGATGGCGCGCACTGTGCAGCCTGCGGGTGCTCGGTGTCAAGCAAGGCCGGTCGCGAATCACGCACGCATCGCGCCCCCGGGGCGCGCGATTCGGATGCCGACGGGCATCTTCCGCGCGCGCTAGAGTCGATGTCGGTGACCACATCCATCCCACTGCGGACGCTGCTCTCGGTCGGCCTCGCTCTCGCCACCGCTGCCGCATGCGCGGAGTCGGCCGCGCTGCCGAGCGGGCCGATCAGGCCGGGATCGGCTGATGCTCCGCGCGAGGTGAACGTCATCCTGCGCGACTACCTGTTCGAGCCGACGCCGATCCGGCTCGTGCGCGGCGAGACGGTGCGCTTCAACATCGTCAACGGCGGCCTGCTGCCGCACGATTTCGTCCTGGGTGGGGCGGCGGTCCAGGCGGCCTGGGCCTCCGCCGAGGCGATCGCCACCCCCCAGATCCTCGCTGCGACGGCGCCCCCGGTGAGCCTCCCGCCCGAGCTGGCCGGACTGCGCGTCTATCTCNCCTCCGGCCAGTCCAGCAGCGTCGTCTTTCGCGTGCCCGAAGAGGGCGAGCTGCTCCTCGCCTGCCACATCCCGGGTCACCTCGAGAAGGGCATGGTGGGCGTCGTCGAGTACGTGGCGCCCGCCGCTCCGTAGAGCCGGGTACACTGCGGCTGGCCCAAGGCACGGCCCGCGCAGGTGGGCCCATCAGGAGAACGAACCGGCCATGACGTACGTCATCGCGGAGCCCTGCCTCGANGTCCTCGACCAGTCGTGCGTAGCGGTTTGCCCCGTGGACTGCATCCATTTCGAGGGCGGCGTCGACCGCCTGCTGTACATCGATCCGGACGAATGCATCGACTGTGGTGCCTGCGAGCCCGAGTGCCCGGTCAACGCCATCTACCCCGAGGACTCGCTGCCCGCCGAGTGGGCCAAGTACACCCAGGTGAACGCCATCTGGTTCAGCGACCGGGCCGCCGCGCGCGCCCAGCTCGACGAGTGGAAGCCGCTCTGACGGACTGACGAACGGCCTCGCGGCCCCGCCATGGGGGCGCGCCCGAAACGCGCCTAGACTGGGTCCGTGCGCATCGTTTCCCTGCTCCCTTCGGCCACCGAGATCGTCTTCGCCCTCGGCCTCGGCGACGAGCTGGTGGGCCGGACGCACGAATGCGACTACCCGCCCGAGGTCGAGGCGGTGCCGGTGATGACCGCCGACGTGGACGCACAGCCGGGCGCAGCGAGCCGGCTCATCCACGACCGGGTGCGCGACCGCCTGCACGGTGGGTCCGCCCTCTACCGGCTCGACGAGGCCGCCCTCGCAGACGCGAAACCGGACCTCATCCTGACCCAGGAGCTGTGCGACGTCTGTGCCGTCAGCTATCGGCGGCTGACCGAGGCCGTCCGGCGCGTCGCGGGCGAGGAAGGCGAGATCAGCGTGGTCAGCCTGGAGCCGACCTCGATCGAGGGGATCCTCAACACCATCTCCACCATCGGCGCCATGGCCGCTGCCGAGGACGAAGCGGTGGGGCTGCTGGAGTTCCTGCGTGAGCGGCTGGGGACGATCGAGAACCGGGTGCTCGAGCGGCGCCTGGCGGGCATCGCGCCGCGTCGCGTGGTCTGCCTCGAGTGGCTCGATCCGCCGTTCGCAGCCGGCCACTGGGTACCCGAGCAGGTGCGTCGAGCGGGTGGGTGGGAGCTGCTGGGACGCGAGGGCGAGCGGTCCGTGGAGACGACCTGGGAAGCCGTCCGGGAGGTGGAACCGGAGCAGCTCTTCCTGATGCCCTGCGGCTTTGACGCCTCGGCCACGCGCGCCGAATGGCAGCGGACGCCGAAACCGGCCTGGTTCGCCGAGCTGCGCGCCGCACGGGAGGGCGAGCTGTTCGCGCTCGACGGCTCGGCCTACTTCAGCCGTCCCGGCCCGCGGGTCATCGAGGGCATCGGGCTGCTCGCGGAGCTCATGGACCCCGACGGTTTCGTGGACCAGGCGCCGCCCGACGGCTGGATCCCCCTGGCCGTCTGAGCCTCGAGCGCCCCGCCGTGCCCTTCCGCGCGACCTTCTCCTGTCTCTGGTGCGGGCGCCCGCACGCCACGCGCGGATCGGACGACCTGGAGGGCTGGGCCCATCTCTGCCCCGACTGCCTCGGCTCGGCCGGGGAAAACGAGTTCCGCCGCATGCGGCTGCGGGCCGGCCTCGCGGAGCGGGCGGCTGCGTCGCGGCCGGCCCTCGAGAACGACCTCGATGACGGCCTGCGCGCGGACCACGCGGCGCGCGCCGGCGAGCTCGACGACTGGTACCTGCGTCAGGGCCGCTTCGCGCACGGCGCGATCGACGACATGGCCTGGCAGATGGACCTCGACGCCGTGACGCTCTGGCTCGACGCGCTGCCGCTGGGTGGCGAGATCGTGGAGCTGGCGGCCGGCACCGGCTGGTGGTCCCCGCTGCTGGCCGGCAAGGGGGAGCTGTGGTGCTACGACGCCGTCGAGGCGCCACTGGAGCGCGCGCGCTCGCGTTTGTTGGCGCACGGGCTGCGCGCCCATCTCCACGTGCGCGACGCCTGGGCCGAGCCCGATCGGGCCGTGGACGCGCTCTTCTGCGGCTTCTGGTTGAGCCACGTCCCGCGGGCGCGGTTGAGCGAGTTCCTGGCGCTGGCGCGGCGCTGGCTGAAGCCGGGCGGGCGGTTCGTCGTTGTCGACTCGCGACAGGACCGGTCGTCCGGAGCGGCCGGCGACTCCTGGGACCCGGTCTCGGAGACGGCCACGCGCCGCCTCGACGATGGCCGCGAGTTCCGTATCCCGAAGGTCTACTACGAACCCGCGGAGCTGGAGGACGCGCTGCTCGCCGCGGGATTCTCGGACGTGGCGGTCGAGTCGACCGCTCGCTTCTTCGTGCGGGGCAGCGCGCGAGCCTAGTCGCGCAGCGCCACCAGCCAGCCGGCCCAGGCGCGCGACGCGCTCAGCGTCCAGGTGCGCGTGCCGGTCGGCCCGGCGGCGGCCACGATCCCGTCGGCCAGTTCGTGGCGCTTGCCGCCGATGTCCCAGGCCTGGGTCATCCCGGGCGGGGACGTGATGCCGGTGCTGGCCGAGCTGGAGTTGATGCCCACGCATCCCACGAGCATGGCGTTCGGGGCGGTGGTGGTCACGCCGGGCAGCACGGCGGACGTCCCGGAGCCCGCGGCCGCCGTGGTCGGGGCACCATCGAGCGGCTGCGCCGGATCGACTCCGGAGTAACGCGCGATGCCGGCTCCGTTCGCGACCGCCGACGAGAGTGTCCACGTGTAGATGGCGGGCTCCGACGCACCTGCCACGCGGTAGTAGCCGAAGACCTTCGGGTTGGTGACGCCCGGGACGGCGGCCACCAGCGTCCAGCCGGCGGGCACGCCCGCCGCGGGAATGCCGCCTCCATTGAGCGCGAGGCAGGCCATGAGCAGGTCGCCCTGCGCCGTGCCGGCCGGCTTGGGGATCGCGACCTGACCGGTGGCGGTCGCATTCGCGACCGTGCTGACCGACTCGCGCACGATCCCCCCAGACGGAGGTGGCGGCACGTCGGCCGCGGTNGTGAAGGACCAGATACGATCGGAGGCCATCGCGTTGCCGGCCGAGTCCCGCGCGCCCGTGGTCACCGTCGCGGTGTACGAGGTGGACGGCTCGAGGTTGGCACTCGGATCCAGGGTCGCGCGGCGATCGGTCGTGTTGTAGGTCACGGTGGCGGGCACGCCCACCGCGTCGGCGGTTCGCTTGAGGGTGAACGTGGTGGTCGTGATGCTCGAGCTGTCCATGGTCTCGGAGAAGGTGGCCGTGACGTTGGCACCGACGGTGACATCGGCGGTCAGGTCCGCGGGAACGACCGTCGTCACCGTCGGCGGCGTCAGGTCGACCGTCCACGCCCTCGAGGCGGGTGTCGGGTCGGTGTTCAGGGCGGCGTCGGTGGCTCGCACCTCGAACGTGTGGGCGCCCGCGGCCAGGCCGCTGTAGCCCGCCGGCGAGGCGCAGGCGCTGAAGGCGGCAGCGTCGAGCCTGCACTCGAACGTGGAACCGGCCTCCGACGATGAGAACGTGAACGTCGCTGAGGTGCTGCCGACCGTCCCCGAAGGGCCTGAATCGATCGTCGTTTCGGGCGGGGTCGTGTCCCCGCCACCGCCGGACGACGTCAGCACCACCAGCTCGGGTCGATTGCTCGCGGCTTCACGGGAGCTCATGTCCGTGCCGTCGCTCGAGGTCGGGGCGAGGTTGAAGCTGTACAGCCCGTTGCCGGTCACGACGGCGCTCACGTTCCATTCGACCCACGTGCCCGTCGGGATGGTCGCCTTGTCCTCGAGCACGCCCGTCGTGCGAGCCGGCCGGCCGCTGTTCCAGGTGATGCCGGCCTCGCTCCAACTCGTCGCCGTGCCGTAGGCGGCAGGGCCGTTCGTCGAGCCGTTGGACGCGTAGAGCCGCAATCTGGCGCTCTGGACGGTCCCGGCGAGCCCCTGGACGTTGAAGCGCAGGTAGCTCTCCTTCTGGGGCGAGGTGTCCGCGCCCAGGACCGTGGCACTGCCCAGGTTCGTGTCGGGGATCGCCGCCTCCACGGTCGCGTCCGCCTCGGCCGGGAAGGCCATCGAGACCGGTGCGCTCAAGTCGATGGTCCAGGTCCGGCTGGCAGGCGTGGCATCGGTGTAGCCGCCCGCGTTGGTCGCCCTGACCTCGAAGGTGTGCGTGCCCTCGGCGAGGCTCGCGTATGTCCTGGGCGAGGTACACGGATCGAACGTGCCGCCGTCGAGCCGGCACGCGAACGTGGACCCAGCCTGGCTGGCATCGAAGGTGAAGGTCGCCGTGGTGTCCGTGACGGTCCCGGACGGGCCGCTGGTGATGATCGTCTCGGGGGGCGATGTGCCCGGGTCCGACGGAGCGCCGATCGTCCGCGGGTCGAAGAGCGTGTCCACGAGCAGCGGTGGGCTGAACGCGTTGGCGATGGCCCCCCAGCCGGCGTACTTGTAGTTCTGGTTGCCGGCGTTCCCGTTCCCGCCATTGGTGTTGGAGTGGTCCTGGGCGCCGAACAGTCCCTGCGGGAAGGCAGACCCCAAGGGGAAGTTCGTGACGTCGGCGCCGTCTTGGCCACTGACGGCGTCGACGCCGTTGCCGGCCCCGACCTTGAACGAACCGATGAAAACGTTGCTGCCCCGGCCGTAGACCACGAAATTCGAGCCGCCCTGGCTGGACACGATGAGGTAGCCGGTGCCGTTGCGCCCGTAGTAGATGGCCGGGTTCTTGATGTTCGGCTGGATGTTGCCGCCCAGTAGCGTCGTGCTGTCGACGCTCGTCCGCGTCGAGCCATCGCCCGGCTCTGCTCCATACCGCCAGAGCGCGACGTCCTCCTCGGCGACGTACAGCCGTTGCAGCTCGTCGTCGGCGACGATGCCCTCCGACGTGTTGCCGTTATCGAACGAACGGACCAGCGTGCCGGTGACCGTGCCCGTCGAGCCGTTGAGCTCGTACTGCGAGACGACGTTCGTGCTGAAGTCGGTCAGGAACGCGTAGTACTTGCCCGATGACGGCGAGTGGTACATGCCGAATCCGCGTGGTCGGCCGGACGTGTCGATCCGCCCGACCAGGGTCAGCGAGCGGTCCGCGACGTTGACCTTGTAGAAGCGCGCGCCGGTCGACAGGTCGTTCCGGTCGGTCACACCGACCAGCGCCACGCGCTCGGCGCCGAGCGGGAAGTTGTAGCGCAGGTCGACGTTGTTCAGGCTGCCGTGGAGGTAGAAGTACAGCTGGTTCCCGGCCAGGTCGTACACGCCCAGGCCACCCGTGGAGAGCTTGTCGGTGCCGATGACGGTGCTCAGTGACGGGTCCGTGGGATGGATCCAGATGGCGATGTCGTCCGCCGCGTCGCCAACCGATGGGACGGGTGCGGTCTCGGCGGTTGCTGCTACGGTGACGTCAGCCCCTCGGACGACCAGGGCGCTCAGGGGCGAGGTCGTTGCCAGTACCAAGGCAACGGCCGTCGCGGCGAAGACACCTCGCGCGTTGCGCCGCCTACCACGGCCCGCGCCGGTCGCCAATACCCCCTCCTGTCGGACGCGGGCGCTTCTGCACCCGGGGTGATCGCCTCGGGCTTGCGCGCCTCGACCTGAGCACACTACACCGGACCGCACCGCCGAGAAAGCCCCTGCCACGGCCGGTGGTGCCACAACGCACCACCGACTTCCGAGTCGCGTCTAGTCGCGCAGCGCCATCAGCCAACCTACCCACGCCCGCGCGGCGCTGAGCGTCCAGGTGCGCGTACCGGTCGGGCCGGGGACCGCCACGAGGCCGTCGGCCAGCTCGTGGCGCTTACCCCCGATGTCCCACGCCTCGGTCATGCCCGTGGGTGAGGTGATGAGGGTGGCCGTCGAGCTGGAGTTGATGCCCACGCAGCCGACGAGCATGGCGTTCGGGGCGTCCGTCGTGACCCCGGGCAACACCACGGCCGTCCCGGGGGCGCCAGTGGCGTTGGTCGCCGTGCCGTCGAGTGGCTGGACCTGGTCGACACCCGAATAGCGCACGATCCCGGCGCCGTTCTTGACCGCCTTGGTCAACGTCCAGGTGTATTGCGCCGGCTCGGACGCCCCCGCGAGCTTGTAGTAGCCGTAGACCTTGGTGCTCGACTGGTCGGTCACTGCCGCGATGGTCGACCAGCCGGTCGGGACACCCGATCTGGCCATGCCGCCGCCGCTCAGGGTCAGGCAGGCGACCAGCAGATCGCCCGGAGCGGTACCGGTCGGCCTCGGGATCGTGACCTGGATCGTGGTCGATGTGTTGACGACGGTGCTCGTCGTGTGTCGGGTGATCGCGCCGGGGTCAGGCGTCGGGGTCGGTGTCGGTACCGGTGTCGGTTCGGCCGCCGGCGTCGTGACGATCGATGCGTCGCTGTACGGGGCCACGTTGCCTTGGGCATCGCGCGCACGAACACGGTATGCGTACGTGCTCGATGCCGCGACCGAGGTGTCGACGAACACGGTCGAGGCTGACCAGCCCAGCCAAGCGCCGTCACGATAGATCTCATAGGCGGTGACGCCCGATGTGTCGGAGCTGGCAGACCAGGCGACGTCCACCCGGCCGGCGGCCGGCGCCACCGTCGTCAGTCCCTGCGGCGTCGTCGGTGGTGTCGTGTCGGTCGATGGCGAGGTCCGGAACGCGTCGGTCAGGGCGATCGCGGCGCCGTCGTTCTCGGTGAGCGGCGTCAGGGACCACGAGTCCTCCAATGTCCGTAGCAGGTCATACAGGTCCGACGCGGTCGTGACCTGCTGGCGCGGGCGCACGTCGGGCCCGTAGAAGACGGTCGAGATCCGGTTTCCCTCCGAGCCGTCATCCTCGTCGAAGGTCAGGATGAGCAGCGCGTTCCCGGTCGCCCAGGCGGGAGAGTCGAAGATGGTCGGCAGCACGCCGCGCAACCACGTGTCGCCGGTGGCGATCGGGCAGTCGTGCATGTTGTGGCAGTTATCGGGCACGATGAAGGCCAACGTCGGCGTCGTGCCGACCGTCGCCAGGTCGGCGACCAGATCACCGAATGGTCGGACGCCCGCGCTGCAGCGGGGGGCATCGAGGCGGACGTCCTCGAAATAGACGAACGGGTCGTGATTGACCCGGTACGTGCCGGAGCTGGTCGTCTTGCAGGGGACGGACATGCCGTCGAAGTAGCCGCGCCACGCCAGGCCCGCGTCCTCCATCCGGTCGACCAGTGTCGGGGCGACGATCGAGCATCCGGGATCGGTCGGGACGCAGTTGGCCGTGAACCCGAAGGTGCTGCCACCGATCATGGCCAGGTAATTGGGCAGGCTCGGGTGGGTGATAGCGCGGAAGTCGGTCATGGAGGCCCCCTCCGAGGCCAGGAAGTTCCAGAACGGCGCCTCGGGCGAGCCGATGAGCTGGCTGTAGGCGTGGTTCTCCTCGACGACCACGAAGACGTGGTCGATGCGCGGCACGGCCGGGCCTGGCAGCGCGCCGGGCAGCGGGAAGGCGCCCTTGCCGGCGGCCGCGCTGGCACGCCGCAGGTGATAGTCGTGGGTCGCCCGATCGACGAAGGCCGGATCAGCCCACAGGCCGGTGGTCTCATAGCCGGTCCATGTCCGCAGCTCGGTCAGGCTCCGGGTGTTGCCGAAGCCGGAGACGTAGGCCAGGTACTGACCGTAGAGCGCCGTCGAGGTGGGGTCGAAGATGACGTCGCCGTCGATGGTGACCGAGGCCGGCAGGACCGAGTCGATGCTGAGGGCACGGCCGTGGACGACGATGTTGTCGCGGACGGCGAGGCCGGCGATCGATCCGCCGAAGGGCGTCCCGAGCGTCCCATCGACGACCTCGATGGCGTACGTGTCCAAGCCGTCGAACGTGTTGTTGGCGACCAGGCTGCCCGAAGCGCAGCGCAGGATCATGCCGCGCGCGTCGCCCGTCGCCAGGCTGCTCTTGTAGACGACGTTGCCGGTGAACGCCAGCCCGCACGGGGTCTGGGCCGTGTCGGTCCCGGTCTCGAGCGCGTCGAGATTGTCGTACAGGGTGTTGCCGCTGATGGTCAGCCCGGACGAGGCGTAGACCTCGATGCCCACCCCGTCGGCCGGTTGTCCGACCGGGGCATGGTTGCCGTGGATCGAGTTGCCGGAGAACGTCAGCGGGCCCGTGACATACGAGAAGGCGACGCCGGTGGACGAGCGGTCCGTGGCCCAGAAGCGACCGTTGTCGTGGATGTGGTTACCGGTGATGAGCACGCTGGCACCGTCGTACCTCACCTCCAGGGCGTCGGCGTTGTCGGTCAGCTCACTGTCTCGCAAGGTCGAGTTCGTGACGTGGTCCAGCTCGACGCCCCAGCTGTTGCCCGTCACGGTCAGGCCCTCGAGCAGGACGCCAGAACTGTCGCGCACCTCGAGGCCGGCGAGTCCGGGNGTCGCCGAACCGGTCGTGACCGTCAGGCCNCGCAGGGTGGCGCTGCCGACCCAGGCGATCTCGATCGGCGTCGTCACGACGGCTCCAGACCCACCTGCCACCGTGAGGTCGGAGCGCGTCCAGGACGCCCCGGGATAGGAACCGTCGGCGAGCGTGATGGTGGCGCCGGCCGGCGCCATATTCAGCGCGTGCTGCAGGGTCTGCCAGGGTGCCTCGACCGACCCGGGGCCGAGGTCGTCGCCGGTGGGGCTGACGAAGAACGCCAGACTGGGGTCGGGCGTCGGTGTCGGGGACGTCAGGACGGTCGGGGTTGGGATCGGGCTTGGCGTGGGGCTGGGGCTGGGGGTCACGCTGGCTGGTCGGAGTGGGGCGAGCCAGCCCACCCAGTCGCGTCCCGAACTGAGTGACCACGTGCGCGCGCCGGTCGGCCCGGCCGTCGTCATCGGCTGATCGGCGAACTCATGCCGCTTGCCGCCGACGTCCCACGCTTCCGTCATCCCAGCGGGGGAGGTGATGAGGACGCTCGTCGAGCCCGAATTGATGCCCAGGCAGCCGACCAGCATCGATCCGGCCGAGGCGGTCGTGACACTCGGCACCGTGGGCGGCGAGCCGGACAGGCCACCGGCGCTGCTCGGCGCGCCGTCCAGCGGCGAGGTCGCATCGACGCCGGTGTACCGGGCGATGCCGGCTCCGTTGGTGACCGATCCGGACAGCAGCCAACTGTAGCTTCCCGGTTCCGAGGGCCCGGCGACCCGGTAGTAGCCGAAGACCTTCGGGTTGCTGAGCGTCGATGCGACCGTCATCGCCGACCATCCCGATGGCACGCCGCCGCTCGCGATGCTCGAGCCGTTGAGCGTGAGGCAGGCGACCAGCGTGTCGCCCGGTGCCGTGCCGGCCGGGCGGGCGACGGTCACCACGTTCGTCGCGACGGTGTTCGCGACGCTGCTGACGGCCGCCCGAACGATCGCACCCGGCGCGGCCGGGGTGGGATCGTTCTGCAGCGTGACGCCGAACCCGACCTCGGTGCCCATCGGGAGCAGGCCGGCGCCGGCCGCCGCCAGCAGCGCCACCACAGCCAGCCTGCGGCCCTGTGTCTCGTAGGTTGCGTGCGCCATGCGCACCGCCCTCCCG
>C687J35503_10000411_pt1 | contig 11356 bp, 15 predicted proteins | sample RifCSP19_3_FD_35503 | JGI IMG/M metagenome (IMG submission 35503)
TCTGTGACAATTGTATTGAGATTGGTAACTTGTACTTCCAAAGCGGAAACTAGATTTTCGAGCTCAAAAATTCTACCATCTAGCTTCATTTTCTTCTTTAAGAATATTATTTTCTTCGCGAAGCACTTGGTTTTCTTCTATTAACTCGTTTATTTTCCCAGCCTGTTCAACTTGAGTAGTTGGAATTTCCTCAGTAACTTCAATTATTGGAGATTGTGCTATAATCCCTTTGAGATGTGTTCCAAAAATCTCAACTAGTTCAACGTCAGAAGATAAATTAAATTTGAGAGTTCGAAGCTTTGAGTTCGTAACAATCTCGTCATAATACACAAGATCACCATCAGCAATTATTGTAAATTCGCTATCTTGGTCTAAGTTTGTTGAATCAAAAAACTCTCGTTCAAATGTAATCTCAAGGGTTGATGGAATCTCAGTTACTTGAACATCAAGCATTACCTCAATGTCTTTGAAATCAAGCTCAAAATCTACAATATCTACCCCAGTTGAGGTATAACCAAACGGTGTACTTGACTTTGCTTCTGAAACACCTGTTAGTGTTCCAAATAGCACAATTGTAGCAAGCACTGAAATGAGCTTCTTATTCATATGACCTCAAATTGAGAATTTTACTATTCAGTAACTAAGTTGTGACTTTTTGACCTGCAACATCATAGAAGTAGATTTTGTGCCAGATTCTCTCTCTGTACGTACTTTGTTGTTAATGGCCAATAAAATAAGAAGCTATATCAAAGACGTTTCAAGTCCAGTCTCAATATCAGAAAATACTAGAAAACTTGAGTAGCAATAGTTATCATACATCAAATATAGAAATCTTGGTTGTAAGACACGCGAAGAATTGATAAGTTATCAATTTTTTAAATAATCTCTAATCAACAAAAATTCTGAGTAACATACACTTTGTAATCTTGTGTAATTTCAACACCAATGCCCTCTCTATCAAAAACCTCTGTTAGTATATTTTCTCGGTGACCTGGAGAATTCATCCATCCATCAACAGTAGTCTTTGCTATTTCTTCTTCTGTATTCCAATCATATGATGTAATTTCGCCATTTACAGTATAATAGGAATCAAAAAGATATCCCTGAAAGATATTTTCTGCAATTCCTGAATAGATTAGCAAGCCAACTATTTTTTGACAAGAATATCCTGACTGCTCCGCTCTATCTGAAGGAGTAAAACCTTCTGGGGTTTCATGTGCAAAATATTCTCTAGATGCCATATCTAGACTATGTCCTCGTGCAATCTGCATAATTTCTGAATCAAATGCTAATTGTGAAAGACCATAGTTTTTTCGTTCTTGATTTGTAAGCTCATGAACTAGGTATTCAATTTGTTGAACATCAAACTCTGGTTTGTTTTCATCAGCTTGTGAAGGATTTACCTTTTTCTGAGCATATTTTATTACATTATCAAGTTTTTTACTACTCTCTTCTGTAGCCTCACCTACTGAGGTATTTGCTTTATCAAGACTTTCATTGATGGTAGTTTTACCTTGTGCAAGATCTAATATCTCGTCCTTGGTATTCTGAAGACTTTGTACAAATATGCTGCCTCCTTGCGGGGAAAATTCGATTATTCCTAAACCAAAGGCTATACCTATTAGAAAAATTGGAATTAATACTAATCCAATACTTACACTCAAGGATCTCCATAACCCGATGTAATTAGATAAGATTTCCGAAGAACAGATCAGTGCAATCCTATTTTATTAATGAGGGGAGGCCGGCACCTCCCCTCACATGGTATGATTACTCCCCGGCGTTGGTCTGGGAATAGTTCAAGTGTGGTCTGGGCTATGCTTAGAACTGATTTGTAAAATTGTATTAAAGCACTTTCGTAGAAATCATCAGTATGATCTAAATACTCAAGATCAACCTTCAATCAGTACTGGAACTGTCACCAGAGTACTTACCGTTTCTGGCCTTAAGTTCCTATATAATTTAAGAAGGAAAAATGAAAAATGTTTGAATCAAGACACAAAATGGAAGGTTGTTTACACTACTAACTAACGTAAAGACTAATTTTGTTCAATTTCCACATAATCCATTTCTTATACCTCTCATTCACATCATGAAATGATGTTAGATATTTTTGGAATATTGACTACATTTATGGCAAAACTAGCAGGGCTTTTAGGAATAATGTAAAAATTTTAGTTAATACCAAAAACTCTTCATATTCTATTTAGAATTTTTAATAAAAACAATGTTGTGCATTTTGCTTCGCTAAGAAATTATACACATCACTTAAGTAATAAAATTATGGGATTGTTAGGCATGAATGTAGTCTTTCCGTTATTTTTCTTTGCGGGAATGGGACTAATCATCCCTACCTATGCCCAAAATGTATCTCATGATGAAGTAGATATTATTATTCGTGAGCTAATTCAAGAATGTCAAGAAAAAGTTATGGCAGACAAATCAGTAACTGAGGCTGCAAAAACTATTGCAAAAAGAAACTGTGAAACCGAAATTACAAATGAATACAAAAATGTTGAAATTGATTACAAAAAACAAAGTGAAAAAAGAATACAACTCCAAAATATGCAAAATTGTGAAGACTGGTATCCGCAATATCAATTTTTAACTGAACAACAGTTTAGATTACAAAAGTATGGAGAAGCTGCAAGTGATTGTATAATGTTGTATAATGATTCAGTTTGGCAATACATAGGTGAGGACAGATTAGAAAAACTCCATAATAGACTAGATGAAATAAAATCTGAATTGCCTCAAGCACATGAAACAAGATATCTTACACTAGATGTAGATATTTCAGACTCTGAACCAAAAATCATTGATGCTCAGAAAGGGGCTGACAAAGTAGCTGATCTTGAAGAAAAAATTCGATCGCTTGAAGAAGAATTATCAAAGAAAGACGAAATAATTAGAGAGCAACTCAAAGTAATAATGGATCTTGCAAACAGGATCAAAAATGTAATGTTTGGTACTGTTGGTTCATTTTTGATGCAATGGTGATAATCTGTTTTTGAGACACTAAGGTCGTGTTACAGTAATTTTATCAAAATTAATCTCATAGATGTTATAAGCACATTCTAATGAACAGTAACTTCCTTCAGACGAAATATTTTTCAGTTTTTTTCCACATTTCTTACAGTATTGCGTCAATATTTTTAATAAACAAATTTTTCTTTTAATCAAATTTGTGTTCAAAATGAACATCAGGTGACTATCTTTAGTTTAGACTCGTTTTAGAATGCAGAGTCTACCATCAGAGCGATAAATAATACTGCTAGGTATGGGCTTGAGAACTTGAAAAGAATCCATGAGGATCGTTCAGTTGGTTTTTTGATAACCCAACCACTCAAAACTATCATCAATATTCCAGAAGCTATTGCAGTATACAGGTACACTTGACCCATTACAGATGTTCCATCTTCATGAGTGAGAAAAAATGGAACTATAGAAAACAGCACCATCATTAATGTGGTTCCAGCTATAATTCTAGCAGCTGTTCCTTCTGAACGAGTTGCTGTCAGCATTGGAACATTGACTTTATTGTAGTCATCCCTGAAGTGCAGTGTCAATGCCCATATGTGCATTGGAATCCATACAAAGACAAGAGCTGCCATTACCAAACCAAGATTCCATAATCCTTGAGTTGTTACTATAACATATCCTATCATTGCTGGGGCTCCCCCTGAAAAGCCACCAAGAATAATGTTCGTCCAACTTCGTCTCTTCAGTAAATAACTATACACAAAGATATTATCGGCTAAACCAAAGGCCATAAACGAGCCAGCTAAAATTCCCTGCCAAAATGATGTAGTGTAGGAAATAGCAAATGCACAAGCTAACGATATTCCAGCTAACACCAAACCAAAGTCACGAGCCTTTTCTGGCGCAATTCTTCCACTTGGAATTGGTCTTCCCTTCGTCCTCTCCATTATTGCATCAATGTCTCTGTCATGATAATTAGTCAGTGTATTTGCAGCTGCTGAACCTGCAGCAACGCCAAATAACATCAAAGCCCATGTTGCTGGTAAGATCTCAATGGAATAGATGTTTGATGCAGTAATTGCAGCGGCAAAAGCAGTAAACACTAGAAGATACCAAATTTTTGGCTTTGTAAGCTCATAGTAAACCTTGATGCGAGATTCAACTTTTGCTTTTTGCATTAATCAATACCTTGTCCAAAACTGGTCTTTCTTAAAATTAAATGTACCAAGGCTACTTTGAAGGCATATAAGGCATCGACTTTGTCCTAGTCTTCATCTCAATGAAGCTCTCAGAGCTTATTACCCCTTGAATTCGACCGATCTTATCAGAAATAAGTTTGTGCATCCCATCTAGTGTTTTTGCATACATTGTTACTAAAATATCAAATCTACCAGTGACTTCAGCGATCTCACGTACTCCATCAATCTTGAAAAGCTCATCAATTACATTATCGCGTTGTTTGGAATCCATATTGAGTCCAGCCAAGGCCTTTACTTGATATCCTAACTCTTGGTCGTTTACAACAATGGTAAAACGTTCAATTAGTTTCCGTTTAACAAGTCTCTTTATCCTACTATACACCACAGAAGGAATTTACTTTGATTTTCTTTGATAGTTTAGGAACAGAAATAGATGCATCCTCACTTAATTCAGATAAAATTTGGAGATCTAAATCATCAATTTTTGCCATAAGAACCAGTAAAGATCGTTCAGAAATATCTAACTAATAAAGCTATTATTGAAATTTTTATAAAATTAGTTTAGATTTTACCTTTTTTGTATAGCATTTCCGCTAAAAGTACTGCCCCCTTTGCAGAACCCATCTTCTTGTTATGTGAGAATAACATGTACTTGATTCCATGATCAAATAGGGTTTCTTCTTCTAATCTACCAATTGTGGTAGTCATGCCGTCGTTAATTTCTCGTTCGATTCTTGGTTGTGGTCTTGTAGGGTCATCATAGACTAGTAAGTAATCTGGGGGAGCAGATGGCAAACCAGCTACCGAGATGTTTTTTGAATATTCCTCATAGGATTTCTTTGCTGATTTTGGATCAATTGGTTCTGATGTTTCAACAAACACTGATTCGGTATGTCCATCAATTACTGGTACTCGTGTGCAGGTGCAGCTTACCTTGATATTAGCTGGTTCTATCTTTCCATTCTTTAGTTTACCAAGTATCTTCGCAGTTTCAATTCTAACCTTTTGTTCCTCTTTTGGAATATACGGAATAATATTATCTGTAACATCCATAGCTGATACCCCTGGAGCCCTTCCTGCACCGGAAATTGCCTGCATTGATGTCATCAAAACCTTCTTTGCACCATACTCTTCATAAAGTGGTTTCATTGTAATTGCAAGTCCAGTTGTAGTACAATTGGGAAGAGGAGCTACAAAGCCCTTCCAGTTACGATTCTTCTTTTGAACATCAAGCAAATCAGCCTGTTCATCATTGATTCCAGGTATCAGAATAGGAACATCATCTTCATATCTATACGCTGATGATGTACTGATTACAGGCACATCTTTTGCAAAACGAGCCTCTATTTCTTTGGCTGCCTCACTTTCAATTGATGAGAATACGAGATCAAGATCTTTTACTTTGAGATCATCTACTGATACCACTGTCATGTCTTTGATATAATCTGGAATGTTTCCTCCTACTTGCCAGTTCGTAATTCCACTATTAGGATCCTTAATGGCATCCAGATACTTTTTCCCGCAGATCTTTCAGAAGCTGCAATTTGAGTTACCTCAAACCAAGGATGATCCCTAAGTGACACTACGAATTCTTGGCCTACTGAGCCTGTTACCCCAATAATCGCTACTTTTTTTTTCACAGATCAAATTCCTTCGTGTTCTGTTAATAATCTTTTAGTGAGCTTAACCAAAACACACTAAATCCCACAGAACCTAGTTTAATTCATTGAAATTAATTCCAAACCCAAATGTCAAAGAACACAAACCTCACATACATGGAGGACTGTATTCAGTAAAATCAAAAAAACAAGGAATAATCGATTATAGTTCAAACATTAATCCACTCGGATACCATCCAGGTGTTAAAAAATATCTTACAAAACAAATGAAAATACTGTCTGTCTATCCAGATTCTGATTCTTCTGAATTACGAAAAAATCTAAAATGGTACACTAAAGTTCCAGAAGATCAAATAGTTGTAGGAAACGGTGCAACTGAAATAATTTACAACTTTTGTCAGGCCTTTCTAAATAAAAAAACCCCCGTGCTAATCCCAATTCCAACATTTAGTGAATACGAGGTAGCAGCAAAACTACAAGGTTCTAAGTTAATGTTTTTCAAAACGATGAATCTTAACTACGATCTGGACACTTTTATTAAAAAAATTCCTAAAAAAGGATGCATATTCATATGTAATCCAAACAATCCAACAGGAATTCTAATCTCTAGAAAGAAAATGCAAAAAATAATTGTCACATCACAGAAAAGATCAACCTTAGTTTTTGTGGATGAGTGTTTCATTGAACTATCGGATCCCAAACAATCAGTTGTTAGATACTTGAAAAAATATAACAATCTTTTTGTTTTACGTTCATTAACTAAATCATTTGGATTAGCTGGTATTAGAATTGGATATGGTCTAGGAAATAAAAAACTCGTTACAATACTAAATAATATAAAAATTCCTTGGAACGTAAGTGGCATTGCCCAAAAGGCTGCAAGTGCGGCACTTTGTTATCATAATTACTTGGATGAAACTTCTAAAATAATTCATAAAGAAACAAAGATTTTACGAAAAGCAATTTCAAAAATCGATGGATTCTCATGTTTGCATACAGATGCTAACTTTATTTTAATTAAAACTAAAACAAAATCTAATATTTTACAAAAAAAATTACTTAAGAAAAAAATTTTGATACGAGATTGTAACTCGTTTCGAGGATTAAATAATAATTACATACGAATTGCAGTAAAAACACACAAAGATAATATAAAACTCATCAAAGAATTGGAGGCGATTTAACTTAACAAAGTCACTAATGATCCAAGGTACTTCATCAGGAGCAGGTAAAACTATTTTAGTTGCTGCACTGTGTAGAATTTTTTCAAATTCAGGATATAGTGTATCTCCATTTAAATCACAAAATATGTCAAATTACTCCTACAAAGATAAGGATTTTGAGATTTCTCGTGCTCAGGCAATGCAAGCAATAGCAGCTAGGGCGGAAATTTCACCTCACATGAACCCAATCCTACTAAAACCACTTGGAAATTATAGAAGCTCTGTTTTTTTGCAAGGAAAATTCTATAAAAAACTTTATGCAAATGAATATTACAAAAAATTCGTTTTACCACACGGTCTAAATCTAATTTCTGATTCACTTGATATACTTAGAAAAAAATATGATTTGATAATAATGGAGGGAGCTGGTTCTCCAGCTGAGATTAATCTAGAAAAATTTGATATTGCAAATATGAGAGTAGCAGTGAAATCTAACTCTCCAGTAATTTTAATTACAGATACAGATCGAGGTGGTTCTTTTGCAAGTATTGTAGGGACATTACAATTACTTGATCAAAAATATAGAAAACTAGTCAAAGGATTTGTCTTTAACAAGTTCAGAGGCGATCTTGAGATTCTAAAACCTGGATTTAGAAAAATTAAACAAAACACAGGAAAACCTGTATTTGGAACAATACCTATGGCCAACTTTTCACTACCTGAAGAGGACTCACTAGGCGTCAAACCTAAAACCATGATCTGGAACGAGAAAAACATCAAGATAATGGATAGAGAGATAGAAAAATTAAGTAAATTAGTAAATTCAAGTATTAACATCAAAGCTATAGAGAGACTCATCAAATGATACTTGAATCTATTTTAGTGGTTACATTTGCGCTAATTTTAGATCTTATCGTAGGTGATCCCAAAAACAAATTTCACCCTACTTCATGGATTGGAACTTTGATAGCAAAGATTGTTCCAATTATAAAAAACAAATCTCCTAACGTAGAAAAGATCGGTGGAATAATTTTAGTTGTATCAGTAACTGCTTTTGTAGCAACAATTCTTGTTTTTCTAAATATTGAAATTAATAACATCCCAATTGAATTTGTTGCATCAATTGTATCAGTTGTAGTTGGTGTAATATTACTCAAAACAACAATTGCAATACGTGGCATGGAAAAGCACGCCATGGCTGTAATGTTGTCAATAGAGAAAAATGATCTTGAGGCTGCTAGAACTAATCTATCCATGATTGTAAAGAGAAATACGAAGGATTTGGACAAAAATCACCTACTCTCAGGTACTCTTGAAAGTATTAGTGAGAATACTGTAGATGGAGTTACTGGACCGTTATTTTATTTCACTTTTTTTGGAATTCCAGGTGCGTTCATCTATCGAATAGTTAACACAATTGATTCTATGATTGGTTACAAAACTAGTATTTTTAGAAATATAGGATGGTTTGGAGCAAATTGCGATAATGTACTTAATTATCTTCCTGCAAGAATAACAAGTTTTGTAATGGTTATTGGTGCAATGATCCTTGGCAACGATTGGAAAAAATCGTATCAAATAATGAAAAGAGATGGTAAAAATACTGAAAGTCCTAATGCAGGTTATCCTATGGCTGCCCTTGCAGGGGCATTAGGGGCAAGATTTGAAAAAATTGATCATTATTGTATTGGTGAAGGAAACCAAGATCTTACAAAATCTCATCTATACTCTGCAATTGCATTGATGAAGGTAACATCGATTTTATTCTGTGTGATTTTTACAATTCCAGTAATGATCATTTTATCTTATCTTGGCTGGTGGATTCATGCTTAGAGAAATTGGCTCCGTATTTTCATTTCTAACAATAATTCCTGCAAGCAACACCAATCTTGAAACTGTTGCAAAATACATGTACATCTTTCCAATTGTGGGAATTGTTATTGGATTAATCATAGGTTCAATTGCTTTAGGACTTTCATTATTTTTGGATCCACTTATCGTATCCCTCTTGGTGGTAGGCGCGTTAGCAATCATCACAGGAATACACCACATAGATGGCCTTGCTGACTTTGCTGATGGATTGATGACAAAAGGAAAAAAAGAAAAAAAATTACAAGCTATGAAAGATGTTTCAACAGGTTCTGCGGGAATTCTCTCAATAGTTCTCTATGTTGTAGGAATGATCTTAGCACTATCTTTGATGAGTGGCTTTGTACTCTTCCAAGCCATCCTTTTAAGTGAAATATTATCAAAATTCTCCATGGTATTACAAGCAAGTCTTGGTCGTTCGGCAGCAGTTGGCTCAAATTCTCCATTCGTGCAAATAATGAAAGATAAAAGAAGATTGGCTATAGCAGGAACAATTACCATCATTCCTTTAGTGATTATAGGAGGAACAACAGGATTAATCGTCTTTGGAGCAGGTATTGCTTTTACATTGTTTATTCTTGCACTCTCCACTCGAAGCTTTGGGGGCATAACCGGAGATGTTTTAGGTGCTACTAACGAGATAACACGGTTGTCTTCTCTTGTAATTTTTGCATCAGTATGATAGGACTAGTTATGGCCGGGGGCAAAGGAAGCCGGATGAAAACAAATGAAGAAAAACTCTTACTAAAACATGTACATCCCACAATTTTACATGTGATCTTTGCCCTTCAAAATTCAAATTGCTTTTCAAAAATAATTGCAGCAACTAGCCCCAACTCTCCTAAAACTAAAGAAATGTTACAAAATGCTGGGATTGAGACATTTGAAACAACTGGTAAAGGATATGTGGAGGATCTAAACCTGATTCTACGTTCAATCAAAGATGACATATTTGTAGTATCAGGAGATTTACCATTACTTGATGATGTAATTGTAAAAAAAATTGTTAACTCACATCATCATGATAAAATCTGGACAAGCTATCTTGTGACAAGGGACTTTCTAATCTCTCTTGGCTTAAAATCTGATTTCTCTGTTATCTTTCAAAATAAAGAATGTCACTTTACCGGTGTTTCAATAATAAATGCAAATGAAATTAATAATCTTGATTCGGTTGAAGAAATCTATCATATATTAAATGATAAAAGGATCGCATTTAATCTAAACACTGTGGAAGATTACCGACTACTCGGCACTTCCTGAAATTTCACCATGAAGAGTTGCTACTGCCCCTGTTGGCTCTGCAATAACATTGCCACATGATTTGCATGTTACAGATGTTGAGGCATGTGAATAAACGATATTTTCTTCATCACATTCTTTACACTTTACTTTCTGGAATTTACTACTAGGTTTAGGAATGAGTATATGCTCTTTTTTCATTTTGCTACCAACTCGACTTTTCGAATTCTTATTCCAGATTTATTCCATTTCTTCTTACATATAGTACACGTTAGAATAGGNGTGAATTTTTTTGTAGTTTTTGCAGGCTTTGCAAGTTTTGGNAATTTCTGTCCACCATATCCTTTCTTGTCTTCGGCGTGNCTTCGNTCACCAATTGCTGAACCTCTTCGTTTTCCAGCTTTGTATTGAGTCATCTTTTGTTTTGTATGCGTGTTACATTTAGGACAATATCTCATAATCTCCTTGGGTAAGTTCAATATGAAAAACCTCCCTTGACGGTAATTTAAACATCGCTTTGAATCTATAATAGGTTCTGAAAACAATAGTTTATGTGGAAAATCTTTCCTCAGCAATTCCAATTTTAAATGCAGTTGCAATGGGAGAAAAAAAAGCAGACCTCATTCTAAAAAATTGTTCTCTTGGTGAATGTTTACTCACATGAAATTTTACCACAAACCCAAATTGCAATAGTAAATGAAAGAATTGCTTATGTTGGCCTAGACGCATCACACACATTAGGTTCAAAAACTATTGTAATGGATTTACAAGGAAAATATGTAACACCTGGATTTGCCGACCCTCACATTCACATTGATCAGTTTGTTTTGCCCTCTGAGCTTGCAAAAAAATCACTTCTATGTGGTGTAACATCACTCTTTTCTGATCCGATTGATATTGTAAGCGTTTGTGGATACCGTGGATTTAGGGAATTTATAAAACTCACTCAAAATCTTCCAATTCGATTTTTTCATGTTGTGCCAGGCGGTCTGCCAGTTGACAGAAAATTTAGTCATGGAAAAACCCTTAGTGCAATTCAAGAAAAAACCGCAATAAAATTACCAAATGTACTAGGTCTTGGCGAAGTATTTTCTTGGACAAAGGTTACAAAAAGGGATTCAAAAACTATGAAGACTTTAGCTATGATGCTAGATAACGACTGTATCATTAACGGCCATACCGCTGGTGCTTCTGGAAAAAAACTAAACGCATACGTTTCATCTGGAATACTTTCATGTCACGAACCTGTTAATTTTGAACAAGTTTTAGAGCGGCTTAGACT
>C687J35503_10000414_pt1 | contig 11326 bp, 9 predicted proteins | sample RifCSP19_3_FD_35503 | JGI IMG/M metagenome (IMG submission 35503)
CGCGCCGCCAAAATAACCAGTTAAACTTAATCGTCGGGCTGGGCCTGCCAGTCCTGGTGTTGCTGCTGATCACGCTCCTGCTGCGTCGATAAAAAGATCGTTGATCTTTCCCATGTATGCGGTTATAATCTAGGCAATTGAATACATCAACCTTCGGGGCGGGGTGAGCGGCGATTTGTGAAGAAAATCGCTAAGGCAACTCCCCACCGGTGGTACAGCCCACGAGCGCGATGATCTTAGTATTCTAAGCGCATGATCCGGTGAAACTCCGGAGCCGACGGTATAGTCCGGATGAAAGAAGGTTTAGGAGACTCCCCTCCTTGGGTGCAGTTCCCTGTTAATCCGCCCCGAAAACCAGCCGGTTTTCGGGGATTTTTCTACAGTTTGGAGCTGCTTAATCCAATTGATTCGCCTTGCCCCGATTTATCGGGGCACTTTTGTCCTAGGAAACCGTGTAATGGATCTGACACATGCGCGTAAGATAGTCACTTTTCCCCCTTATAAGGATGGCCGGCGAAGTTTTTATCTCGTGGGGTTCTCGCTCGGGTTGGCGATTCTGGTCTGGTATCTGTTTGCCCGGCTGGGTGGCTTTCCAGCATTTATCCTGCCGCCCCCAGGTCTGGTCTGGGAGCGATTGCTCCAGACCTTGAGCAGCGGAAGCCTGTTGCGGCATAGCGCGGTTACCCTGGGGGAGGTGCTGGTCGGGCTTGCACTCGGAGTGAGCGCCGCCACAGCGTTGGGATACCTGCTGGCCAAATCGCGCCCCTTTGAGCGCTTATTGGCCCCTTACATCGTCGCCAGCCAGTCTGTTCCAGTTGTAGCGATCGCCCCATTACTGGTAATCTGGTTTGGTCCGGGATTGTTCTCTAAAGTGTTGATTTGCGCCTTGATCGTCTTCTTTCCGGTACTTGTCAACACCATAGTTGGCCTGCGTTCCGTACCCGAAGAACTGCATGACTTGATGCGTTCTTTACAAGCCGCCCGCTGGCAGACCTTTTCATTGCTCGAGGTGCCGGCCGCGCTACCGGTTTTCTTGGGCGGTTTACGGATTGGAGCCACCCTGTCAGTCATCGGCGCGGTAGTAGGCGAATTCGTGGGAGCCGATCGGGGGCTGGGCTTCCTGATCAATGTTGGTCGCGGGCAGTACGACACTGCCCTGGTTTTCGTCGCCGTCTTTACCCTGGTTGGGATGGCATTGACCCTTTACGGGCTGGTTGTCTGGCTTGAAGCGCGCCTGCTCTCATGGCAACAACGCCCGGAGAGCGCGCATTTTTCCCGCTAATGTGGAGGACATCAACATGTTTCGTTGGCGCATTTCGTCCACTCTCGCTTCACTTGCCCTGTTGTTCACCGCTTGCTCTGGACAACAGGCGACTCCAGAACCTACATTGACTGAGCCGCCTCTGGTTCACATTCGCCTGCCGATGGGCTATCAACCCAACGTGCAGTTTGCGCCGTTCTATGTGGCCGTGGATAAAGGTTACTTTCGAGAGGCTGGGATCGAAATCGAGTTCGACTACAGCTTTGAAATCGATGCCGTGGCATTGATCGGGGCGAACGAACTGCAGTTTGCCGTCGTCTCTGGCGAGCAGGTGCTCCTGGCTCGCGGCCAGGGATTGCCCGTGGTCTATGTCCTGGCCTGGTGGCAGGATTATCCGGTGGGCGTCGTCGCCAAAACTGAGCAAGGGATCACGACGCCGCAAGACCTGGACGGAAAACGCATCGGCCTGCCGGGTTTGTTTGGCGCCAGCTACATCGGTTTACGGGCACTATTAAACGCTGGTGACTTAACTGAGGAAGATGTCACCCTGGTCTCGATCGGCTATAACCAGGTGGAAGCCCTGGTCACAGACCAGGTACAGGCGGCGGTTATCTATGTCAACAACGAACCGGTCCAGTTGCACGCCCAGGGTTATCAAATAGACCTCTTGCGCGTCGCTGACTTCGCACAGCTGGCCTCCAATGGCCTGATCACCAACGAGGCTACCATTGCCGATAATCCGGACCTGGTGCAGCGCATGGTCCAGGCCACTCTGCGTGGCGTGGCAGACACCCTGGCTAACCCCGATCAGGCCTTCGAGATTTGCAAAAAGTTCGTAGATAACCTTGCTCAGGCGGATCAAGCCGTGCAGAAGGAAGTGTTAGCCTCTTCGCTGGAGTTTTGGCAAGCGGATCAGCTCGGCCTCTCAGACCCTGCGGCCTGGGAGAATATGCAAGACCTCCTGTTGGAGATGGGACTGCTATCCCAACCCCTGGATTTGAGTAAGGCTTTTACCAACGAATTCGTCAAATAGGTTTACCACCCACAGGTAGAAAGTAGTCTGCGCAATGTTGAAATCTGTCCTAACGTCTTCAGTAGTTCCTCTTCAGGTTGGACCTGTACTTGTAGCGCGCGATCTGAGCCTGATTTTCCCGGATGCGGATGAGGGCCTGCACGTCTTGTCCGACATCTCTTTTTCTGTCGACGTTGAAGAATTTGTCTGCGTTCTGGGGCCTTCCGGCAGTGGGAAGAGTACCTTGTTGCGCATCCTGGCTGGGTTGCTGCCGCCCACCCATGGCGAAGTTTTCTACTTGGGGGAGCGACTGAATGGACCGCGCCGGGAGATCGGCTTTGTTTTCCAAAAGGCTAACTTGATGCCCTGGCGCACTGTGCTGGAAAACATCACCCTGCCGCTGGAACTGCAGCAGGTGCCCGCAGGCCAGGCACAGGCTCAGGCCCAGGAGCTGGTCAACCTGGTAGGCCTGGAAGGATTTGAGGAGACTCTCCCGCGTGACCTGTCTGGAGGAATGGCACAGCGCGTCGCAATCGCCCGCGCCCTGGTGCATGATCCGGGGGTGCTGCTGCTGGATGAGCCTTTCGGTGCGCTGGATGCGCTCACCCGCGAGCGCATGGGGGCTGAACTGATGCGCATTTGGCAGGCCCGACGCAAGACGGTGGTGATGGTGACGCACGCCATCGCAGAAGCGATCTTCCTGGCTGACCGTGTCCTGGTGCTTAGCCCTCGCCCGGGTCATGTGCGCCTCGACCTTCCGGTCAACCTGCCCCGCCCCCGCCAGGAGCAGGTGCGCTATACGCCAGCTTTTGGCGAGCTCGCCCAGCGCCTGCGCGCTGCCATTGGCTAGCCTAATATTGAAGATTCCCCGACTCGCTAAATCACTTCTTCTCCTCCCTCCCCCTCTGCATTCAGGGCATGGTATGATCTATCAAATCCCTGTCACTCATCCGGAGGCCTCCCTTGTTTAAACGGATCATCCCCCTGCTGCTGATCGCTTTCCTTTCCCTGTCTATTCCTGCCCACGCTCAGACCGCGGTCATCTTCAGCACCCTGACAATCGATCTTTGGCCGGAATTCGATCGCCAAGAAATGCTTGTGATTTATAAAGGTGTTTTGTCTCCTTCGGTTTCGCTGCCGGTAGAAGTCACCTTGCGCCTCCCGGCTGATGCTGGTTCGCCTACCGCCGTGGCTGTCGGGCTGGATGCACTTTCCGTCGCCGATGTGGTTTACGAAACCCAGGCCAGTGGTGAATGGGTGGAGGTGACCTTTATCGCTGCCTTGCCAGCTATCCAGTTTGAGTATTACGATCCACGCCTGACGAAGGACGGGGCTCATCGCACTTTTGAGTACGATTGGCTGGGAGACTACAAGGTGGATTCTATGGACGTCCAGGTGCAACACCCGGTCGGCTCAAGCGATGTCCAGGTCACTCCGCTTGGAGGGAAGATTGTGCAAGGTGGAGATGGATTTCTTTACACCATCGCCGAGATCGGCTCTGTGGCAACAGGTGACTTATTCACTATCAACCTGACTTACCAGAAAGCAACGGATGATCTAAGCGTCCGGAGTCTAGATGTCCAGCCCAGCGCACCGATTTCGCCTAATACCGAAGGCAGGGTTAATTTGAGTAAGATCTGGCCCTGGGCTTTAGGAGCCCTGGGGTTGCTACTGATCGCTGGGGGAGGCTTTTGGTACTGGCAGTCGGGGCGGCAGGAGCCGGTCGCGCGCAGCCGCCAGCGGCGAAAAAAGACTTCAGTTGCAACGGAAGAGGTGTCCTCAGGTGAGGGGGTGCATTGCCACCAGTGCGGTAAGCGCGCCTCATCCGGCGACCGCTTCTGCCGGGCGTGCGGGACTCGACTGCGGACAGAATAAAGCCGGACTGCTCTTAATCCAAATTTCCCAAAAGGAAGACCGGGCACTGGGAAGCGCCCGGTCTTGCATTTAAGGTTGGAGAGCGAGTGAGGCTATTCCGTAGTGGTATTAGGGGCGAGTCATTCCGCTCACCGATCCACCGGCAGCCTCAATGCTGTCATAAAGGAACTGGACGACGTATTTGGGATTGTGGGTAAAGGCGCCCGGATCCTTTTGGGAGTACTGGTAGTTGTAGGCTGCCTTTAGCAGAGTTGGAGTCCACTGGCTGTAGCGGACGGTAGCATCATCTTTCACGTCCGCCGCCCCATCTCCATCCGCATCCTCGAAGAAGTACGGATAGCCGAGCGGATCATAGACAATCCCGGGCAAGCCATTCGCTGCGGTGTAAGCCTGGATGGCAGCGAGCAGCGTCTCGGCCATAGTGTCGATTTCACCCTTCACGCCTTCGGTGGTGTCGCCATCGCCGTCGTAGTCCGGGGTTTGAGCGCCGCGGATCGCCTCGAATTCTGCGCCAGCATGGCAGCCCGCGCACGTCTCAGCCTGAGGCGCCAGTTTATGCTTATCGTGACATTCCACGCATTTGATCACCACATGGGTGGAGACACCGACATAGGTTTTGCCATCGAACTCATAAGCGCCCTGGGCTTCTGTGCCGAACAGCGTTGCGCCAGCCGCGAAGTAGTGAATATTCCTGAAGCCCAAGGTGGGTCTGCCATCGGCGTTTACTGGCACTTCGTTGGGAGCGCTGGCGGCAGCGCCGATCGCTTTATCCACGCTCGCCTTCGACTCGCGGCCCTGGTGGCACATCAGGCAGATATTGGCCTTCTCACCTTCACCAAAGGTCAGAGACTTGCCGCTCGGGAAGGTAATGGTGTTGACTGTGTACAGGTTCGGGAACTCTGCCACATTGTGGCAGGTAGCGCATAAGAAGCCGTTGCCGGCTGGGGCTGCGATGGTCGAGCCGCTGTTCTGGATGAACATCGGCAGACCAGTAGCGGTGTGGCACTTTACACAGGTGCCAGGCACCACAAATCCATCCCCATCCCAGTGGCGGAAAGCCTCGGTATTCCCTGCGAAGTGACCGGCGTCGCCGCGGTGCATGGCGGACATATCCACTGGCTTGGGTAAACCAGCATTCAGGTCTTCGATCGAGTCGAAGAGCAGTTGCACGATGTACTTGTTGCCGTGAGCGTGCTTGCCGGGATCTTTTTGGGAGAGCTGGTAGTTATAGGCGGCCTTCAGCAGGCGTGGCGTCCAGGTGTTGTAGCCGATCGAACCTTGATCACCCTGGTCCGCCTGGCCATCGCCATCTGCATCGACAAAGAAGTATGGATAAGCCGCGACATCATAGACTATCCCTGTGCCGACAACGTCTTTGGCGTAAGCCTGGATAGCACCATACAACCCCTCCTGCAGGCCTTCGATCTCAAAGAACATGCCTTCATCAGTGTTGCCATCGCCGTCATAATCCGGCGCGGAGGAGACCATGCGGACATTCTTTAGATCCTCAGTCGAGGTGACACCTTCATGGCAGACCGCGCATTCCTCGACTTTAACCTGTAGGGTGTGCGGGTTGTGGCAGCCGATGCAGGTGTCGTAACCCACGACGTGGTCATTCTTGGAGTCGTAGACCTTGCCCTCGTACTGGTAGCCCCCCATGACCTTCCCACCATACAGGGTTGCGGCAGCGGGGAAGTAGTGGATGTTGATGAAGCCAAACCTGACTTCATTACCACCGTCTGTCATCGGTGGGACGACCGCATCCAGATCGGTGGCATTAAACTTGGTGATTTGATCGTTCACCTGGACAGACGAGGCGCGGCCCTGGTGGCAGACCATACAGCGCGCTTCGTCTCCCAGGCCGGTGACAACCACTGCCGAGGGGAAAGTTACCTCGGTCAGAGCCGTCGCAGCCGGGTTATGGCAGGCGTTGCAGTTGACGGTCTCGCCAACCGGCACAGCCGCGTCCACTTTGCCAACCTCGGACCCATCCGCTCCCAGGAAATCCTGATAGCCGGTAGTGCTGTGGCACTTGGCGCAGGAGGTTGGGACTTCGGCCGGGTCATCTTCATTCCAATGAACGAAAGCTTCAGCGGTGGCGTCATTATGCGGCGAAGCTGCCCACAGATCGGCGTAAGGCACATCTGCAACTGCCGGGGCCGGGCAATCGGGACACGCTGGGCATGGCGCGGCTTCTGGACAAACCTGCGTAGGCTGCGGCGGCGGAGCCACCGCTTCTTGGGTCGGAGCGGGTTGGCAGGCCGCTAGAGCCAGGGTAGCTGCCAACACGAACAACCCAATTACCAGATATTTGAATTTCATAGCATTCTCCTTAAGTGTAATGAGATACACATAGTGTGATGTTGACAGGGGCGATTTTCTTTCTCTTATAGACATCCTCCTTTCGCTGAGAACCAAAGACCGCCCGACGTTCATCTTCTTCCGCCAGGTAGGTTTTGGGTAACTTTCCTTATGCTTTATACCCCAATTATGAAGAGAAGATTAGTGGCAAATGTCACGATCATTGGGGTGACAAATGTATCTCGTGCTCCTTTTTTCACAAATCGATAAGCATTCGCAATTTCAATCTGATTCAAATCGATGAGTATGAAATTACGTCAATTTGCGCTTGATCATTCTGCATACATAAAAACTGCTGTGCGACTTCCAAGACAGGAACTCGCACAGCAGTATTAGCGCTTCTTACAATGACCTAGGGGACCGAAATCAACAATTCCTTTTACTGCCCTAAGTCTGCGAGTGCCGCTTCGAGCAGCGCCTTGGCGTAGGCCGAGTTGTGTGCGCCCATACTCTGATCATATTCAACCATCTTGTAATTCCACATCGCCCTTGCAACCGCTTCTGGGTACACACCGGGGACCGACCGGCCGTGCTGGAGTTCTCCGGCGTCGTCGGTGTAGTCCGCCGCCATGATCCCGCTCTCGATGAGCAGTGCCGACACTTCCTCGAGCATCGCCCCAATTTCGGTCTGCACGCCGTTGATGTCGAAATTCTCAGCATCCGTATGGCAGGCCTGGCAGCGCGCCACATCGGGGAGGTAGGTGTGGTTGCGTTCTGGTCCCATGTGGCAACCTACGCAGGTATCTTCGACGCTGGAGTAGTGGGGGCTTGGGCTGCCGGTCACACCCAGTCCGCCTACGCCGAGCAGCATCTGGGCTTCAACACCGTAGTGCGTGCCGAACCGGGTGTTGGTGCCGAGGTCGATGTTGCCTCCCGAAGCAACGGGCAGATCGTTGCGGATCTGGTGGCAGTTGGCGCACAGACTGCCATCGCCGCCGTCGAAGGTCCCGCCTGTCTTCTCCATCGGCGCTGGCTGGGCATTTCCTGTCAGAGCGAAGTCGGCGCGGGTGTAGGTGGTGTGGATCTGATGGCAGGTGCGGCAGTCAAACGGCGAGACGTTCGTGACGCCCACCACCGACTCATCATGCGGCGGCAAACCGGCGGTGATGCGCGCCTTGGCGCCCTCGGTGCCATGGCAACCGGCGCAGGCGGTGGTTTCCCCTCTGACGAAGGCCTCGCCCGTTCCATGAACAGAGCTCTCACGGAACTGCGCGTCCTTGGAGACGATCAAGGTCGTGTCATTGTGGCACTCCGTGCAGGTTAGCTCGCCGATCTCCGCGGCCGCGCCGGCCTCGCCTTGCGGCCCGGGGGGCCCGGGAGGTCCAGCAGAGCCTGCAGGCCCAGCAGGCCCCTGAGGCCCAGCAGGCCCGGCTGGGCCTTGGGAGCCTGCGCAGGCCGCCAGAGCCAGGGCAGCTACCAACACGAACAACCCAATTACCAGATATTTGTATTTCATAGCATTCTCCTTGGGTGTAATGAGATACACAATGTGCGATATCGATCAGGGCGATTTTCTCTCTCTTATAGGCCTCCTCCTTTCGCTGAGAACCAAAGACCGCCCGACGTTCATCCTTTTCCGCCAGGTAGGTATTGGGTAATTTTCCTTATGCTTTATACCCCAATTATGAAAGGAAGATTAGTGGCAAATGTCATGTTCATTGGGGTGACAAATGTATCTAGCCACCTGCCAATTAAACACGTTGCACCTTTTCTTGCGCTTGTCTCAGCCGGCCTTGGCAGTTGCCATCCTCTATATTGGGTTGGTTCCCATCGACACGCATACCATTCGTTCTGGCCTGCGACATTTCATTGAACGAAACGACGTGATTTGTCTATCTCCCAAATCGGATTGCGCTTCAGGGTAGGATTGGAAGCCACATTAGTCACAAGGGTGTCAACGATCTTCGAGACCACCTCAATCGTTCATTCTGACCCTTCTCTAACCGGGGTTGTGACACAAAATATACCAAAGCAGGCTGATGGCTGCAGCCCAAGATCGGATAGGATGATCAGAGACTGAAACTCATCGCTTGGCAAATCCCTGCATGACTGCTTATTTCGTTAGCACAGGCTATATTTGCTGAAACAGTTGGTGTTACAATTATATCAGCTACATCAGCACGGCACATCTCCCGTTTAACTTATAGATTCTACTCTGATATAGTTAGTGTCTCAGTGTTATGGATTTTGACAAGGCGAAATTTCTCCGCATGTTGCAAATCCGTATACAGGAGTAAGATGCAGGACCAGTCTTGTGACAGATTCGGTAGCTGCATCGAACAGAATCTGTCGTTCACTCGGAATCCAGGTGCTTTTAGCTAATTTATGGGTAAGCGGACGTGATAACGCGTTATCTTAAACGATTGTTCCCTAATTCCATTGATCACAATCTGCGCGCCAAAATTACTTTAGGAATAGTCATTCCCATGGTCTTGATGCTTAGCATCTTCACGATTTTTGAATACACCCGTCATCGTTCTGTTCTATTGAATAATCTTTCCGTTCTGGCATCATATAATGGGCAGTTGATTGAGGAAAGCTTGCGACATTCGATGCTGACGTCAAACTTCGCCGAGGTGCAAAGAATACTGGATACGGTTGGTAAGAACGAGAATTTCCGCTTTGTNTACCTTCTGGATACCTCTGGCCGGGTGATCTTTGCTCCAAACGGAGCGGGCATTGGGATTCAACTGGACAACCACAATCTCACCTGCCAGCCCTGCCACAAGCTCCCCCCAAATGATCGGCCGAGCGGTGTCGTCGTATCCACAGATGACGGGCAGCGCGTTTTCCGCAGCATGCATCCAATCGAGAACAGTCCGGCCTGCTCACATTGTCACGATCCACAACAGAGGTTGATAGGATTGCTGCTCACCGATATCTCCGTTGTACCATTCGAAGCAGCCATTGTTGCAGACTTGCGCGAAAACCTTCTTTTTGGGATTAGCACAATTCTGATCTCTGCAATCATTGTAAACCTGGTTATGGGTCACCTCGTGATCCGCCGGCTAAAAAGGGTGGCAGACGCCCTGGCTGGATTCGGAAGAGGTAAGCGGGATCTGCGCTTGGCGCTTGGCAGTTTTGATGAAATCGGGCAACTGGAGATACATTTTAACGAAATGGGGCAGCGCATACAGTCTGAAGAGTCTGAAAATCGAGCCCTCTCGGAGGATCTGCGCCGCCAGACAGCCCAGCAACAGGAGCTACTCAAACGGCTGATCACCGCCCAGGAGGACGAGCGTAAGCGGGTGGCTCGAGAGCTGCACGACGAGCTGGGTCAGTCCTTGAGCGGGCTGGCCTTGCATTCTGAAGCGATGGAACAACTCATCAATTCTGATCCGAAACGCGCCCTCGAGCAGTTATTTCTGACTCGTGATCTGATCGGCAAAACTACGCAACAGATGTACGATCTTATCCTGGCTTTGCGTCCATCAGTGCTGGACGATCTTGGCCTCGCTGCTGCCCTGCGTTCTCATGCAGAGAGAGTGCTCAATGGAAGCGGGATCACGTTCAAGCTGGATCCGTCCGGATTGATCAAACGACTTCCCCCCTCGATCGAGACCGCACTCTACCGCATCTTCCAAGAGGCTTTGAGCAATGTCGTGAAGCATTCCAAGGCGGATCAGGTAAAGATCATGCTTACCCAGCGCAATGGTGTTTTTGAGGGTGAGATTGTGGACAACGGGCATGGTTTCAACCTTGAGAACATCGATCGGGAAGTGGACAACCCGCATGGGCTAGGTCTGCTGGGTATGCGAGAACGATTGGTGCAGTGTGGCGGGAGCATGGATATCATCTCTCGGGAGGGAGAAGGTACCCGCATACAAATTCTCATTCCCCTGGCGAAGGCAGATTATGAGTGATCGTATTCGCGTGCTTATTGCAGATGACCACACCATCGTCCGTTCCGGTTTGCGTCTGTTACTAGAAGCCGAGCCGGATATTGACGTAGTTGGCGAGGCCTTAGAAGGTCGCGAGGCTCTAAATTTGGTTGAAAAGCATCTCCCCGATGTAGTTTTGATGGATATCGCCATGCCAGGTATGGACGGTCTGGAAGCCACACGCCAGATAAAGGACAGTTGGCCCCAGGTAAAAGTGCTCGTGCTAACCATGCACCGCTCAGATGAATACTTCTTCGAGATGCTCAAAGCTGGCGCTTCTGGCTACATCCTCAAAGGCGCTGAAACCAGCGACTTGATACATGCTGTACGAGTGGTTGGGCGAGGGGAGGTCTTTCTTTATCCGACTATGGCCCAGAAGTTAGTAGAGGATTATCTCAATTATATCCAGTGGGGGGAGGAAACTGGATCGTCCCTGAGCCCGCGCGAGAAAGAGATCTTGCGCTTATTGAGCGAAGGCTGCAGCACCAAAGAGATTGCCGAAAAATTGGTGATCAGTCCCAGCACTGTCCACTCCCACCGCAGCAATTTAATGACCAAGCTTGGTTTGAACAGCCGACGTGAGCTGATTCAATATGCTCGCCAGCGCGGCCTTATCCGGGATGAATAACACTCGGAAAAGCTGAGATTCCATAACACCAATTTCCTGGAGGAAAACGCCAATAGGATTGGCGTTTTTTTTATTTAGGTTGGCGACTCGTACGATTCCCAACCGCGACATTATTCACTAATATTGCATTGAAGAAAAGCGGAAAAGAGCGAAAAAATGGCTGTGCGGCGTGTGTTCGTAATCTGGACAAATCCACTCTTTCACGAATCGGCGCGTTTGCTCTTGAAACATCGCGACATTATTTGGGTAGGCGCAACCGCAGACATCACGACCGCGCACGAAGAAATCATGATACTTCATCCAGACAC
>C687J35503_10000418_pt1 | contig 11298 bp, 9 predicted proteins | sample RifCSP19_3_FD_35503 | JGI IMG/M metagenome (IMG submission 35503)
GCTCTACCCCGGCTGGTGCCGGTGTCCATACCAAGCAGTTCGTCTCTAAGCTTTGCGGGATTTCCACCGAAGGCCAGATACGTTCCGTGGCATCGGTGCTGAGCGAAGATCATGAAGCCCTGTAGCGCAACAGACATCGCTGCGGCAATCGCTTCCTGACCGCTTGAAAGGTAGACAAGGTAATCGATATATTTTGCCTGTACCGATTCGATGACCCCCTGCTCAAAATACCTGATAACGCACATTTTCCTGAAAAGTTCCAAGGATGTTTCCTTGCTGTATTTCTTGGATAATCCCGAAACTACACCGAAATCTTTTGATCTCATCTTATCCGTTCTTCCTGATTTCTTCTCTACAATGTTCGAGAAGTAGTTTAACGCTGTCCTCGAAACTATATCGTGCCTGCCACCCGGTCTCTTTTCTGAATTTTGAGGTATCGGGTATCTGCAATGTTACATCGGCCGGCCTGAAAAGTTTTGGGTCAGGTTTTGAAACGATCTTACATTTAGCATGTTTCTTAAGAAGGTCAAGGAATTCTCCAACCTTGATAACTGTCGTCCCTCCAATATTATAAGCTTCTCCGTACTTGCATCTCATGGTCGCAACCCAGTAGGATTCCATAGCATCTCGGACATCAATGAGCGTTCTTACAGATTCAAGATTGCCGTGAAGAAGTGTTTTCTGAATCCCGGCTTCAATCCTTGCCACCTGAAGCGCAAAAGAAGTGGCGAAAAGATCGGCTCTCCTGGGATTGATATATGCAAACATCCGTGTTCTGATAATTTTCATTTTGTAACTTTTAAAATAGGTTAGACCTAATAAATCCTGAGTCACTTTTGAAACCGCATAGGGGCTTGCGGGATTTATCGGGCAGTCCTCTGTTATAGGAACATTTTTAGGGTCAACCTGACCATATACCTCAGAAGTGCTGCAAAACTGTATAACAGGATCTATCCCTGCTGCCCTCACCGCTTCAAGCAGATTTGCCGTTCCCATGATGTTGTTATTCATCACGGATAGAGGCGTGATGAAAGATGTCCTCACATTCGCGTGAGAAGCGATGTGAAATATCGCGTCGGGTTTTACGGTTGCAAGAACCGACAACACGGAACTGAAATCCGTGAGATCGCATTCATGCATTTTAATTCTGCTGCCGGTGTGTCTGAGGTTCGTGTTTGCCGACGTGCTATGCCATCTCGAAATTCCATGCAGATCAACTCCTTTGTGATTATCTGCGATGTAATCTGCAAGATAACTGCCGCCCGAACCGCTTGCGCCCGTTATGAGTGCTTTTTTGATTTTCCTCTTCATAATAAATTTTGCCACAGAGACACGAAGTTCACAGAGAACAAAAAGTAATTTTTATAAAACCATTCTTTTTATTCCATCTTTTAACTTCGGCTTATTAAAATTAATTAGCAACCCTAATCTCTTGTTTGACATTTTCATGTAAGATAACAATTGTGCTTCAAAAACTGGAATTAAATTGTCCACTGCTTTAATTTCAATAATTATTTTGTTTTCTACTAATAAATCTAATCTGTGTTCTCCGATTGACCGATTTTTATATTTAATCGGTATTATAATCTGCCTTTGATAATTTATATTATTCAGACCAAACTCTATGCATAAAGCAGATTCATAAAGAGATTCCAATAATCCGGGACCAAGTTGTTTATGAACTTCTATTGCACATCCGATTATTTTTTCTGATATTTTATTTAATTCTGCTAACTTTGTGTTCTCTGTGTCTCTGTGGCTATTATTCATACATTTCCGTATTTAGAATTTCTTATTATTGTGTATCCCTTTATAAGTTCTTTTATCCCCATCTCCAGAGTAAATTCCGGCTTGAACCCAGTTTTTTCTATTTTTTCATTTGAGACGATATAATCTCTCTTGTCAGGGTCTTCACCGATTGGAGCCTCAAGGTATACGAAATCTGGAATCTGTTCTTTTATCTTTACGCAGAGTTCAAGTTTTGAAAGGTTTGCATCTGAAAGCCCTACATTATATGGCTCATTTTTCATAGCGCCAAAATTATTCATTGCATGGATGAATGCCCGCGCCACATCACGAATATGGATATAGTTTCTCTTGAAATGCCCTTCAAAAATAACAACGAATCTGTCCGTCGCCGCGCGATAGACAAAGTCATTGACCAGCAAATCTATCCTCATTCTCGGAGACATCCCAAAAACAGTTGCCAGTCTCAGACTTATGGAATTCCCCCTGTCAAGAAGAATCTGTTCTGCCTCTACCTTTGCTCGCCCATAAATGGAAATCGGTTTTAAGGGCGTTTCTTCAGTGCAGTATGAATCTTTCTGCCCGATTCCATATCCGCTGTTTGTGCAGGGATAAATAATCCTCTGCTCTTTTGATGCAAGCTTTGCAATTAAAGCTATTGCGTCTCTGTTCGTTGTTATTGTTCCTGATTTGTCTCTACTGCAAAGTGGCGCGCCGACCAGCGCTGCCAATGGTATGATGCCGTCAGCCTTTTGCAGGAGAGGTTTTAAGACAGCTTCCTCTCTTGCATCTCCCCTTACCGCATCAAAATTCTCATAAGCACAGTATTCAAGCAGAGAGTTCTGCCCAAACATGAAATTATCCAGAACTGTGACTTTATGACCTGCTTTTAAAAATTCAGGAACCAGTATTGAGCCCAGATAACCAGCGCCGCCTGTGACTAAGATGTCAAAACTCATTCACTACTCCTTTCACTACTGTCAAAATATTTTAGATTCCGCATCAAGTGCGGAATGACAAACAAAAGGCACATCTATATTTTTTTCAGCACATCATGCAGATGCTCTATTTTATTCCTTATATCATAAGGGTGATTACCGACAAAAAAGCCGTTATAGTGGGCAATATCAGCATTCACGGATTTTGTGACAACATAGTCATAATATTTAATAACATCATGCCTCAAGATGTTGCCACCGGTTATAATCCTGTGTTCAATATCAGCATCTTTTAATTTTTGAACAACTTTCTTCCTGTCAATATTTAGCTCAGGGTTTATTATCATTGTAAAACTAAACCATGACGATTCGCCAACCTCACGCTGAATAATGAATCTTTTGTCATTTTTAAAAAGATTTACAAAATGCTCGGCGTTTTTTCTTCTAATTTTTACAAAGCTATCTAATTTATCCAATTGAACTATTCCAACCGCTCCGTGAATTTCACCAGGTCTTACATTATAGCCCGGCAGGATAAAACGATATGCCTCAAAAAAATCTTCACCTCTTCCTTTAAATATTGGACTATCTTCATCTTGACCTCTTGTCCAGCCATGACTTCTAAGCGATTTCAAAAGATTATAGATTTCCTTGTCATCTGTTAAAACGAAACCTCCCTCCATTGTAGAAATATGGTGTGAAAAAAAGGTGCTAAAGGTATTCACCAAACCAAATGTCCCTGTATATCTGCTACCAAACTTTGCCCCCATTGATTCACAGTTATCCTCAAAAAGGATAATGTTGTTTTCTTTGCATAGCTTTGTTATTTCATCAAATTGGCATGGATTACCAAGGATACTTACTGCTACTATCATCTTCGTTTTTTTGGTTACTGCCTTTTTGAGTTCTTCTATATCATAGTTTAAGGTATGCAAATCAATATCCACAAACTTCAGCCTAAGTCCATACTGATGTAGTGGATGAAATGTTGTTGACCAGGAAATACACGGGACTATTACCTCATCTCCCCGTTTGAGTGGATTTTCTTTTTTGTAAAAAAGTGAAGCCACAGCAATAAGATTAGCCGAAGATCCAGAGTTTGCCATAACCGCATATTTCATCCCGAAATACCGGGCAAACCGTTCCTCAAATTCTCTTACATTTTTCCCCATAGTATAATTGTCGCTGTCCAGCACTCCAATTATCGCCTGTCTCTCTTCGTCACCCCATGTTGAACTCGCAAGTTCAAACCTCTCTATACGAGCCATCGGCATCTTCTTCTCCTTATTGCTTCCTGTAATGGTTGGGTTTATACACCATAATCTCGGAACCTCTGAAATCAAATTTAAAGGGCACATGCAGAAAATTGTTAAATGCCCTTTTTAGCCTTTCCTGATTTTCAGGCTCAACATAAAAAACAATAAACCCACCCCCGCCTGCACCGCACAGTTTCCCTCCAACTGCGCCGCTTTTAATTGCAGTCTCATATATGTCATCAATATCCTTTGTTGTAATTTTACTGGACAATTTTTTTTTCAATTGCCATGTCTCATTTAAAAGTTTCCCAAAATCAATAAAATCACCTTTTTCTGAGGTCAGTATTCTATAGGCTTCATCCGTTAATTCTTTCATTTTAGACAGTTCATTCTTATTCCTGTGTGTGTTCTGAATCTGCTCCTGTGCTATAACAGAGGCATGTCTTGACAGCCCTGTGAAAAAAAGCATGAATTTATTCTCAAAATTTCTCAGATATTCCTCTTTCATTATAATCGGCTCTACAACAATTTCCCCATTCTGTAAAAATTCAATCGTATTCAATCCTCCGCATGCAGCCCACACCTGGTCCTGAGAACCAACGTTTTCCTTTATCAAATTCTGCTCTATATGTATCGCTTCTTTATAAAGTTCCTCTTTTGTAATAACTTTCCCATCAAGCGCATATAATGTCTTCAGAAGTCCTACTGTAAAAGCAGAACTTGATCCCATACCGGAACGTGCAGGGATATCGGCATCATGATGAATTTCCAGTCCTTGCTGCACCTGCAGATATTTTAAGGTTTCTCTTACAGAAGGGTGTTGAATCTTGTCTATATTAGACTCCATCTCCACTTTTGAATATGCAATTCTAAACTTATGCTTGAAAAATGGCGGGAGCTCTCTGCACGTTATATAGCAATATTTATCAATTGTCGCACCAAGAACCTTGCCGCCATAATCCAGATACCATGACGGATAATCTGTGCCGCCTCCGAAAAAAGAGATTCTATGCGGCGTCCGTGAAATAATCATCTGTGTACTCCTTTCGAAATATGGCCAAGTTCTTCCTGTGCTTTTTTATAGTCATCAGGAATTCCAATGTCTATAAAATAATCATCACTGATAAAGGCAAAAGGATGTATATAGTTTATTTTTTTATGCAAAAAGTCAACTTCAAATGAAAAGGCATCTTTATCATTGTCAAAGAATTCTGATATTGTCTTTTTCATAGCATAAACTCCGCCATTTATATAACCGTAGTGTCTAAAAGTCTTCTCTTCAAAACCAACCACCTTGCTGTCTTTTATAATTACCGCGCCGTATCTGTCAAAATCATGCATAGGTTTTACAGCAATGGTTAATATAGAATCCTCCGCATGATGAAAGTCAATCATCCTCTTTAAATCAAGATTAAAAAATGTATCGCCGTTTAATACTATAAATTCCTCTCCCTCCGCAACCATCAGGGCTTTTTTAAGGGCGCCTCCTGTGCCGAGAGGTCTATCCTCTATGACATACCTGATATCCATATTTTTATATTGCGAACCAAAATAGTCTCTGATAATCTCATATCTGTATCCCACAGAAAGCAGAATCTTTCTTACATCACAAGCTGATAGATAATCCAATAAATAACATATAAACGGCTTGCCATTTATATCTGCCATAGGCTTCGGCACATCTCTTACAACACCCTGAAGCCTCGTGCCAACCCCGCCTGCCAAGATTATTGCTTGCATGATAAACCTTTCAACATCAGTTCAATATCCTGCTCACTATATCTGCAACCATCTTTGCAATAGGAGGGGATACTGTCAGTCTAGGAGATTCTACCCCGATTAAATTAATAAGCCCTTGCAACTCCTTTTCTGTTTCATCTTTTATAATATTACTCTCCTTGTACAAAAGCGTAGGGTCATAAATTGGAAATTATTGGTTATGAATTTCTTTGCATGCATTTGTACTGGAGCGACTCCAATACAATTTACAAACTCCAAAACACAAGCCGAGCATAAACCATAAAGATGGGATAACAACAAAACTACTTGCAAATCTAAAAACTAACATTGCGATTAAAGTAGCGGAAAGAAACTTATTTATATCATCCATTTCAAAAGAACTTCTTATAATTTTTATTTGTTCCACAACTACAAGAGCTATAAGACACAGTAAAGAAATGACGCCTATTATCCCTACATTAAAAAACTCTGTAATGAACAAATTATGGGCATCAAGCAGACTTTTATTACTTCCTTCGCCATCTACCTGATATTTTTCCATAAATTCCATACTTTTCCTATCCAGAGTTTTCTCAAGATCATTAGCCATCTGGGGCAATAATTTTTGCGAAAGCCCGGCTCCGTTACCAACCAAAAAGACTTTCATGGAATTAGTAGAATTAATGAGGCTCACTATAGCAGCCTTTACTCTAATCAAAAATGAATGTTTACCACGAAGAGAAAATATATTTAATCTAAGCGCAGTATCTTTTATTGAAGTATCTTTTATTGAAGTATCTTTTATTGAAGTATCTTTTATTGAAGTATCTTTTATTGAAGTATCTTTTATTGAAGTATCTTTTATGTTTGTTAACTGTGAATATGTCTTAATATTTTTCATTGCATACTTTTCTATATCACTCTGATTACTTATGAAAATTGTCGCTACTATAAATAAAAGTAAATTTTTTCCTATAAATAATCTTTGTTTTTTAAAAATGAATAGTAAATAAATTAAAAACAAAACTACAGAAACTATCATGGCTTTTGTGTACGTGAGTATTATCGCAGAGAACCATAATATCAACAAAAACCACTTCACCCATGCCCAAGATTTTTTATCAAAAAAGTTGAGGATTACATAAAAAACAGGGCCTATAGAATACAACAGCAAATCTCCAAAATAAGGCGCGTCTCCCCCTATATATATTATCCCTAAATCACCATTATTATTTCCCAATCGACTGCTGTGTTCAGTGAAAAAAACATAATATACAAACCCCCATATACCGATAACTAACGACACTATACCCATTATAATCAATAGAGATATGACTGTTTCTTTATTCAATACGCTCTCAGAAACAATAACCATCATAATCAATAAACAAGAAATGATTACTGCTTGCTTTAATGATTCTTCCGGCATAGGAGAATTAAGGAGCGATGCAAATTGTGAAATGCCATAAATAAAAGCAAAAGAGTAAAATAATTTTTCTTTTAAGCATCTTTTTCTTTCAAACTTAATGAATCTAAGAAACCAAGCAACAACAAGTAACATAAAAGTTATCATTGTTACTTTTATCTCAAACCGGCTGATAGAAAACAAATCCCATTCGATTGCATGAAATGGCAATGAAATAACGAATAATATAAGTGATATATTTATAAAATTATTTTGTTTTGATCTGCCGACCAATTTCATGCCGGTTTTTTCCTATGCGGATATATATAATAAAGCACTACAGAAAAGGGCAAGATATTCATTACTAAAGTATTGAGCCACGGGAACCCGCCATAAAAGAAATTCCGTGATTGACCGAGAATTAATATGTATAATATTACAACACCTGCGTTATAACTATTCTTTCTAAAAATATTATAAACGATTCTAATCAGAGCGCCAAAAACAGCAAATCCGATTATCACACCGGGTAGTCCAAAATCCGAGTAGAATTGACCATGTAAACCGACAGCATAGCCTGAAAAAAAGAAGTCCGGATTAATATCATAAAGCGCGACTCTTGCTCCATATACTAAGGGTTTTCCTTCCCATAAAGCCCTTGGAATTAATAAAAGAAATATCTCCTCGAACAATCTCTGACCGAAATAATAAGCATTATTGGAAAAATGGGATATAATCATGCCTAAGCGCTCAAATGACTCAAAACTCTCCATATAATAGACAATATTAGAAAAACTTAAAGTGCTGGCTTGAGGAATTCTGAGAGAAGTAAATGTTATCAAGATAAACATACTAAACAATAATAAAATAAAAAGTTCAATAAATCTTATTTTCCTTCTCGTATAGTGCAAAAAAATAATTAGAAAAGAAACGATGAAGATCGGTCCACTTTTTGATGTTGTGATAATACCGTTAGTAATTGTATAGGCTATATAAAGTAATATAAATATATTTGCACAACGGATAAGCGCTTTGTTTTTGGGGTTATCCCTTGGAAGCATAAAACATGTAAAAAAAATGTAACTAAAGAAATATTGAAAAAATATGAGAACTGTATTATACCCCCTAATGCCATCTTCCCTCTTTACAAGCTCACTGCCGTAACTTTTAAACCAAATTGTCTCCAATAGGTTGGTCTGCATAAGATAGGATTTAATGAAAGCAATTGCTAAAAGAGCAATAATTGATATAAAAACATAGGATATAATTCTTTTTACGGATGGTTCCGCTCCAAATGGAAGACGAATATTACCCCCTATTTTTTGTGCTAATTTGTAACCAAAACATAATGAATATAAAGTAAAGATTACAATCCAGACAGCATACTCAAAATGAGACATACCCCAATAATTGGATTTTGATATGCTTGCTTCAGGTATGAATAAAATGGCAAAAATAGGTATTACAAAGAGCGGAAAATATAAACAGAGAACAATATTTATGAAAGAAAAAAAATCACCCATGGTTTCTTTCCAAAAAATTGCAATAAACAATAATATTGACAAAATTAAAACTACAGCATTAATAAGTACTCTTTCATGAATTGTCAGCAAATCCATTATTGTCACCATAGAACTAACCAGCAGGAAAATAAATGTAAAGATAGACAAGATTAATATAGTAGCTGACAATCTACTTTTCATAGGATGTGCGTTTGATAATAATTCCACTATGGACTTAGATATCGGCATAGATGAACTCATGGCTATTTTGTTTTCAGATTAATTCTTTTTTGATAATCAGCCTTTGCATGCTCCATCTCTGCATTTGTAACATCAATACCGGGGGGATTTCAAAGGGTTGAGGGTATGGCAAAGCATCTGATTTGCGCTTATATAAGAAAATACCATCCTCTGAAGCAACAAGTTCAAACACATCCGGACGTTTTTCTACCCAATCATAATAAAACTGCGGATTCTGCCTTAAGCCATCCCAAGCTCCTGGAATACCTCCTCCTGTTTTAGTAGGATTTTTTTTATCAATAAAAATGTATTCCGCACCCTCTATCCATGGGAATACATATATTGACTTGCATTTATATACATTCTGCAATAAAAATTGTTCTGCAGATACCGAGACGTTCTCGGGAATTAATTTTGCAACTTTCCGTATTATTTCATCATGGGACGTTGGTTGATACCTGGTTATATTAAAAGTGTTTGTGCGAAAGGGGGCAAGGGAGAAATCTTTATTCCAAAATTGAATAGACAAGGGAGAGGGTCCAAAATACACAGCGCTTGCAATGCTGCCGCAAAGAACGGCAAAAGCTATTCTCTCTTTTGTAACCTGTCCTCCGAGGCTAAAAAATTTCAAGAAAGAAGATATATTCGCAAGAAAGCCGGTAACTCTTGGAATCCCTTCAACTGAAGCCCATGTCACAGCAACAAGAATCGGCGATACATAATAAAGGAAATAGGAACTATGCGAAACCGCGCTGCTGAATGCAAGCAAAATTGCTGTAGGCAAAGCGACTATAAGAACCTTTATACCAAAGATAGGGGTAAAAGAGAAAGGCAATAGATACATAAAATAATTAATGCTTTTATATGGATGAAAAAGGTGTATAAATAACTTAATCGGATGGAGCAGCATATTTTTAATTATTTCAACCGGGGCGCTTCCGAACTCGGAAAATGACCCAGCAGCTACATGTATGGTTCCCCCGTCTCCTCTGAATGCCGGCATTATGATTTTAAGAACGGCTACCAGATATATTAGGGAAAGCGCCATAACACCGGAACCGAGTGCCTTCTGCTTCTGAAAAGCAAAAATATAAATCCCTATTCCAAAAACAAAAAATGCAGCATCCTCACGGACCAAAAGAGCTGCCATGCAACATGCCAATACCGTCCATACATTCGCATCCTTCTGCATTGCAACACCCAGCGTTAAAATGCCGATGGGAATGATAAACCTCAGAAACCCAAACTCATAAAGGGTTATGTATTGAAATGTTGGATTCAATAATAATGCTAATGAAATACAAAAAGCGCTAAAATCACCTATTTTAGGATTTGCAAAAATATATAAAATTATTGCTGAAGAAGCTAAAAGCATTGTTTGCAGCCAATTGATTGTATGGAATGAAGGATAAATTTTAAAAAAGAATCCAAAAATATAAGCCATAGGTGCAAAATGTACTGAAAGCCAATTACCAGTTCCGGGTACAAAATTTTCTTGCATTGAATAAAATAATCCTTTCCCATTGGCAAAGTTATTAAATATTTCAAGAAAGCCGGCAAAATCAGCATAGCTATGATGAGAAAGCACTGTGAAGTCTTTCATTGCAGAAAAGATGATTATATAAAGAATGCTTGACAGCACAACAATAGAGAAAAAAGACTTTCTTTTACTAATACTTTCAAGCAATGGATGTTTATTGAAAACAATAAATCCCGAGGTTGTTATGATTAGCACGATTATTGTTCCAATAAAATATATGAGAGAATATTTAAGCAACATTCTGATTAATGAACAGACTTAGCTCTCACCATTTTCACAAATGAAATAAAGTCGTTGAAAAGCAGCGGGATAAACTTTGGCTTCTCAAGCAGAAGTTTCGCATATTTAGCTATTATGCTCGGTCTGAAATAAAACTTCCTAAATGCTTCATTCCTTTTTTCTATAAGATAGCTTTTGGTTAACGTATGGGGAACAAATACAATATCCCACATGTTCATGTGTTCCCAGTCATCATCAAATTCGCCCGTTGTTTTTGCTGTTTCATATACTTCCGAGCCGGGGAATGGAGTAAGAAATGTTATTTGGAAATCAGAGAGCGGAAGCGAAAGAGCAAAATTAATAGTCCTTTGTATTGTGTCCTGCGTCTCGTTTGGGAATCCAATAATAAAATACCCCTTTGACCTGATTCCAGCAGCTTCCGTCCATGCAACAGTTCTCCTTACCTGTTCCATGCTGATGTTTTTATTAACCTGTTTTAGAATTTCAGGCACGCCACTTTCGACCCCATACGCAATCTGGAAACAACCTGCATCTCGCATCATCTCAAGGGATTCCTGGGTCATCATATCGACTCTCGAGGAGCAACTCCACGGAATTGAACTAAATCGCTCCTTAAGACCTGAGCATATAGATCGCAGACGTTTCTTATCATAGGCAAGAGTATCGTCATTGAATATCAAACTCTTGATGTTATGATTCTCTACCAACTGAC
>C687J35503_10000424_pt1 | contig 11249 bp, 13 predicted proteins | sample RifCSP19_3_FD_35503 | JGI IMG/M metagenome (IMG submission 35503)
GTGACCCAGGTGGCCGCCGCATTTGGCGCAGAGCACCTCGGTTCGGACCATTCCCAAACTTCGGTCTTCCCGTAGCTTGACCGCTCCCGAAACCGCATCGTAAAAGCTGGGCCAGCCGGTGCCGGAATCAAACTTGGTTCCGGAGGAGAATATCTCGTTGCCGCAAGCGCGACAGCGATACATCCCCTTGTCTTTGGTATAAACGTATTCACCCGAAAAAGGCGCTTCGGTTCCGCCTTGGCGGAGAACGGCGTACTGCTCTGGCGTCAGTTTTTCTTGCCATCCTTTCTCGTTCCTAGGCGTTTTTAAGTTTTTCATGAAAGAGTTTCTCTACTTTTTCAACCTTGGGCTTAATCACGATCTGGCAATAGGGGACATGGGGATTTTTTGCGAAATAGTCCTGATGGTTCTCATCGGCCGGGAAGAAATTTTTGAAGGGAATAATCCGGGTCATAACCGATTGGTTTAGCTCCCCGGCGATCCTAGTCTTGGATTCTTCGGCGAGCTTTTTCTGCTCCTCGTCGTGGTAGAAGATAGCTGCCTGGTATTGCGGTCCCGCATCCGGCCCCTGGCGATCGGTCTCGGTGGGGTTGTGGGTGTGCCAAAAGACTTCCAAAAGTTCCCGATAAGAAATTTCGGAGGGAGCGAATTCGATCTGAACAGCCTCAACGTGCCCGGTTTGCCCAGATGAAACCTCTTCATAGGTCGGATTCTCTTTTTCCCCGCCGGCGTAACCCGCGGTGATACTTTTTACTCCATTCAGCATGCGGAAAACGGCGTCCGCGCACCAAAAGCACCCGCCGGCAAAAGTTGCGGTTTCCAAATTATTCATAATCCACTTCGTAAAGGCTCAGCTGACCTTTAACGGGGAAAGGCGCTATCCTGCGAATATTTTTTAACACCCAAGAATGGGCTTTAGGATAAACTTCACACATTGCCGCTTTCTCATCGGTTTTAACCATCGGCCGACAATCAACGATCTCCGCCACGGCCACGGCATAGCCGGCCGGGGGGATGTTTGGAGATTTGGAAGAGACAATGAGAATTTTCCCGCGGTACCTAGTGGTCCATTTCCTGGTCTCGATTGTCTTTCGTCCGGAAGCAATATAATTCGCCCAAGGCTGCTTTAGGGAAATAGCTTTCATGGTTAATCTAGTTTAGATTACCAATTTCAGCGTGCTAATCTGGAAGAGTGCTGTCCTCGCTACGCTCGGTTGCAATTTGCTCTCGCAAAGTGAAAGATTTGACGAAAAGACTTCGATACACTCTCGGTCTAATTTTTCTGCTTAAGAATTGGCCGAAAGTTCTTTGGCGGTTTATAACCCGATCTGAAACCGAAGGACTTTTTATTTTCCGCAACGGGTTGGCCATGCGTTACGCGCAGTGGGTTGAGATAGAGGAGATCATCGGAACCTTTGTCCGCAGAGATTACGGTAAGGTATCAAAGGGTTCGGTCGTGGTGGACGTCGGGGCGAGTTTGGGATCATTTTCGCTTTATGCCGCTCAGCAGGGGGCTAAAGTTTTGGCCTATGAACCCGCGACTTATTCTTTCTATCTCCTGTCTCAAAATATTAGAGTCAACAGGTTAGAGGGCAAAATCGAGCCATTTGAGTTGGGGGTAGCCGGGCGGGCGGGGAAGCGAACATTTTTCTTAACGCGTTTCTCTCCGTTGAGCTCTTTCTTTTCCCGCCACGGCGATAAGATTGCGGTGACGTGTGTGACTCTCCAAGATATTTTTGAGGAAAATCACCTCAAGGCAATCGATCTTTTAAAACTTGATTGCGAGGGCGCCGAGTACGAGATTCTCTACCGAACCCCAGCCGATATTTTAAAAAAGATCAAGGAAATTCGTCTCGAGTACCACGTGCTCCCGGGGAAGCGCACCAATCAGGAAGATTTGACGGATTTCCTTCTCCGGCAAGGATTTGCACTAGTCCATCAGCGCCGGGACGCCCCGATTTCCGGGATCCTCTGGTTTAAACGCGTCTAGCCCGCCCAACGCCGACTTGCAATCCTGATTACATTTTTGGTACGGTAGAAATGCTGCCCCATCGGGAGGATGCGATTTCTAGATCGCTATCTCCCTAGCAGGGAGTGAAACTCTCCCTGGCCTGCCAATGAAATCCCTGCCTAGGGGAGCGATACTTATAGCACTACCTCTTTTGTTTTTTGCGAGCAGTTCTCTCGTAGCTCTTTTTTCGACCGCCGCTATTTTAGTTTCTTCCTCTCCCGATAAATTTATTGAATTGCCAACGGCCGGTTCGGCTATTTTCACCAGCCCGCCGCCGGAGGGGATTGTGCTGGGGGAAAGCGTGGTCGCGGAGGGAGCTCGCCCGATTATCTTGCGGAGGTTCCTTGCTTCCTACCACTCCCCGCTGGTGCCCTACACGAATTTTATTTTGGAAGTTTCGGAAAAGTACCGATTAGATTGGCGGCTTTTGACCGCAATCTCCGGCAACGAATCCCTGTTTGGCCGGGTTACTCCGCCCGATTGCTATAACGCTTGGGGTTGGGGAATCCACTCTCGCGGAACCCTTTGTTTCTCTAACTGGGAAGAGGGGATTACCGCGGTCGCGCGGGGGATAAAAAGAAATTACATTGATCAGGGTTTGGTGACGGTGGAGCAGATCATGATGAAATACGCCCCCGTTTCGGTCGCGAACGGAACCGGATGGAACAAATCAATAAACTGGTTTATGGAGCGGTTGGAGAACGCCCAGAATTACCGGGATTAGGGCGGCCGCCGCCGACCTAGCTCTTCACTCCCCCTCCACCGGAACGGTGGATTTCTTTTCCTTTGCTCCCGCTTTGAGCGGAACGCGGACCTTGAGGATTCCGTCTTCCATTTTCGCTCGAGCTTGTTTTTCTTCGACCTCCTTGGGAAGGGTTGTGGAGTAGTGGAATTCGGTCATTCGCTGGGCGCGATAGACTGCGGTTTTCTCTTTTTTATCCTCCTCCGTCTCCTGGTGAACGGCATCGATCTTGATCATGCCATCGGCGACCTCCACGGTGACCTCATCTTTCTTTACTCCCGGAACGGGAGCTTCGACCACTAATTCACCCTTGGTTTCGTAGATGCTGAGGCCGGCCGAAGAGGCCCGCGGCAAATCTTCCTCGCCGCCGTAGCCGAAGAGCCGAAAAATTGATGGTAAATCGAAATCGTAGTTAGCCATGTTTCACCCCCTCTCATGGAGGTGCGAGGGGGAGTCGAACCCCCTTGAGACGCTCTGCAGGCGCCTGCCTAACCGTTCGGCCATCGCACCCGGTCGTTCGGGATCAACAACACTCGTTTCGCAAACTCGCCAATCTTCAAAACGGAAGCAAAGAGTTTCCTTTCCCTGCTTCTTCCAGTTTCTAAGGGGAGATTGGCTCAAACACTGCTCGACTTCGCTTTTGTCGATCCTTCACTCTTTACATATTTTAACATCGAAGGCTCTACAGTTCTTTGGACGACCGCCTTCAGCGATCTAGCAAACTCCGTTTGTTAAACTTAAGCCGTGCTGAGGAAATTACGTGGTCTGATTATTTTCGGGATCGTCGCGGTCCTGGTTTTCGCCGTTTTCCTGAGCGGCGCGGTTGGCAAGAAAGCTGCCCTCTCGGTTTCCTCCGACCCGGCCGGCCAAAAGGTTCTTCTTGATAACCAGGAAGTGGGGACAACTCCTTACCTTTCCGACCAGATGGAAGACGGAAACCCGGTTTTGAATTTCGGCAATTTCACCCAAAAGATCCGCCTCACCGCCGGAGCTCTCACGGTCGTGGATTGGATTCTGGGTCCATCGGAAACTTTTTCGGCCGGACAGGTGGCCTGGTTTTCGGAATCTTCAACCGGGAGTGAGCTAGTGGTGATCACTCGGCCGGTGGCGGAGGTTTTTCTGAACGGCGAATCCCTGGGAGATTCCCCCCTCTCGAAACCGCTTTCCGAAGGGGAGTACGATCTGGAGCTCAAGAAGGAAGGCTACTTTTCTCGAAAAATCAAGGTTGCGGTCAAAGAAGGCTTTCGGCTGAATGTTTCCGTTAATCTGGCGATCGACCCTTTTCCGGCGGATCCAAAGAAATTACCCTCTCCCAATCCCAATCTGACGGTTTTGGATCTTTCTTCCTCTTCCTCATTGTTGGCAGCCGACCCGGTTTCTTGGGTGGCGGGAGCGGTTTTTTGGATGGCGCGGGGGGATGATCCCACCACCTACAATTTCTTCCTCACGGCGGAAGGTAAACTCTACGACTCCACCGGTTCGGAGGTTTCGCTGAGCTCTCTTTCTCAGATTTCCGAAAAGCGGACGCTGGGCTACCTGGGGGAAGTACCCGGTTCGCTGAGTTCCGCGGCTTCTTCCTCCCTGGCCTCCCTTTCCGCCCGGCTCTATCCGGCGGCGCCCAAGGTGCTGATTTTGGATACCGGAATCGGCTATCTCAAAGTGCGCTCGGGCCCGGGAAAAAACTACAGCCAAATTGGTCAGGCAAACGTCGGAAGCAAGTACACCTATCTTGGCGAACAGAGTGGTTGGTACAAAATCGACTTCCAAGGTAAAGAGGGATGGGTGTCAACAGATTACGCCCGGAAGCTCTAGATTAGGTAGAGGATGACAAAACTGGCGAGGACCCAGGCGACCACCGTTCCCAGGATCGGTGTATCCGTCAGGATTACTTTTTCCGGTGATTCTCCCTCCTTCTTCTCGTAGATAATATAGAGGTAGCGGGCGACTCCGTAGATCACCAGAGGAACCGTCAGGAGGGCCCATTTCGGCGAAGAAAGAGTTTCCGGCAGAAGATCGGTGAGAAACTTCGATCCAGCCGTTCCGAAAGTGAAAATCGAGTAGGCCAGCGTGGTGTAGGTCGCCGACATCGCAATCATCGAATCCAAGAGCGTGTCGGGGTAGTGGCGAAGAGTGGCGCGGGTGAGCAGGCGTTGATGGAGCTTGGAAAGCAGGGTGCGCTCGCTTCTTCTTTTCCCGAAAGCCAACAGCAGGGAGAGTCCGATGGTTGACAGCACCAGCCAAGCGGAAATTGAAGTAGGCAGAACAAAAGCGCCGGCGTAGACCCGGAGGACAAAGGCCGCCGCTACCAAGAGCGCATCGACAATAATGACATCTCTAATCCAGAGACTGTAGCTTAGCTGGAGGGCAACGAAAGCAATTGCGGTTCCCAGGAAGTATTGATTGAAGTTTGCGGCGACGAAGAAGAGAGTGGCGATCGCAAGGACCGCCGCCGTGGTGCGGGCCGCCAAGGGCGAGAAGCGGCCGGAGGCGATCGGCCGATTCTTCTTGATCGGATGCCGGCGATCTTTTTCGACATCGATCACATCATTGAAAATGTAAGCGGACGAAGAAAGGAGGGAGAAGACTACAAAGGCGGTGAGCAGCCGCGGCAGGACTCCGGCGTTCAGAATTTCCGCCCCGAAGAAGGGAGCCGCAAAGAGAGCGAGGTTCTTAAGCCACTGCCGAGGGCGGGCACTTTCAATCACATTTCTGAGAAAACGATAAAGCATCTTTTTTACCCTTGTTTGGCAGGCGTCTTTAACATTATAATACTCCCGTGCTGTTAACTCCTCATGTTGCTGTTGGGATCGCTCTGGGTGCGGCTCTACCCAACCCTGTTATTTCAGTTCCCTTGGCCTTTCTTTCCCATTTCGNACTCGACATGGTTCCGCACTGGGACGATCTGGGGTTGGGGGACTTTAAGGANATTTCTCGGCCGCTCAAAAATCATTCCTTTCAGCTNGTTCTGCTGGACGGTCTGCTCTCACTCTCCTTGCTTCTTTTCTTCCTCTATTGGGCAATGCCCGACTACGGGGTGGGAATGACGATTGCGGCTTGCGCCGCCGCGGCAGCGTTNCCGGACCTCTTCTACTTACCTTTGATTTTCAGCCGAAAAAGGTGGGGGTGGGTGGTCTGGCTGGCCCGATTACAGGCGAAGGTGCAGGTTAATTCAAGAGCGCCGATGGCGTTCGGTCTTTCGATCCAGATCTTCGCAATAGTTGTCGGTTTACTAATAGCGCGGCAAGAAATACTAGTCCAACTGCCGCAAATTTGGCGGATCCTCTAAGGAAAACCGCGGCCACCGCCAGCGCCGCCACAATCGCCCATTCCAAGAGAACAATCTTCGGGTGACTGATTCCGGCCTGCATCAGACGATGGTGCAGATGCCCTTGATCTCCCAAGAACGGAGATTTTCCCGCCCGCAAGCGCGATAAGATCACCAAAAAAGAATCGATTATGGGGATTGCCAGAACCAGCATCGCCGTTCCGGTTTTGGCCCCGGAAAATACTGAGAGCACCGCCAAAAAGTAACCGAGAAGAAAGGCCCCGCCTCCCAGATAGATCTTCGCGGGATAGTAGTTGAAGGGCAAAAATCCCAGCAGCGCTCCGGCCAGAATTATTCCCAATAAGGCGGTGGCCGGTGTGCCTAGAACGATGGAGGTGACCAAAATGGTAACGGAGGCAATCGTTCCGATCCCGGCGGCCAAGCCGTCGAGACCATCAAGCCAGTCGACAACGTTAATGAGTGCAAAAATCCAGCCGATGGTAATCAGCTCACTAAGNTAGGGGATGGCCTCAAACTGTAGATACCGGGGAGAGAGATAGGGCCAGACCGGATTGCCGATGTAGTCGATCTTTATTNCTCCCCAGACCACGGCGGCGCCGGCGGCCAAGAGGTGTCCCAAACCCTGCACCCAGAACGGAAGAGGATGGAGATCATCAATGATCTGGACGAGAGTGATGATCCCCCCGCCCAAAAGCAACCCTTTGAGGGCCGGGTTGAGAGGGAAGAAGATAAAAGCAACCGCGCTGAAGGCGAAAAAGAGCGGAATTGTTCCTAACCGGGGAATTGGGCGAACCCTTGGGTAAGGGCCATGGGGTCGGTCAAAGAGTTTCAGGCGGCGGGCCAGAAACAGTGCTACCAGTGTGCCAACAATTCCCAAAACGACCGCTCCGCCGAATGGCAAGAGTAGCGGATAGAGGATTTCCTCCAGCGGAGTGCTGGGAATGGGAAAGATGCGAATGATCCTGATCAAAGAACCTGTCAAGAGGGCCGAAACCAGAACCGCCAGAAAGGCGGGGAAAAGAGCGGCGGCTTCCTCGCGCCTTCTCAATAAAAATTCGGAAACGGCAGCGTTCACGATTAAGAAGAAAATTGCCAAGATGGGAACGATCGAAAGCAGAACTTTACTGGCGAGTCCTTTTTCGGCGGTAAAGAGAAGAGGGATTTGCGGAGGTAGTGCTTGGTAAGAAAAGATGAGCGCAAATGTTCCCACCGCCACCAGAAAAGTAGCGACCCCCCAAAAAACCGAAAAGAGAGGTTTGGTGGGGAGAACCAGATTTTTCTCGGAAAGCCAATTTTTAAGCGACATTTTTGGCCCGTATCTTAGGAGTTGGCCAGAATTCCAGCCTCTTCCCAAACATCAAGCGGGTTTGGGCATCCAGGTATGGCAGGAAATTGTAAAACATAAGATTCACGATGATCAGCGGTCCCTCCAGCCAGACAATCATTTTTTTCCACCAGGGCCACTCGCGGGGCGGGGGGAGAGTAATTTTGATACGGTAAATAGTCAGTGGCAGAAGCAGAATAACGGCCGAGGTCAGCACCGCGCCTGAGATTCTGGGCAAGAGGTACCCCAGCGTTGTGAGTTTGATATCGGGATTAATTGCGGAAAGCAGAGGGAACCCAAAGGTAACTGAGAACACGAGGGTGTACCAAATTGCGAATTTTTCAATCAGGTTGTAGGTTTTGGAGAGTTTTAGGCTCAACGGGATCTTGGTCGTGAGGAATCCTTTCATCGCGATGGGAAAGATGATGATTCCCCAGCCCCAGCGCAGGAGTTGCTTGTATTGGGCGACATGGGTTTTGAGAAGCCCCTCGTCTTGAACCGCATCTGCGTAAACGGGGATGTAGAAATGGGACCCCTCGAAACGACCTTTCTTTTTGAGAAAGGCATTCCAGTAGAAAGTGGTGTCGTCTACCCCGATCGCCGGGTTCCAGAATCCGGCCTCAATCAGGGTGGGAAGGGCAACCGAATAACAGGACCAGGTATCTTTGTGCTGGGGCTCGACAACCCACGAGGCGAGCACCGCCAGAGAGATTGAGTTTGCCTGGATGCGCATCAGCAGGGGCACCTCCCAGAGATTGTTGTCGAAGAGGTAGGCTGCTGTTTGGAAAAACTTGTTGAGCCGGTTTGGTTCGGTGAGGAAGGCGTAGGATAAGCGCGGTAGATACTGGGGATGGAGGCGCATATCCGCATCCAGGGTAGTAACGACAAAGTCGTCGATTTCCAAGCCGAGCTTTTTGATCTCTCTGAGAGCGTGTTTGGCCGCCCAGGTCCGGTTGGCGGCGGCGCCGACGGCTTCTCCGGGGAGGCCGTAGGGGTGAGCGGTGGTCCAGACCGTTCCCAACTTCCCCCTAAATTTTTTCTTGATTCTTTCGATATCCTCGAGAACGCGCTCGGAGTATTTCTCCTCTGCCGAGAAGGAGATGTAAACCCGGTCTCTGGGGAACTTTTGGGCGGCGAGGGAAGCGAACGATTCTTCTAATACTTCATAGGGCTCGTTAACGCTGGGAATGACAATAAGGTGTTTGAGCCGATCGTATCCCCAGAGATCGGGGGACTTCTTGGACCAGTTGATCTTGAGCTCGTTTTGGTAGCGGCGGTACCCCACGGCGACTCCGATCAGGTGAATGACGGCGCGATAAACCCAGTAGACCACCAAAAAGGTGATAAAGAAAGCCACCGCCAACGGGGCGATTCTTCCCAACCAGATCGGAGAAAGCAAAACAGCCCAGGTGATTACCCCGGGAGTAATTTCGAACAAGCGTTGGAAAAACCGATCGTGTTCCTCGACAAACTTTTTCATTTTGGTTTTCGCTACCTATTCTACCTTAGGCGGGGAAACAGGGGACTGGCGGGTTTAATTTTTCCGGAAAATTGCTTCCTAATCTTCGCCGCAGTCTCAGGGAGGAAGGGTTCTATAGCTTCAATTATCCGGAATAGACCATTGAAGGACTCGCTTGCAGTAAGAAAATCTCCTAATTTTTTCAGTCTTATATTTTCCGTTGATTCCCAAGGTCTTTCACGATCTATCCAACGGTCTAGGGTTTTTATATCCAGCCAGATGTGTGAGAGGGCTGCTTCAAAATTAAGACTGTCGAGCCATTGCCACCCAATCTCCTTGAGAAGAGTTTCTCCGGATTTATCTTCCCGTTGTTTACCTTCTTCATATTGTTTCCAAAGTTCTTTCCCATTGAGCCCTTCTGATAGTTTTGCGACGCGCGAAACTAGATTCCCTAGCCCGTTGGCGAGATCGGCGTTGTAAGTTTCCTTTATCTTCTCGACGCTTAAATCCGCATCCTCTCGCTGTGGACCAAACTTGATGAGGTAGTAGCGAATCGGGTCAACTCCGAATTTCTCCACCAACTCCGTGGGTCGAATGACATTCCCAAGGGTTTTGCTGATCTTTTTCCCTTCGAGCGAAAGAAATCCGTGGGCGTAGATCGTTTTCGGCAACTCGTATCCGGCGCTCTTGAGCATCGCCGGCCAGAGAAGAGCGTGCCAACGGAGATTGTCTTTTCCAAGGATGTGAACATCCGCCGGCCAGAAGTCTGGGGCGCCGCTGATGTAATTGATTAGAGCATCAAACCAAACATAGATGACCTGGTCGGGATCTCCGGGAATGGGGATTCCCCAGCCCACTTTTTCTTTTTGACGGGAAATCGTAATGTCTTCCAATCCCTGGTCCAGGAAAGAGAGTATTTCCTTCCGGCGTCCTTCGGGTTGAATGAATTGGGGATTATTCTTAATGTGTCCTTTGAGAAATGGTTCATATTTCTTCCATTTAAAGAAATAGTTTTCTTCAGTGACTTTTTCCAGTTCCTTGGTCGGGTGAACAGCACAGTGTCCATCGATGATCTCACTCTCGGTCTTGTAGGATTCGCAGTTCACGCAGTAGAGTCCGCTGTATTTACCTTTGTATATATCCCCGTTTTTTTGAACTTTGCGGTAAAACTCTTCAACGGTTTTGATGTGATCGGAATCGGTGGTGCGAATGAAGCGATCATAACTGATGTTTAGATAATCTATCTGCTCTTTATCTTTTTTTGAAATTTCGTCGACAAATTCCTTTGGTTCTTTTCCAGCTTTCTTCGCGGCCTGTTCGGAGGAGGACCCGTGTTCGTCCGTTCCGGTCAGAAAGAAAGTTTCGTCACCGATCAAACGATGGTATCGAGCCAAGACATCCGCGGCCACCTTTTGATAGGCGTGGCCGATGTGGATGACATCGTTGGTGTAGTCGATTGCGGTGGTCACGTANAAACGATTTTTCGGCATAAACTAATGATATCCTTTCTCTCCAAATCTACCGGGTCGATTTCCAGATTTCCGTCAGAATNAGGATCAGTGCCAGGAGCCCGGCATTCATCCAACTGAAGATCCCGATCAGCCGCATTAAAGCGGTTGCAAGAAAGAAAAGGCTGATGAAGAGAGCCCGCCGAGCGGCCGGGTAAAAAACTACCTCCGCTGCCTTTCCGGTCGTGATTTTTCCCATCTGATAGAAGAGGAACAGCGCCGTGAAGAAGAACGCCGCCGCGATGGCTAGGACAAAAAAGATTCGATTGGCGAGTTCGTTCGGATCTCGATTGAAGAGGAGATAGGCCCAAGCGCCCCAGGCCGCGTAGGCCAAAAATCCGATCAGATAGATTATCTTAGGGGACGTGTCGCGATTTATTTTCCTTCTGGATAATGTTTTGCGCATTTTCCTTCCTTTATGTTACCCTGTTTCTAGGATGGAGGACCGCTTCGATCACAAGTTGCCTTTCTACGTTGATATGTTAGTTCCGCGCTTTTCTTACCATCCCCACTCCAGTTGGGTCCAGCTCACCTTCGCTATTATTGTTGGCTCAATATTGGGTGGAGTCCTCGTTTCCGCCTACTTTTTGATTTTTTGAGAAAGTACGTTCCTGTATCTCGTCCTGTTCTGATAAACTCGGGTTGTGGAGATTTTCCTGACTGTTTTAATTGTTTTTCTGGTTCTGGCGGTTTTGGGAGTCCTAATTTTCCTGTTCCAACACCTCCGCCAATTGGAATCTTCTCTGCGCGGAGAGGAGATTTTGCAGCGATTGGAGCTGCACAAGGGTGAACTTGGGGCGAGTCTGCGTTCCCTGGACGAGCGCCTGCACTCGGTTACGACCGAGATTGGCGGCGTAAAAGAGGTTACCAACCAACTTCAAGAGTTTCAGGCTTCTCTCCGTTCCCAAAAGCTGCGGGG
>C687J35503_10000426_pt1 | contig 11234 bp, 10 predicted proteins | sample RifCSP19_3_FD_35503 | JGI IMG/M metagenome (IMG submission 35503)
GGACTGCGCATCGCCGCAGAGGATCGGGAGTTCCCACGCCCGCACCGCGCGGCGCACTCCTTCCGCGAGACGGGTGTGCCGGGCGAAGACCCGCGCCAGCCCTTCCTCAAAGAGCAGGTGCAGCGCCTCGCGCATCCCCAGGAGCAGGGACGTCGCCGGCGTGTAGGGGAAGAAGCCGTCCCGATTCTGCGCGATGACCGGCCGCCAGTCCAGGAAGTACCGGGGACTGCCGCCGCGTTCACCCGCCGCCAGCGCGCCCGGGCCCACGCAGAGGATCGCCGTGCCGGGCGGCAGCATCAACCCTTTCTGCGATCCGCACACCGCCACGTCCACGCCCCATTCGTCGAAACGGAAATCGATGCTGCCCAGCGAACTCACCGCGTCCACCAGCAACAGTGCGGGGTGGCGCGCCGCGTCCATCGCCGCGCGCACGGCCGCGACGTCGGAGGTCACCCCGGTGGAGGTCTCGTTGTGCACCACCAGGACCGCCTTGATCGCGTGGGCGCGGTCGGCGGCGAGCCGCTCTTGAATCGCCGCAGGGGAGACGGCCGCCCCCCAGGGGATGGCGATCTCCTCCACTTCCATCCCCAGCGCCTGCGCGCACTGCGCGAACAGCGTGCCGAACTGACCGTTGACCGCGGCCAGGACCCGATCGCCGGGCGCAAGCGTATTGACGATTGCCGCCTCCCATCCCGCCGTCCCCGAACCGGGGAAGAGGACGACCGTGCCCGCGGTCGTCTGAAAGACCCGCTTCAATCCGTCCAGCAGTTCCCGCGTGAGCGCGGCGAACTCGGCGCCGCGGTGGTCGAGCACCGGCTGCGCCATGGCGCGAAGGATTCGCTCCGGCACGTTGGTCGGTCCTGGCACTTGGAGAAAGGGACGGCCCGGCATGGTTCACTCCACCTCGGCGCTCCATAGATTCCGCGCCTCTTGTGCCCTTCCTCTCCCGGCGCGGCGCAGACCTCGCCCGCACCGGCGGCGAATCACCATGGGATCACCCGCAAATACGACGAAAGAAGGAAAAGCGCCGCGGGCGCCGGAATCTTCGTGGTCAAATACGCGACGGACTCCCATCGGCCTTGCGTCGTCCTGCGATCCTCACCCTGATCATTGCGCTGACGTCCATCTTTTCGCCCGCCGCGGCTCAAGACCCACCCGTCCGCCTCGGCATCGATACGTTCCTCAGCGAGCCCGCCCCGCTGCAGGGACGGCGCGTCGGCCTGGTGACCCATCAGGCCGGCGTCACCCGGGAGGGGCACCCCACGGCCGTGGCGCTGACGCGCATCGCCGGCGTCAAGCTCACGGCGCTCTTCGCCCCGGAGCACGGACTGGACGGCTCCTACGGCGCCGGCCAGCCGGTGCCGACCATTCCCGGACGCACGCCGGTCTACAGCCTCTACGGCGGCACGTTCCGGCCGACGCGCGACATGCTGGCCCGCGTGGACGTGCTGGTCGTCGACCTGCAGGACGTGGGATCGCGCCCGTATACCTACGCCTCCACGATGGCCATGGTCATGGAGGCGGCACGCGAGGCCGGCAAGCCGGTGGTCGTCCTCGACCGCCCCAATCCACTGGGCGGGGTGATCATCGACGGGCCGATCCTGGAGCCGCAGTTCCGTTCTTTCATCGGCCTCTATCCCATCCCAATGGTGCATGGGATGACCATCGGAGAACTGGCCCGACTCTACAACGACGCCTTCGGCATCGGCGCCAACCTTACCGTGGTCCCGATGGAAGGGTGGACGCGCGCGATGACGTGGGCGGACACCCAGTTGGGCTGGATCAACCCCTCGCCCGGGATCACGACGGAGGACGCGCCCTTCTTCTACGCGGCGACCGGGCCGCTGGACGGGGCCAACCTCTGGAACGGGGTGGGCACGGCCTCGCGCTTCCAGGTGGTCCTGGCCACCTGGCTCGACGGCACCCGCCTGGCCGAGCGGCTCAACCAGAAGAATCTCCCCGGCGTGCGCTTCTCACCCTCGGCCATCCCGCACCCGCGGACGGGACGCATCTTCCGCGGCGTGCGGCTGCACATCACCGACCGCCTGCAGTTTCGCCCGGCCACGACCACGGTCACGATCCTGGCGGAAATCCGCCGGATGTATCCGGACAACTTCGCCTTCCACCGTTCGCGGCGAGGACGGTACCTCTTCGACATCGTCTGGGGGACGAAGGAGGTCCGGCTGGCGCTCAGCCGCGGGGATCCGGCGGAGACGATCGCGGCCCGCTGGCAGCCGGCGCTGGCGAAGTTCCAGCGGCGGCGCGAGGCCTACCTGCTCTACCGCTAGCGCGCCGTATCGCGGTCGATGATAGCACGCAGGTCGGTGGCGGGCTCATCGCGTCCGCCGGGCGCGCTGCACCGCCCCGCGGATGAACCCATCGGAGGCGACCAGGAGCCGCCGCGCTTCCGGCGCATCCACGCCCGCCAGGCCCATCACCAGCGCCACCTTCGCCTCTTCGCCGGCCGCGTGCACCAGCCGCGCGGCCTCGGCGGAGGACACCCCGGCCCCGGCGGCCACAATGTCCTGCACCCGGCGCCGTAGTTTGGCGTTGAGCGGCCGCACGTCGACCATGAGGTCGCGGTAGACGTGACCCAGGCCGACCATTGTCGCCGTGCTCAACATCTGCAGCACCAGTTTCTGCGCGGTGCCGGCCTTCATCCGGGTCGAGCCCCGCACGATCTCCTCGCCTACCTGTGGGACGATGGCGGTGTCTGTCCGCACCGCCAGGGGACTTCTCGGAGTGGTCGTCAGCCCGACCGTGTACGCGCCGCGGCGCCGGGCTTCGGCGATCGCCCCCAGGGTGAACGGGGTCGTGCCGCTGGCGGCGATCCCCACGACGACGTCGCGCGGCCCGACGCGCAGCCGCTCCATTTCCTCCCGCCCCAATTTCCGGTTGTCTTCGACCGGCGAAGGCTTCGCTCACGGTCTCCGTGATCCTACCGGCGACCACGGCCCGCACCATCCCGGGGTCCACGCCAAACGTCGGCGGCACCTCCATGGCGTCGAGCCATCCCAACCGTCCGCTCGTCCCCGCGCCCACGTAGATCACGCGCCCGCCCCGGCGAAGCACCGCCACAATCCTCTTGACGGCGGCGGCGATTTGCGGAATGACACGCCCCACGGCGGGCGCCACGCGGCGGTCCTCCCGGTTGATGCGGCGCAGCAGCGCCTGCAGCGGCAGGGTCTCCAGGTGCGGACCGGGTCGCCGGCGCCGCGCACTCGGCGCGCGGGGGCTCATGCCTCCATCCGCCCCGGCACGATCGCTCCCAGGATCACCGGATGGCGGGCGCCGGTGGCGCCCGGGACGTTCGTGGCCAGACCCATCGCCGCGTCGTGGGCCAAGATGGCAAACGCGACCGCCTCTTTGGCATCGCTGTCGATGCCCAGTTCAGACGTAGTCCGCACCGGCCGGGGCGTCAGCCGTGCGCGTAGCCGGTTCATCATCACGGCGTTTCGGGCGCCGCCACCGGAGACGACCACTTCGTGAACGTCGTGCCGGGGGAATATGAACCGGCGGTAGTTCTCCACGATCGCCTCCGCGGTCAGGACCGTCACTGTGGCGATCAGGTCTTCCGCCGCGAGACCCCGCCGAGTGGCGCGGGCCAGCACATCCTGCGCATACACCGCCCCGTACCGTTCCCGTCCGGTGGCCTTCGGCGGAGGCGCGATAATAAACTCGTCGGCGCGCAATTCAGAGAGCAGCCGCTCGTCGACGCGTCCCTGTGCGGCCACGTCGCCGCCGCGGTCATAGGCGCGACCGAAGAACGCCTGCATCAGCGCGTCCACCACCATATTCCCGGGACCGGTGTCAAAAGCGTACACGTCTTCCAGATCGCCCCCGGCCGGCAGGACGGTCGCGTTGGCGATCCCTCCGATATTCTGGATGACGCGGGTGCGCGTGGGATGCTGGAAGAGGACGAAGTCGGCGTAGGGAACCAGCGGCGCTCCCGTCCCGCCGGCGGCCATGTCCCGCGCCCGAAAGTGTCCAACGGTGAGGACGCCCGTACGCTCGGCGATCACTGCGGGCTCGCCGATCTGGAGCGTTGCTCCCTGATGTCCGGCTGCCGGCGGAATATGATATATCGTCTGGCCGTGCGATCCGATAGATCCACCACGACCCCTCTGGACACAGCCAGCGCCGCTGCGGCGAAGAGTTCGCCGACCGTGACGTTGAGTTCGCAGACGTCGCGCACCGAGCCGGACTCGGTCAGGGCGTGCAGGCGCTCCTGCAGACCGGGCGGGTAGGGGTGGGCGTGGGTCGCCTGTACCTCGACGCGGGCCTCCGGGCCCTGGCCGGTGATCCGGACGAGCGCCGCGTCGATGCTGTCGGCGGAGGTACCGGAGATCAGCCCGACGACCGAACGCGCCGGCTTCGCCGCGATCGCCTCGAGAACGCGCGCCAACTGCATCAGTCCAGCGCCTCCAGTACCGCGTCGTGGAATATGGGGCGGAACTCATCGATCCTAGTGTCCACGCGTGGATGCACCCGGTTCGTCAGTAGCACCACAACGAGATCGCGGGGCGGATCAATCAGCAGCGCGGTCCCCGTGAATCCGGTGTGCCCGAAGGCGCGCTCCGACGCGCGCGTGCCCATCGACCCGCTGCCCCGCCGACCGCGCCAGCCCAGTCCGACGCCCTGGCCCAGGCGGGCGCCGATCTGGTCACGTGTCGCTTCTACAACGGTGGCCTCGTTCAACAGGCGGCCGCGCTCCGTGCGCCCCCCGTCGAGCATGGCCTGCCCGAAGCGCCCGACCTCCTCTGCGGTGCCGAAGAGTCCGGCGTGCCCGGCCACCCCGCCGAACAGATAGTGGCAGTTGCCGTCGTGTACCTCACCCACAAGTACGTCAGTGCGCCACGGATAGCCTGCGCCTTCCTCCCCGGCGGCAGCGCGCTCGTAAGCGTTGCCTTCCTCTGTGGCCACGCACTGATCGTGCCATTCAGGCGGAGGCCGGAAGCGGGTCCGCTCCCAGCCGAGGTACGGTGCCAAGCGCGCCGCCACGTGGGCGTCCAGCGCCTTCCCGCTGCAGCGGGCGACCAGTTCTCCCAGCAGAATGAACCCGAGGTCGCTGTATTCGAGCGCCTCGCCTGGAGGCGCCGCGGGAGTGAGGCGACAGATGTATGCGATCGCCTCTCCAGTCGAACTGGTGTGGAGGTACAGACGAATCCACGCCGGGAGCCCGGCGGTGTGCGTCAGCAGGTGCCGGAGCGTGACACGCCCCTTCCCGGCGGCGCCGAACGCCGGCAGGTAGTCCGCTACCGGACGATCGATATCGAGCGCCCCCTCCTCCCAGAGCTGCAGCACCGCCGTGGCCGTGGCGATGGGTTTGGTCAGAGACGCCAGGTCAAAGAGCAAATCTGCCTGCATGGGCCGGCGGCGCGGCGTCACCTCGGCCCACCCGTAGGCCCGGTGCCAGATGACGCGCCCGCCCTGCCGGATGTGCACCACGGCCCCGCGAAAGACGCCCTCATCGAGAGCCCGTGCCACCAGCGCGTCGATCACCGCTAGGCGGGGTTTGTCCGCGTCCACGGGAACTCCCGAAATGGCCGCAAGGCCGATCACGTCGAGGTCCANNCGGGGCGCATCCGCGGGTCNAGCAACTCCTGCAGCGCGTCNCCCACCAGGTTAAACCCCAGCACCGCCAGCATGATGGCCATCCCCGGGAAGACNGTGGGCCACGGACTCTGCTCCAGATAATTCCGCCCCTCGCTGACCATNAAGCCGAGCGAAGGGTAGGGCGGCTGTGTGCCCAGCCCGAGAAAGCTCAGCGCCGACTCGAAGAGGATGGCGGTGGCCAGGTTGATCGTGGCTTGGACCAACACCGGCGTGGAGACATTCGGCATCACGTGCGTGAGGACGATCCGCCAGGAGCGCTGCCCCAGAGCCTTCGCCGCCTCGACGTAGGCCTGCTCTTTCACCACCAGAGTGGGCCCCCGGCCGATCCGGGCGAAGATAGGCACGTAGACGATTCCAATCGCCAGCAGGGTGGTCACCGTCCCCGGACCGAGGATCACGACGATCGTGATGGCCAGCAGCAGCACAGGGAAGGCGAAGAGGATGTCCATCAAACGCATGATCACGGTGTCCCAGCTTCCGCCCAGGTACCCGGCGAGCACCCCCAGCGTCCCGCCGACGCTCAGCGCGAAGGCCACGGACAGTCCCGCGACCAGCAGCGAGGTGCGGTAGCCGAAGAGGATGCGACTGAAGAGGTCGCGGCCGAAGAAGTCGCTGCCCAGCATATAGGAGCGGCCGGGAGCCGCAAAGCGATCCGCGGCATGCATTTCCGTCGCCGGGTAGGGCGCGATCCATGGCGCCAGCAGGGCCAGTCCGATCACGACCACCAGGACGCCCAGCCCGACCAGGCTCTTTGGTGAGCGCAGAACCAGGGTGGGCAGCCCGGGGCGGCGGGGGGCGGTAGGCAGGGCCAGAGCATCAGGCATAGCGGATCCGGGGGTCGAGGAACACGTAGAGGAGATCGACGAGCAGATTGATCAGGACGAAGATGAAGGTCACGAGCAGCACCACCGCCTGCAGCACCGGATAGTCCCGCTGAACGATGGCCTGCAGACCCATCCGGCCGACGCCGGGGATGGCAAAGACTTGTTCCACCACGATGGACCCGCCGAGGAGATACCCCGCGATGATCCCGATCAGTGTGACGACGGGGATGAGTGCATTCTTCAACATGTGGCGCCGGACGACCAGGAATTCGGTCAACCCTTTGGCCCGGGCCACCTTAACGTACTCCTCCCGCCGGACCGCGATCATGGACGCGCGGACCATCCGGGCAATCGCCGCCGCGTTGGGAATGGCCAGCGTCAGCGCGGGCAGGAAGAATCCCCAGAGGTTAGCCGCGGGTGCCCGCCAGAGCGCGGGGAAAGAGAGGACCGGAAACCAGCGCAGATGGACGCTGAAGAGCAGAATGAACAGCGACCCCACCCAGAACGCCGGCAGCGAGAGGCCGAGCAGGGTGAGAGTCTGCATCCCGGCGTCGGCGAGGCGGGAGGTCGTCGTCCCCGCGAGTGTGCCCATGGGAATAGCGATGAGGACGGCCAGGACCAAGCNGTAGANGGCCAGTTCCAGCGTGAAGGGTAAGGCCTCTGCGAGCAAGGCGACGATGGGCCGGCCGGTACGGGCGGAGGTGCCGAGATCGCCCCGCACCAGCCGGCCCAGCCAGCGCACGAACTGTACAGTAATGGGCCGGTCCAACCCCAGGTCCCGCCGCACCGCGGCCAACTGCTCGGGATCGGTATTCTCGAAGCCCAACAGGACCTGCGCCGGGTCCCCCGGGATGAGGCGCATCAGCGCNAAGACCAGCGCCGAGACGACAAACAGGACCGGCGCCAGCAGGACCAGGCGCTTCGCGATGTACCGCTGCACGCGCTACCGGCTAAGCCATGTCTCCGCCAGCGGCGCCATCGACCGGGTCGAGGAGAGCACGAACCCCTGGACCGCAGTGCGCGACACCGCAAACAGGTCGGCGTACGCCAGGAATAGGAAGGGCACGCGCTCGGCGATCGCCTGCTGCACCTGCGCGTACATCTGCCGCCGCCGCGCCGGGTCCGGGGTGACGCGGGCCTGGTCCAGCAGCTGATCGAGCGCCGGATCCTTGAACTTGAAGACGTTGGTGCTGCCCGTGGAATGGATGTGCCGGTACAGGTGGACGTCCGGATCGATATCCCCGCCGTTCAACGAGACGAAGGTGTCGAACTGGCTCCCGCGCCAGCGTGCCAGGAACGTGGCGAAGTCCACCTGTTCGATCTCTACGGTGAACCCGCCGGCGGCCAGCTGTTCTTTCAGCACCTGGGCGATCTGCACCGCCTCCGGGACGGTGGCGATCGGCATCATCTTGATGGACACGCCGCGCGGGTGACCGGCCTGCGCCAGCAGCTCGCGGCTGCGTGCCGGGTTGGGACGATAGTTGGGCAGCCGGGTGGCGGGAATCGGCCCCCAGGCCGCTACCGTCGGCGGAATGGGCCCGCCTGCTGTGGCGCGGCCGGAGTAGACCACCTGGATCAACTGCGCCCGGTCGACCGCCAGGCTGAGCGCCTGCCGCACCCGCAGGTCGCTGAACGGCGGGCGTTCGGTCTGGATCCCGAGCAGACTATAGGCGAGGTCGGACACGGTCATCACCCGCAGCTCGGCGACGCCGCTCAGCGCCCGGGCCGCGGTGATGTCCACGCCGAACCCGATGATCAGGTCCAGCTCGCCCGCCCGCAGGGCCGCCCGCAGCGTGGCGGGATCGGGAATGACCCGGTAGACGGCGGCGTCCGCGTACGGCAGGCGGTTCCCCTGGTCGTCCTTGCGCCAGTACCGCTCGTGCCGCACCAGCCGCACCGATCCGGCGCTGAACTCGGCGAGTTGGAAGGACCCCGTGCCCAGCGTCTTCACGCGGGGGTCGCCGACCTTGTCCTCAAACTCCAGGGGCACGATCCAGCGGCCGCGGCCCGCCAGCACCGAGAGGAACGAGGCGGACGGCTGCCGCAGCGTGATCTTCACCACGAACGGATTGACGATCGTGACCTCCTTCACCGGGGCCAGGAAGCTGGCCTGGGGAGAGCGGGTGGCCGGATTGAGGATGCGGTCGATCGTGTACTTCACGTCGGTCGCATCCAGGGCGCTCCCGTCGTGAAAGGTCACGTCGCGCCGCAGCGTGATCGTGTACTCGAGGCCGTCGGGCGAGACGGACCACGATTGCGCCAGCCAGGGTTCAATATCGAGCGTCCGCGGGTTGAGTCGCAGCAGGGTTTCGTAGACGAGATCCAGTACCTGATACGAGGAGAACGCCGTCGCGACGTGCGGGTCGAGGTTGAGGATTTCCTGCGTGATCCCGACGCGCAGCGTCCCTCCCCGCTGCGGCGTCTGGCCCTGCGCCTGCACTCCCCCCCAGGCGAACATTAGAGCGACCGTCAGACAAACCAACACCACTACAACGCGCCTCATGCATTCCACCCCCTGCGCAGAATTGCGCTGATCTATCCTTTCACGGCTCCCGCCGTCAGCCCGGCGATGAAGCGGTCGATGAAGAGATTGTAGACGATGGCGATGGGGATGCTGGTGATCAGCGCCGCGGCCATCATGGCGCCCCAGTTGAACACGTCTCGGAAAAGCGCCACCGGAATGCCCTGGCTCACCGTCATCTTGCCCACAGAACTGATGAACGTAAGGGCATAGACGAAGTCCTGCATCACCAGCGTGAAGGCAAAGATCGCGGCGGTGAAGATGCCCGAGACGGCCAGCGGCAGCACGACCTTCCGCATCGCCGCGAGGCGGCTGTAACCGTCGATCATCGCCTGCTCCTCAATATCCCGCGGGATAGAGCGGAAGAAACCCATCATCAACCACGTACAGAATGGGATGGTGAAGGTGGGATAGACCAGAACCAGCGCCCACAGCGAGTTCGACAGGCCGAGGACGGCGATCACACGCGCGAAGGGGATAAAGAGCAGGGTCGGCGGAATCAGATAGGTTAAGAAGATGCCAATCCCCAGCCGCTCCCCCCACCGCCCGGTCAATCGGGCCAGAGCGTACCCGGCGGGTACGGCAAGCACCATGGTGATCACCACCACCGCGGCGCCGACCAGCACCGTGTTGCGCACCCACGCCAGGTAGGCCGTCTCCTGGAGGAGGTACTGCATGTGCTCCAGCGTCGGGGGCTCGTTAAAGATCCAGGGGATATGCGTGGCCACCGTCCCCCCTACGTACAGATCGTTGTCCTCCTTAAATGCCGTCACGAACATCCAATAGAACGGGAATACGGCGAAGAGCGTGAAGGCGAGCGCGGCGGCGTAGAGGGCGATCCGCTTCACTAGCCGGACGACGCGCCGCGCGGTCATCCGCCCACCTCCGCCCGCCGCGCCACGCGGAGCATCAGGATGGCCACGACCACCAGCACCGGCAAGAGGAAGAGGGCGATCGCCGCGCCCTGCCCCAGATCGCCCCCGAGGATGCCCCGCTGGAACGCCAGGCTGGCCAGGACGTGCGTGCTGTTGTACGGGCCGCCGCGCGTGATCAGGTAGACGATGCTCAGGTCGGTCGAGGTGAAGACCACGCCGAACAGGACCGCCACCGTCGCTACCGGCAGCAGTAGCGGCAGGTTGACCTGGAAGAGCCGGCGCCAGAACGAGGCGCCGTCAATGACCGCGGCCTCACGAATCTCAACGGGAATGGAGGTCAGCCCGGCCAGCACGATCACGGTGGCGAAGGGAAACATCCGCCAGACGTGCACAATGATGATCGCGATGATGGCCAGCGTCGGGTCGCCGAGCCAGTAGAGCCAGCCNGTGAATAGCCCAGTGGCTCGAAGGGTCCAGTTGACCACGCTGAAGGTCGAGTCGAAGATCCAGGTCCAGGCCATCGCGGCCAGCGAGACCGGCACCGCCCACGGGAGGAGGAGGAGCATCCGCACGGCGCGCTTCCCGAAAAAGGCCGCCTCCAGGACGTTGGCGGCGGTTGTCGCCAGAACCATCACCAGCACCTGCGAGACGACCGTGAAGACAATCGTGTTCCGCAGGGTCAGCCGGAACTGGGAGTCGGCGATGATCGTGGCAAAGTTGTGCAGCCCGACCCAGGGGAAGGACAGCGTGCCGGATCTCGCCGCGCTGAAGCTGAGCAGGATGGCCAGGACGAAGGGGACGCCCACCAGCACGATGACGTACAGGAAGGCGGGAGCGAGGAGGACGCGGCCGAGCGCGTGTTCCCGATCAGCAAGGGTGGACCGCCGTAAGCGTCGCCGCCGGCTGGATGAACGGCTGCGCTTCCTCTACGCAGCGCCATTCTGCCGCGCCAGCCCCGTGCCGCGGTCGAAATACCGCATCGCCCGCCGCGGGACGGCAAACTCGTAGACCTGCTTTTCCGCGATCGGCGTCGGGATGGTCACGGGCAGGGCGGCGATCACAGGTTGGTCCGATCGCAACTCCTCCTCCAGCTGCCCGTAGACCAGACGGTCTGCCCCCAGGTGCTCGACCTGTCGCACGCGGAGGTGGTAGGTGAAGACACCTTCTTGGGCGGCGAAGGTCGAGCGCGGCAGAAAGTGCTCCGGCCGGAATCCGAAGACCGTCGTCTCATCGTGTTCGACCAGGTTCATCGGTGGAGAGCCGAGAAAGGTGGCGACGAAGGTGTCCGCGGGATTCTCGTACACCTCCTGCGGGTTGCCGATCTGCCGCACCTTGCCCTTGTTCATCACGACGATGCGGTCGCCCAGGCCCATCGCCTCCACCTGATCGTGCGTCACA
>C687J35503_10000434_pt1 | contig 11158 bp, 9 predicted proteins | sample RifCSP19_3_FD_35503 | JGI IMG/M metagenome (IMG submission 35503)
TCGTTGCGTGCGGCGATGAACGACTACTGCATCGTGCCTCCATACGTCGTCCAGAACATTCAGCCGAACGTCATGCTCGTCGTGGACACCTCGGGAAGCATGTTCAACTTCGCGTATTCGGACGGATTCGAAACGACCTCGACCGCAGATGATCACGCCTGCACAACGGCCGATCCATGCACGGGGTTCACCAATCCGGGAACCTACCCGGATTACAAGTACTACGGGTACTTCGACCCGGATTACTGGTACACCTACACCACGTCCGGCAGCAAGTTCGTACGGGCGGCCCCCAAAACGGGGAGCGGACTCACGGGAGAACGCGACAAGGGATCGACGGAGTGGGACGGGAGTTTCCTCAACTGGGTCTCGATGCGGCGGGTCGACGTCCTTCGCAAGGTGTTGACCGGAGGGAAAAAGGGGACCGGCGAGGGGACGGGGTTCGACCGGATCGAAGGGGAAAAGGCGGATTGCGACTCCCGGGGAACGATCAAGACCGACAACAACGCAACCCTCTACACTCCATACAGCGGGAACAAGACCTTTACGGTTACCGACGCCGCAGCCGGTTGCGGAGGNGGGGGGTCGGGCGTATCGGCATTCGCCGTCAGCGGCGTCTCGGGGACGTTCAANGTNCGGGTGGTCGTGCCGTCGCCGGTCGCGGGCGTTTTGCAGGAGGTGGTCGGTGCGAGGGCCCGCGTCGGACTCACCTTCTACAACGTCAACACGGGCGGGAAGGTGCGCGTGAACGTCAGCGGCGGGAGCCTCTCCAGCACCGTCAACGAGGTCAACAACACGAGGCCGTTCACCAACACCCCGCTGGCGGAAACGCTGTGGTCGGTTACGGGATACTTCGCCCAGCAAGCGTCGATGCTGAGCGGACCGGGACCCCGTTACGCGACGAGCGACTACGGCATCAGCAACAACGCAGACCCGTTGAACTACGGCCAGGGAACACCGAGGTGGCCGATCTGCTCCAAGAGCTACGTTCTGTACATCACCGACGGCGAACCGTGCTCCGACGGGTCGCTGCCCGCCACCCTCGAGAATTACGCCGGAGGCCGTTCGGACTTTAATTGCGACGGGTCAAGCTGCCCTTCGGTTTCCAAACCCAACGGCGGCAGTTTCCCCGCGAGCTCGTTCCCCTCATGCGGCGCAGGCGGGTACGACGCGGGAATCGAAGACGTGGCGTTGTACATGCACACCACCGACTTGCGGTCCGGCATCGCGAACACCCAGAACCTCACCCTGTACGCCGTCTTCGCTTTCGGGAAGGGGTCGACGCTCCTCCGGTACGCCGCCATCAACGGGGGGTTCGAGGATAACGGCAGCCATGTTCCGTACCCGCAGGAAACCTGGGACAAGAACAACGACGGGGAGCCCGACACGTTCTACGAGGCGGCCGACGGGCAGGAGCTCGAACGGTCGATCCGGGACGCATTCTCGAGCATCCTCAAGCGGGCAAGTTCCGGCACCGCGGCATCGGTTCTCGCATCCGGGGAAGGGAGCGGGGCGAACCTCCTCCAGGCGGTGTTCTACCCCCGCCGCAACGTGGGGAGCGATATCGTCTGGTGGACGGGATCCCTCCAGAACCAGTGGTATTTCGTCGATCCTTTCTTGACGAATGCCACGATTCGCGAGGAGACCACGGTCGACTCGAAGCTGAACCTCACGAACGACTATATCGTGCAGTTCTATTACGACAACGTGACGGAACTCACCAAGGTCCGGCGATGGGTCGATTCGGACGGCGACGGCGATGCGGACAGCGTCGCTCCCACGGTCAATTTCGAGAACCTCGGCAGCCTCTGGGAAGCGGGAAAAAAGCTATGGGAGCGCGACCTTGGCGCCACCCCACGAACGATCTATACGACGTTGAACGGGACGTCGTTCGTAGACTTCTCCACCTCCAACGCCTCGACGTTGAGTCCTTACCTGATCCCCGACGCGGGGGACAACGTCGTGAAGATCATCGATTATGTCCATGGGATCGACGATACGGACGATTTCACCCTCCGTTCGAGAACCGTGACGTTCGCAACCGACAACGGCGTATGGAAACTGGGGGACATCGTCGACTCGACACCCCGGATCGTGTCCGGCGTACCGTTGAACAAGTACGACACCGTCTACAACGACACGACGTACAAGTCATTCATCGACACCACGAACTACAAGAACAGGGGAATGGTCTTCGCCGGAGGGAACGACGGGATGCTGCACGCGTTCCGCCTCGGTTTGCTCGAACTGAACTGGACCGGGAAGCCGCCGTCGCCGACGCCGGAGAAGGCGAGGCTCTCGCCCATCGGGTCGACCGTCATGGGGGACGAGGCGTGGGCGTTCATTCCGAAGAACGCACTGCCGTACCTGAAATACCTGAAGGATCCCGATTACTGCCACCTGTATTACGTCGACCTGTCGCCGTACGTCTTCGACGCCAGCATCGGCTCCGGATCGGGGGACCAGTCCACGGCGAATCGCACCGTCGACAGCTGGAAGACGATCCTCATCGGAGGGATGCGATACGGAGGAGCGTGCAGCAACACTTGCACGTCGGGACAGGATTGCGTACAGACGCCGGCCACGGACAACGGCTTCTCTTCCTACTTCGCGATGGACGTGACCGATCCGGAGAATCCCTCCCTGATGTGGGAATTTTCGAATTCCAGCCTCGGATTCACCACCACGGGACCCGCGGTCGTACGGATCGACGGAATCAACTCCTCGACCTCCGTGCGGGACCGCTCCCTGAACGGGGAATGGTACGTGGTGCTCGGATCCGGGCCGACGGGGCCGATCGACAACACGAACAACCAGTTCCTCGGGAGGTCCAACCAGAACCTGCGCTTCTTCGTCCTCAACCTCAAGACCGGCGCGGTGGTGCAGACGATCGACACGACGATCCAGTTCGCGTTCGCGGGTTCGATGATCAATTCGGTAGCCGATTTCAACATCGACTACCAGGACGATGCCATCTATGTCGGCTACGTGAAGAGGGAGGGGACGAGCCCCACGTACACCTGGACCGACGGCGGTGTGGGGCGAATCCTGACGAAGAACCTCACTCCGACCGACAGCGCCGGCGGNAGTTGGGTGTTCAGCCGGGTGATCGACGGGATCGGGCCCGTCACCTCCGCCGTGGCGCGGCTGCAGAACAGGAGCTACAGCACGAACTGGCTCTACTTCGGGACCGGGCGATACTTCTTCGAGAACCCGCCGACGGGTACGGACACCACACCCGTTATCGACGACGCCACGGGGCAGCGGCGGATCTTCGGACTGAAGGAGCCGTGCTTCACGATCGGCAACACGATCAATACGGCCTGCACCTCGACGGTCTCGGCCCCGACGATATTGCCGGATGCGACCTTCCCCAACGTCACGGACATAACGAATGTTCCATCGGAAATGGTGGCGAACTCCGCGGGGTTCAAGGGGTGGTACATCGACCTCGACCCTTCCGGGAACTACTCCTACGACAACACCGCCGCACGGCTCTTCCGCTCGGAGCGGGTGATCACCGACCCGCTGGCGACGGTTACGGGGTTGGTCTTCTTCACCGCGTACAAGCCGTACGGGGACGAGTGCGCCCTCGGGGGAAAGAGCTTCCTTTGGGCGGTGCGGTACAATAGCGGCGGAACTCCCGGCGCCGGATACCTGAAGGGGAAGGCGCTGGTGCAGGTGTCGACCGCCAGCGTCGAGCAGCTCGACCTGTCCACCGCCTTCCAGAAAGCCGCGGGAGAAGGCGCGGGAGGGCTGCACAAGGACGGCCGCCGGACGGCGGCGATCGAAGGAGTTCCTCCGACGGCGCAGGGGCTTTCGCTCTTGTCCCCGCCGCCGCCGGTATTGCGGCTGCTGCACACGAAGGAGCGGTAGGAACGGCGATGTCCCGGCGGAGCGACAAGGCGAGCGGCGCCGGATTCACGCTGGTAGAGCTCCTGATCGCGGTCGCGATCGCCGGGATCCTCGCGGTGCTCGCCGTCAGCGCGTTCGAGGGGTTCAACGAGAAGTACCGGGTGGAGGGGGAGACGAAGCAGTTGTTCGCCGACCTGATGGACGCACGCGGCCGGGCGATGCAGCGCAACCGCACGTTTTTCGTGCGGATCACGACGAGCGGATACCAGACGTACGAGGACAGCAGCCCCGCGCCGGACGGAAACGGGGTCTTCGACAACACCGCGGACGCGCTGGTGGCGAACGTGACCGTCCGCCATGCGATCACCGCCGTGCTGGCCGGAGGGGGCAACTTCGCGTTCAACCGGAACGGGATCGCCAACGACAACGGAACCATCCGGTTCGCGTCGAGCGCGCTGCCGGACTACGACTGCATCACGATCCGGGCGACCCGGATCAAGATGGGACAATTCAATGCCGGAACGTGCGTCGAAAAATAGCGCGTCGGGGATGACCCTCATCGAGGTGCTCGTCTCGATCGCGATCGCCTTCATCATCTTCATCGGCCTGAGCGTCTCGGGGCTGGTCGTCCTGAACGAGAACATGAAAAACGACCTGCGGGACGAGGCCGTGAACGTGGCGGAGCAGGAGATGATCGCGGTGAGGGGGATGCCGTTCGACAACCTCCTCGGCATCGACAACACCACCGTCACCGTGGCGCGCGCGATCCGGGGAGTGACGAAGAATTACACCGTCACCCGCACGGTGCTGCCCATCGGCACCGATCCGGACAACCGGCAATTGGCGATCAACGTGGCGTGGACCCGGATCGAAAACAACATGACGCAGTCGTACAACCACCAGGTCGCCACGATCGTGAGGCGGTGACGCGATGAAACGAGGGGATTCCGGCTTTTCCCTGCTGGAGTTGATGATCGCGCTGGTGATCGTCGCCTCCGTGCTTGCGGCCGCCTCCACCTTCTTCATCAGTACGGTCCGGCAGTACAAGGTGCAAACCAAGATCACCGAGAGCAACGTGGAGGGAGTCATCGGCCTGGAACTTCTGCGGCAGGACATCGAGAGTCTCGGGTTCGGGCTTCCATGGAACAACCTTTCCGCCTACACGGAGAGCAGCGACCCGAATATCGCCGCACTCAACGAGACTCCGAACGCCCCCCGGGCCGTGGCCGGAATCGACTGCGCCGCGTTCACCGTCAACAACTCCGACTACCTGGTGATCCGGTCGGCACGGGTGGGGATGGACAACGCGGCAGGTAAATGGACGACCTTGAGCAGCGCGAACATAAAGCGGAACTGGGGGTCGCAAGACGACGACATGGACAACGGCGACTACGTGGTCGTCCTGTCCCCCGGCACCACGGACAGCACGCGACAGTCGCTCGCCGGGACGTCGACGTTCGCAGGGACGGGCGGCCTCGTGCCGACCGAAACGTTCCAGACGAACCTCGTCTACGGGATCGGCAGCGCATCCCCGTTCCGGCCCTTCAACCGGGCGGATTACTTCATCGCCGACAACGCCGCCTATCCTACGCCCCGGCACTGCGCATCGAATACCGGGGTGCTCGTGAAAGCCGTCATCGCCCACGATGCCGCCGGCACGGCGACCCTTCTCCCGCTGCTCGACTGCGTCGCCGACATGCAGTTGGTCTACGGGGTCGACACGGACGCGAACGACATACTGGAGTGGCAGAGTTTCCCGCCGGCGACGGCGGCGGACCTTCGAACGCAATTCAGGGAGCTTCACGTCCACATCCTTGCCCAGGTGGGACAGCGCGACGATTCCTACACCTATCCGGATGCCACGATTTCCGTGGGATCGGGCGGTATCGTAAACAACTACAATGTGAGCGGCTTCCGGAACTATCGATGGAAGGTGTACAACATCGTCGTCCGGCCGACGACCCTGGCGAACTGACATGAATCCTCTTCGGAATGAAAAAGGTTTTGCCCTTGCTTTCGTCCTGATCCTTGCGGCGATCGCCCTCGTCATGACCCTCGGGATGCTGTTCATGGTCGGCCGGGGTTCCTACGTCTCCGGCCAGCAGCTACGGTACCGCACGGCCGTGGAGGCGGCCCGCGGCGGCGTGGAAGCGACGTTGCAGATGGTCGGCAGCCGCGGGAACCTGACCGTCCCGTACACGAATCTCGCCGTGGACAACGGTGTGATGACCAAACTGGAAAATCCCACCGCAGGCTGGGGAGGGCTGAACAGCGCGATCGCGATCGATCCCGGCGTTCCGGCGACCTACGACATGCGAATCGACCTGGGGGCGTACCGGGTCTATTCGAAGGTCGTCGACACGGTGCCGGGGAACTCCGGCGCCTACGAACCGTTGGTGAAGACCGCCGTGGTGAACACCGGCTCCGGCGAGGTCGTCGTGATGAGCATCCCTTACCTTTACACGATCGAGGTATTGTCCCAGAGCCAGACGAACGCGACCGAGCGGTCGCGATTCTCCGTTCTCTACCAGTATTGATGCGCACGCCTCCCTGCGGCATCCGCCTTCTCTTCGTCTCCCTGTTCCTCCTTGCCGGATGTTCCGGGGACCGGAAGCCCCCGCAACCCGCACCTCCTCCGCCTGCGGAAAACGCGGCCTCCCCGACCGTGCCCCGGGACGCCGCGGCTCCGGCGGGGGAAGGAGTTCTCCCGTCGTCGTCCGCGGCCGTCCGGAACTTCCCCCCGGAAATCCGTGGCGTCCGGTTTGTCCCCGGGGACGCGAAGGACGGCACCGGCCTCGGGGTGGAGGCGGACGGGTTCGATGCCGACGGCGACGCGGTCCGCTTCGAGATCGCCTGGCGAAGGAACGGGGAGCCCGCCGGCAACGGGAACCGGATGGAAGGTCCCCTGAAACGGGGAGACCGCGTCGTTGTGACGATCACTCCCTTCGATGGGAAAGTGCGCGGCAAGGGCGCGGAATTGTCGCGGGAGATCCGCAATACTCCGCCTGTGATCGAGGGGCAGGAGGGATTCCGCGTGAACGACAACCTCGTGACGTTCCGGGTTCAGGCCTCCGACCCGGACGGGGACCCGATCCTCTTCGATCTCAAGGACGCTCCCTCCGGGATGCGCATCGGACGGTCGAACGGACAGGTGCGATGGGAGACGGCCCCCGGAACGGCCGGGAAGATCCCGTTCACCGTGACCGTGTCCGACGGATCGGGCGGNGAGGCGACCGCCCGTTTCTCGGTGACGATCACGGAAGAGCCCGTCCCCGGCGCCGGTCCCCGGTNAGGGACGGCGGAACCCGGTACCGGTGCGTTGGTCGCCAGGGAGTAGCAGGCTTCGGAATCGGGGAANGCGGCTTCTCCATCCTGGAGGTCTTCGTAGCGCTCCTGATCCTGTCGTTCGGCGCACTGGGCCTGGCGATGGTCCAGTTGACCGCCGTCAAAGCGAAGGTCCCCTTCTCCTCATCGAACATCCGCACCGCGACCGACCTGGCCCAGGAGGCGATCGACCACCTCCTCCAGGTCCCCTGGACAGAACTCCGCTCCTCCCATCCGGACGGGTTCCGATCGGGCGCGGAAGGGGTCTCGCCCGAATATTCCCGCCTCGCCGCATCGGCGGGAGATTCCGTGACCGTACAGGGGACGACGTTCTACCGTGTCTGGCAGGTGATGCCCGACCCGGAGATGCCTACCTTGAAAACGATCACCGTGTGGTGTTGCTGGCGTCCGGAGGGAAGTTCCTGGCGGCAGGCGTCGCTCGTGACGCAGCGCGCGGACGCGGGGTACTGATCCGGTGGCCGGCCGCCGGGGAAGCGCCATCGTGCTGTCGATGCTTCTCCTGGTCGTCCTGAGCGCGGTAGGGATGTACGTCGTCTCCCTTCCCATCGGAACGGGGGAGAGCGCGGGGCAGTATCATCGGTCCGCCGTGGCGCGGAACATGGCCAGGGCCGGGGCGAACGCCGCGATCGCGCGTCTTCCCGGGGAGATCTCCGCCGGGTCTCCATACGTTCGCCGGCTCCCCGTGGGACCTGCCGTTACGGGTCGCTACTCGGTGACCGCGCGGAAGATTCCCGGGGCGTTCGATGCGCCCGTGAACCGTCCGGCACGCGGCTTCGAGGAGTATGAGCTGGTCTCCGTGGGGAGCGTGGCCGATCTTCCCGATGGAGACGTCCGTGTCGTGGCGCGGATTCGTTACGGCCCCGACCCCGCCGGGCCCAGGGCACGAATCGTAAAATGGGTGGAGACCGGGACGCGCTGAACGCCTCCGGAAGGCCCGCTCTCCCGGGCATCGAAAAAGGGAATCGACGGGGCTTCCTCCTCTCGCTTATAGTGGAACCGCCATGGAAAACCGAAAGAAGACCCGCCGTATACGCGTCGGCTCCGTACCGGTGGGCGGGTCCGCGCCCGTCTCGGTGCAGAGCATGACGAACACCGACACCCACGACGTCCGGTCGACCCTTGCGCAGATCCGGTCGATGGCCAGGGAAGGGTGCGAGATCGCGCGCGTGGCCGTCCCGGACGCGAAGGCGGTCGCGGCCTTCGCCAGGATCCGCGCCGGTTCGCCGATCCCGGTCGTCGCGGACATCCACTTCGATCACCGGCTGGCGATCGCATGTGCCGACGCGGGGGCCGACGCGTTGCGGATCAACCCCGGGAACGTCGGGGGGGAAAAGAACACGATCGAGGTCTTGCGGGCGGCGAGGGCGAACCGGATCCCCGTGCGGATCGGCGTCAACGCCGGGTCCGTCGAAAAGGATCTGCTTGCGAAGCACGGAGGACCGACGCCGCAAGCCCTGGTGGCGAGCGCCGCCCGGTACCTGAAGATCTGCGGGAAGGCGCGGTTTTTCTCCCTGAAGTTCTCCCTGAAGGCCTCCGACGTGGTCACCACGATCGCGGCGTACCGCCTCTTCTCCCGCCGGTACGATTTTCCCCTGCACGTCGGCGTCACCGAGGCGGGCACGATCTTCTCCGGAACGGTCAAGTCGGCCGTCGGGATCGGGGTCCTCCTGGCGGAGGGGATCGGCGACACGTTGCGGGTATCGCTGACCGGCCCTCCGGAGGAGGAGGTCCGCGTCGGATGGGAGATCCTGAAGTGCCTCGGGCTGCGGCGGCGGGGGCCGGAGTTCATCTCGTGCCCGACGTGCGGAAGGGCGTCGATCGACGTCGTCGGCATCGCAACGGAGGTGGAGCGGCGGCTGTCGAATCTGCCGTTTCCCCTGAAGGTCGCCGTGATGGGTTGCGCCGTGAACGGCCCGGGGGAGGCGCGCGAGGCGGACGTCGGCGTGGCGGGCGGCAAGGGAGAGGGGCTGATCTTCGTGAAGGGCAGGATCGTGAAGAAGGTGAAGGAGAAGGAGATCGCGGCCGAGATCGTCCGTTTCGCTTCGATGCTGGCCGCCGGAAAAAGGAGAGGCGAGTGATCCGGTATTCCCGATACCTCATGCCGACCACCAAGGAGACGCCGTCCGACGCGGAGGTCGTCAGCCACCGGTTGATGCTGCGCGCCGGGCTCCTCCGGAAAGTGGCCTCGGGGATCTACAATTACATGCCCGCGGGATTGCGGGTGCTGCGCAAGGTGGAGCGGATCCTGCGGGAAGAGATGGACCGGGCGGGGGCCCAGGAGGTGTTGATGCCCGCGGTGGTGCCGTCCGAGCTCTGGAAGGAAAGCGGCCGGTGGGACGCCTACGGGAAGGAGCTTCTCCGGTTCAAGGACCGCGCGGACCGGGAATTCTGCCTCGGGCCGACCCACGAGGAGGTGATCACCGACCTCGTGCGGCGGGAGGTCCGGTCGTACAGGCAACTGCCGCTCACCCTCTACCAGATCCAGGACAAGTTCCGGGACGAGATCCGCCCCCGCTTCGGCCTGATGCGCGGCCGGGAGTTCTTCATGAAGGACGCCTACTCGTTCGACGCGGACGAGGACGGGGCGGCGGAGTCGTATCGGAAGATGTACGGGGCGTATTGCCGGATCTTCCGCAGGATGGGGCTGGATTTCCGCGCCGTCGAGGCCGACACGGGGAACATCGGCGGGTCGAGCTCGCACGAGTTCATGGTGATCGCCGACTCCGGGGAGGACGCGATCGTCTCCTGCTCCTCCTGCGCCTACGGGGCGAACGTCGAGAAGGCGGAGTGCAGCCCCGCCGAAGCTGCGACCTCGCCTATGGGGACGGGAGCGGCGAAGGAGGGCGCACCCCGCAAGGTGTCCACCCCCGGCCGACGGACGATCGAGGAGGTGTCGGCGTTCCTCGCGATCGATCCCGCAACGCTCATCAAGACGCTCCTTTTCGAGACCTCCGTCGGCGACGTGGCCGTCCTGGTCTCCGGCCCCCACGAGGTGAACGAGGTCAAGGTGAGGAACCGCCTCGGCGCCGAGTGGGTCCGCCTGGCCGGGGAAGAACGGGTGCGGGAGTTGACGGGGGCCCCGTCGGGATTCGCGGGGCCGGTCGGGCTCTCCGTGCGGACGATCGCGGACCATTCGGTCCGTGGGATCCGTTCGGGAGCGACGGGGGCGAACGAGAAGGATGCGCACCTCGTGGATGTCGTGCCGGGGAGGGATTTCGCTCCGGAAGCGTACGTCGACCTGCGGATGGTGCGCGACGGGGACGCGTGTCCTCGCTGCGGCNCCCCGTTGCGGTTCTCNCGGGGGATCGAGGTGGGGCACGTCTTCCGGCTCGGGACGAAGTACAGCGAGGCGATGCGCGCGGTCTACCTCGACGAGAGCGGGAAGGAGCGGGTGTCGGTGATGGGATGTTACGGAATCGGCGTGGGACGCACCGCGGCGGCGGCGATCGAGCAGAACCACGACGACGACGGGATCGTCTGGCCGATCTCCATCGCCCCCTTCGAGGTCGCCGTCATCCCCGTGAACGTGAAGCACGCCGACCTCGCGTCCGCGGCGGAACGGATCGCCGCGGAACTCGACACGCGCGGCGTGGAGGTCTTCCTCGACGACCGGGAGGAGCGCCCCGGCATCAAGTTCAAGGATGCGGACTTGACGGGAATCCCGGTGCGCATCACCCTCGGCGAGAAGAACGTGGCGGCCGGGTTCGGGGAGATCCGCGACCGGAAGACCGGGGAGACCCTCCGCATCCCGCTGGCGGAGCTGGCGAACGCGGCGATCGCGCTCGTCGAACGGAAGAAGGCGGAGTGCGCGCCGTGAAGGAACGGATCATCGTCGCGCTCGACACCGACTCTCCCGAGGACGCCCTTGCCACCGTCAAGGCGCTTTCCGGAGAGGTCGGGATGTTCAAGGTCGGGATGGAGCTTTTCCCCCGCGGCGGACCCGACCTGGTCCGCCGTA
>C687J35503_10000472_pt1 | contig 10790 bp, 6 predicted proteins | sample RifCSP19_3_FD_35503 | JGI IMG/M metagenome (IMG submission 35503)
CAGGTGGGATCGAAACTAGTAGGTGTCATCTATGTCCTTGATGAGCCAAGTATTGGTCTTCATCCAAGAGATAATCGAAAGCTTATTAATACCCTCAAAACACTTAGGGACAGTGGAAACACAATCATAGTTGTCGAGCATGATGAGGAAACTATTAGGAATGCAGATTTCATTGTGGATATGGGACCCGGAGCAGGTGAAAAGGGAGGAGAGGTTGTTGCTACCGGGAAAATCCATGATTTAGTGAAAAACGAAAGATCACTAACTGGAAAATATCTCTCAAGGGAATATGCCATACCGATCCCAGAGAAAAGAAGAAAACCCAATGGATTTGTAAAGATAGAGGGAGCATCAGAGAACAATCTTAAAGATCTAAGTGTTTCATTACCAATAGGTGTATTTACCTGCGTCACGGGTGTTTCGGGCTCTGGTAAAAGCACACTTGTCATTGATACCCTTTATAATGCGCTTGCTGCAAGGCTCTATGGAAGCAAAGAAAAAGTGGGTAAGCATAGAGGTATCTCTTTGGACAACGAGATTGACAAAATCGCTAATGTTGACCAATCACCAATCGGAAAAACCCCAAGGTCAAACCCTGCTACTTACACCGGGGTTTTTACTCCAATAAGAGAATTATTCTCTTTGCTACCTGAAGCCAGAATGCGTGGATATAAACCCGGCAGATTCAGCTTTAATGTTGAAGCTGGTAGGTGCAGCGGGTGCAAAGGTGATGGCGAGGTAAAAATAGTGATGCACTTTCTACCAGATGTTTACGTAAAGTGTGAACATTGTGGGGGAAGGAGATATAACTCTGAAACCATAGAGGTTAAATACAAAGGAAAAAGCATCGCAGACGTCTTGGATATGACTGTTAGCGAAGCGCTACTATTTTTTGAGAACGTTCCATACATAAAATCCAAACTAGAAGTGCTTCATACAGTAGGGCTTGACTACATAAAGCTAGGACAACCTGCTACAACCCTGTCAGGAGGCGAGGCTCAGAGGATAAAACTCACAAAAGAACTGTCACGCAGGTCTACAGGTAAAACCCTCTATATACTTGATGAGCCCACTATAGGACTTCACTTTGATGATGTAAAAAAACTCCTCGAGGTTATTCACAGACTTGTTAGTTTGGGAAATACCGTAGTTGTGATCGAGCATAACCTTGATGTAATGAAGTTTGCAGACTATATAATTGATTTAGGTCCTGAAGGAGGAGAGGAAGGTGGTCGGGTTTTAGCCTGTGGAACGCCTGAAGAGGTTTCACAAATCGAAGGGTCATACACCGGAATATTTCTAAAAAAGGTTTTGAGCAGATAAAAAATTCTACGCCGTGAGAAAAATGTAAGTGAACCTAACGCAATCTATAATTCTGGGGCTTGTTCAAGGTACCACAGAAATTCTTCCAATAAGCAGCACTGCACACCTTGCTCTCCTGCCATGGTTTCTTAGATGGAACGATCCAGGGCTTCCTTTTGACGTCGCCCTTCATATAGGAACGCTTCTTGCTATCATATATTACTTCTGGCGAGATTTGATATCGGTCATTAACGAATTCATTCGAGGTGTTTTTACATTTAATTTTAAAGACTACCCGAATGGCAAGATAGGATTTTTTATCATCATTGCAACTATACCAGGTACTCTCTTTGGGCTTATATTTGAAAGGCAAGCTGCAGGAATACTTAGACAACCAATTGTTATTGCCACTACAGTTTTTGTCTTTGGGATTATCCTTTATTTATCTGACAAGTACTCTAAAAAGCAGAAACGAATTTCAGATATGAACCTTCTTGACTGCCTAGTTATAGGAATTTCTCAGGCCATTGCTATAATACCTGGAGTCTCACGCTCTGGAATTACAATCACAGGAGGTTTGATCAGAAACTTTAAAAGAGAGGAGGCTGCTAGGTTTTCTTTTCTGCTAAGCACCCCTCTTATTACAGGCGCTGCAATACTTGAATCAAGACATCTGGATCTTACAGCCGTTGCAAGCCCTATATTTGTTAGTGGTGTTTTTACCTCAGCAGTTTTTGGATTTCTAAGCATAAAATATCTTCTAATATATGTGCAAAAAAGCAGCTATACAGTTTTTGTTATTTACCGCGTTCTTCTTGCTGCCCTGATTTTGTTCGTATATATGCAGAGAGCTAGCGGCTGAGTTTAAAATGGCAAATTTTTATTGACACACTTCCATTAAACTCCTCAGTGCTGGGGCAAAATCTGACTTACGGAGTTTTTCAAGAGAGCGCTTCTCTATTTGCCTGACTCTCTCTCTGGTTAAATCAAGACCTTTTCCAATCTCATCGAGAGTGACAGGATTTTCATAGTTTATTCCAAATCGCATCTTAAGAATCTCTCTTTCTCTTGGGCTAAGTATCAGAAGTGCCTCATCCACACTTTGTGGAAGACTAGCTGATGCTATCAGTGAATCTGGAGGTTCGGAATTAGGATCTGGTATAGAATCCATAAGAGTTGTTTTCTCGCCCTGCCACACAGGAGAGTCAAGACAAACTACCTTTTCGTTAGCCCTAAGCACCCGCTTTACACTTTCTGATGATATATTAACTTCCTTTGCAATCTCTTCAGGTAAAGGGGGTCTACCAGTTTTTTCCTCTAAAGAAAAGTAAATATCTCGAACCTTATTTGATTTTTGAATTATGTAAGCTGGAACCCTTATAGTACGTGTCTGATCAGTAATCGCTCTACATATTGACTGATGAATCCACCAGCAGGCATAAGTAGAAAACTTATATCCCTTTGTATAATCACACCTTTCTACAGCCTTTATCAGTCCAATATTTCCCTCTTGAATTAAATCCAAAAAGGGTAGTCCATAACCTGTATATCCCTTTGCTATACTTACTACTAGTCTTAAATTTGCTTTGATAAAAATATTTCTAAGCCGATTTCCTTTTTCTGAATAAGCCTTAAGGAGGGTAATAAGCCTCGAAAGATGTTTTGAATGAGTTTCTATTTTAGGCACATCTGAAGCTTTATCCGAAATCTCTTTTAATCCATCAATGATTTTCCCATTATTATTTCCAAGGCTTCTACCAATATGCTTTTCAATAATCATTTTTAGTTGTCTGGCCCTGATTTGGCATTTTCTTATCTTAGCAGCAACCTTGATCTCCTCTGCTGGAGTAAAAAGTGTTTCTTCGCCAACCTCCTTAAAATATGTTTGTAAAAGCCTTTGATCCCGATTTGATATTTTTTCCTTATTTATCTTTCGTAAAGTTTGTGATATAGAGTCTGAAAAAGGTTTAGATNGAAACTCTTGAGATCTTATTTGACTCTGTGGCTTATTCATTCTGTCACTCCTGGTGTAAGCACCTTCCTTCCTTATCTAAACTGATTTAATCACAATAAAATTTCCTTTTCGAACTCAGGTTTGAGCTTAAGATCCGCTTCGAGTATNTATCGTGCTGAAACAATTCTTATTCTCCAAAGTAATTAATACCAACTCAGAACGCTGATTTTTATTCTTGTTATATTAGACGAAAGGTTTTTAGATATTCTCCCTTTTAATTAAACAAATAAAGTATTAAAATCTCTGCCAAAGTTATTTGCCTCTATAATTGTTAGTGAGGAAATCTATATTTATTAAGTTTTATGTCTCTGCTAAATAAGCAACTAATATGGGGCCTTATTGGCTTTATGTAGGTGAATTAGTAAATCTGATGGTAAAATAGCGAATTACCTAGATGCTCATTTGTTAAATAATTAATCCCTCATCAGGCAACAATATGGATAAAAAGATCTTATCAGAAGAAGATATTCTTTTTGTTAGAGATATCTGTACACGTAGTTTTCAAAGAAGTAGAGACTTGGCTAACGACTGTTTCTTATATGTATGGGAGAAGCTCCATGAGGATGATTCACGCAGATTGAAAGCATTTAAGGGAGAAGCGAAATTCCGGACATTTCTCTACAGTGTCACAAATAAGCTCATTATTGACTTCAGACGCTCTCAGTTTGGATATAAGGTTTTGCCAAAATTCTTCTGGGACTTTGATGAAATCAACCGTCGTATCTTTAAGCTCTTTTTTTACCAAACCTCATCACCTGCATGGGNAGAAAATGAAATTAGATCAGAATTTAAAATCTCTCAAGAAGAGGCACAGATGAGGGTTGACAGAGTTGAAAAAAGGATAAGGCAAAGTAGATTAAGACTAGAAACAACTAAAGAAATACAGTTAGTAATGCTTGGGGAGGATGTTAGTGCTCTCCAATCAGAATATATTGGAGCGAATCCGGAGCAGAATATAATAATGGCAGAAGTTGAAGAAAAACGACAGAAGGTTTTAAAAGCGCTAAAGGAAGAGGTTCAAAAACTCGAGGCAGAAGACGCACTAATCCTCCAGCTTTATTTCGAGCATAACCTGACTGCAAAGGAAATAACTTATGCGATTCCCGGAATTAAAGACAAGGGTGTATATAAAAGAATAGAAAGGATACTAAAGAACTTAAGAAAACAAATTAAAGAAATGGGGGTAACTGAGGAAGATATAAATGAGATATTTGAAGGCTTGTAAGAATAGATTTATTACATAATTAGAAAGTATTAATTCATTCTCCTCGCTTTACCTTTAAAGAACCATCGTTATAAAGAATTATAATTATCTTGTCTCCTTCTTTAGACTCCTTGAGATTCTTAATATCCTCAATGATTACCCGTGATACCTTCAGATTAGGAGGTAGCTCTTTAATAATCTCATTTTTAAATTCCTGTTCATCTCCCTCCTTGATTATTATTAATAGATTAGAAGTTATATCTAATTGTTTGAGGGCTACTAAATTAGCTCCTCTAAGTCTCTCTCCAGTAATATCCTGAGGTTTTTGATAAACAAATAGTGTAAAAGTTAAGAAAGCTATAAATACCGCTGCAATTGGAGCTACAATAAGAGGACGCCATAACGAGGATAGCAATCTTTCTACAGAATTTGGTTCTTTTGCTTCCTCAAAATGAGGTATCGGAATGGTAAGTCTCTCGCGGCAATCCCTGCATGAAACAAAGTGTGAGATCATAGCCTTTCTTTCGTCATTACTTAGCCTTCCCTCTATATAAAGCGCAAACTCCTCGTCAGTCAGGCACATACCTTCCTTTCTTTCAATCAAGGAGGATGCCACTGCTCCAAGGATTTCATTCTCTTTTTCAAACTTCATATCTTTTAATCCTATCATGTCTAAGATTAGACGAAAAGTTCATGGAATTTGCCATTTTAGTTATACGCAGTCTGTGTATTTCCATTTCTAGTGTTGGTGAAATAATTTAAAAAGCAATTGAGACATTGCCTCAGCGCTCCTCTCCATGAAATGCCTGTTAAGTGACTAGTTCCTTTATGTTGATAAAAAAAATATTCATTGTTTTAGAAATCCATTTACTCCCATACACCGACTAATACAAAGGGGGCCCAATAAAAAGGTTGACTGTACTTGTCCGACCTTTTGAGCATATCAAGCTGCGCCTTTCTTAAAGCCTCATAGTTAAATTTCCCCTCGATTTTTAGATTCCTATAAAATTTCTCCATCAACTGTGATGTGGCCCTGTCATCTACCCTCCAAAGACTAGCAATTACAGAAGAGGCACCAACAGAGCTAAAAGCAAGCGCTACACTGTTTAATTCCGCCCCTGTCGGATTACTTCCATTGCGCTCTATGGCCGCATCACACAAAGAAAGCACTACCAGTTGTGTATTTCTCGCCGGTTGTAATCCCGTAATATCTGTGAGGGTAAGACTGCCCGAACCAATTGGAGCTAATAAAATCGAGGGGTCCTCTTGGATGAGTCCATGAGCTGCCAGGTGCACAATTTCATACTTTCCCCAACTTCTTTTGAAATTATCCTTGGTAGCATCCCTCTTTAAAAAAACAGTCGCATTAGGAAACATCTCTTTTATTACTAAGACCTCCTCCTCTGAATAAGGAAGCACAAGCTCAGGTTCCCCAAGGTCAGGATTACCAAAAGCAACAACGCTACCAATTTCTCTCTTCTTACCGTTTCTAAGTACTAGATCGAGGTAACTAGCAGATGTAGATACAAGATAAACCAGCCCTTTTTTCTCTATAAAGAACTCTAACCCACCATCTGAACTTTCTTTCGCTAATGCATTAAAGGGAAGATAGTGAAGAGACCCAAATGGGATTATTGCTACAATATCTGCGTCTTTTATTTCATCTTCAATCGGATCCAACAAATACCGATATAAGCGTATTGACACATCCTTGAAAGGTTTTATATTATCGTCATATTTATCACTTCCATTATCTCGCCAAGCGTTAGATGGTATAGACTTGTTCTTCTGTACGATCTCTCTAAAAGAAGAAACCTCGTTATTTAATTCTTCTTTTGTCACCGAAACGCGTTTTACTATTAAATCCTTATCGCTCATCAGGAATATATAGGTCTGTTTATCTGTGATAAAATACTCCACAAAGACAGTATTGCTGGGAAGTTTATCTTTCTTTTCTAAGTCTAAAAATGTTCCAGGTCTTATACTGAGGAGTTTATACACGTCTGAGTATTCAGTACTCAACTCAGAAGTAACCTTGGTGAAATCTTTTCTGGTTTTTGCTAGTGTCTTTACAAGATTATCAACCTTCTCTAAGTTAGGTGTTGGTTTTCCTTTTTCATTTACAAGTTCGTAATTTATAGAAGCCTCTTTTCGAGAAAGTTCATCATATAGGGTTAATAATCCTCTAGTTTTTTCATCAAATGAGGTTATGCCGCTCTTAAGAAATGTATCTCGGAGAGTTTTAGACCTGCTTCTTTCGATATACTCAAGGGCTTCTTCTTTTTTACCCTGTCTTATTAACAGAGAAACCAGATTCTCGTACATCCTAACATTAACATCGCTAAAGAGCTGCTTATCCTCTTCATCGCCTGCAATGTCCTCTCTTATTGACTCAAAAAACTCTACCGCTTCTTTGTAGTTTTTTTCGGCAGAAACTAAATCCCCCTTTTCCTCTGAATAAACCCCCCTTCCGAATAATGCAACACGAACCCACTCTCTGTCTCCTAGGTCTTTATAGATTGTGATAGCTTTATTAAGGTTTTCAATTGCATCATCCCACTCCTTCTTTTCACCTTGTAGGTAACCTATATCATTGAAACTTCGAGCTATTCTGTCTTTAAAACCGAGTTCCTCAAATATTTCCAAGGAAGAATTATAAAGACCAAGAGCTTCCTCATAATTCCCCTGTTTATATTTTACTTCCCCTATGAAATTTAGGTTTATTGCGGTTAGTAATCTGTCCTTAGATGCCTCGCTTATGCCAAGGGATTGCTGAAAATATTTAAGGGCATCATCATCATTACCCAACTCTTTATATAACTCTCCAATAATGCTTAGATTGGTAGCAGTTTCAGTCTGAAGACCTAACTTTTTATTTATCTTTAGAGCGTCCTCGTAGTAATGCAACGCCTTCGTGTAATCACCTTGTTGTCTATAAATAGCTCCTGTCAAATTAAGTGAGTAGGCCTTGAGATTTTCTTCTTTTGCACCACCCGCAATATCCAAGGCGCGGTTTAGATATTGGATGGAGTTTTGATAATTCCTTAGGCGGAGATTTATCGTAGCTAGATTAATCAATGTCTTTGCTGTTTGTGTAGAATCATTAATCTCCTCACTAATTCCAAGCGCATGATTCAAAAGCTTTATTGATTCCTGATAATTGCCTAGATAGCTATAGAGGTTAGCGACGTTATTTAAGTTTTGAGCAATTCCAGATTTATCATTTAATTCCTCTTGTATCTCTAAGGCTTTCTTAAAATATTCGATTCCATCCTCGTATCTTCCGAGGTCGGTATCAATTATTCCAATATAACTATAGTTATTAATTAGTCCGGGCTTAAAATCTAAAGTCCTATTTATATCTAAAGAGTTTTCATAAAATGCAAGTGCTGTATTGAATTCATTCTTCTTAAGGAGCCCAAAACCGCCTTTGGACAGTATATCCGCAATTTCTAACTTATCCTCCGGCAGTCTGGCCTGATTCTCTGCCTCAGATAGTCTGTCTAATGCTTCCTCATACTTTTCTTTATCATATAGTTTTATCGCTTCTTTGATTAACTGGACTACCTTTTCATCCTTAATTTTAATATCAGTCTGCTTTACGCCAGTACATGCGCCCAACAATGAGAAAATGAGGAAAATAACCGAGATATAATTGAATGTCTTCATTCGATCACAAATATAATCAATAATCATCGTATTCGCATTTATACAGAAGGCCTAGGGGCTGACCATAATTGTATTAATAACCTCATCCGTTAATACGTTAATCACTGATACTGTCTCACTAACGGTGTTAGCAACATATGCCTTAGCGCCGTCAGGGGTTATGGCAATTGCAAGAGGAGCATCTCCTACATCTAATGTCTTGACAACATCATTCATCATTGTATCTATTACAGAAACGGTATTACTGAAGTAGTTTACAACAAAAACTTGAGCCCCGTCCGGTCTTATAGCTAAATCAATAGGCCTAGATCCGACCCGCACTGTAGTGATAAGTTTATTATTTATTATATCAACTACTGATACAGTGTTTCCAGTTTCGCCAAATGAGGACTGGTCAGCTGGATTAACTACATAAGCCTTAGAGCTATCAGGTGGCGGTGTTATAGCTATAAAGCTTGGGCCATGATCAACAACAGGCACTGTATCTGCAACTGAATTAGTTAGTACATCTATTACTGAAAGCGTATCGCTTAAAAAATTTGTCACAAAGACCCTGGTGCTATCCGGAGTAATAGCCAGATCAACAGGTCTTGACCCTACATCCACTGTAGCTACGACTGTATCAGTCGTTGTATCAATCACCGACACCATACTGCTAGTTTGATTGTCATTACCGACATTAGTTACATATGCCCTTGTACCGTCTGGGGTTATAGCTATAAAGCTCGGTCCGAGACCAACATCTATCACTGTTGGAATAACTGAGTTAGTTGATACATCAATTACTGATACTGTGTTACTTGAGAAATTGGCAACATAAGCTTTTTTAGCCCCATCGGGGGTTATGGCAATTGCAATTGCGAGGGGGGCGTTTCCTACATTCAACCTAGCAATAACTTCATTAGTTAATGTATTTATTACTGATACTGTATTGCTTGAGAAATTAGTAACATAAAGATCAGAGCCATCAGGTGTTATAGCCATACTACTAGGTTTCGAACCTACATTGATTATTGTAGCAATAATTCGATCAACTGATACATCTATTACAGATACTCTATCCCTTCCTGAGCTAGCTAGATAGACCTTTAAGCCATCTGGCGCTATTGCTATATTGGTAGGTCCACCACCTCTTACAAAGATTTTGTTTATAACTATATCACGCGGTACATCTATTACTGTAATGGTATCCGTATTTGCTACATAGACCCTAGAATTATCTGGTGCTATAAGTATAGCGATCGGGCTAGGTTCTACTGGGACTGTAGTAACAACTTGATTAGTTGCTATATCTATGACGGATACCGTTTCACCTGGAGAAGAAGGAGTACCGAAATTGGCTACATAAAGTTTTGAGTTGTCTCCGATTATAGCNATTCCAATGGGGACAGGCCCAACGCCAACCTCAGCAATAACTTCATTAGTTGATGTCTCTATTACTGATACTGTATCGCTGTTAAGATTAGAAACATAAACCCTAGAACCGTCAGGGGAAATTGCTATTACACCAGGCTTACTACCAACAGGCACATTGGCAATAACTGCATTTACCGGGTCTACTACTACTGATTTTTCTACATCTATTACAGATACAGTATTACTACCAGAATTAGCCACATAAACCCTTAAACCATTAGGGGTTATCACAACATTTGTAGGTATTAAGCCCACGTTAATCGTAGAAATAACTTCATTTGTTGATATATTTATTACCGATACTATATTGCTTGCAGAATCGGCTACATAAGCCTTCGAACTATCAGGGGTTATCGCAATTGCACTCGGTCTAATTCCAACCTCTATGGTCCTGATAACCTCATTATTTGAAACATCAATTACCGATACTTTGCCCATAAGAAGGCTGAAACCTGTCACATATACCCTGGAACCGTTCGGTGTTATTGCTAAACCATTAGGTCTTGACCCAAGATTCACTATAAAAACAACTTCATCTCTAGATATATCTATAACAGACACAGTGCTGCCAGGTTTAGCATCAGTGCCTGAATTAACCACATAAGCCTTAGAGCCATCAGGGGTTACTTGTATACTGCCGGGTCCATTTCCAGCATCTAGTATTGCAATAACCTCATTTATTGATAGGTCTATTACGGATACTGTATTGTTAAAACCATCGCTTGCGTATAGCTTTGAGCCATCCGGGGTTATAGCCGCAGATCGAAGGTTAGAATTAAAAGGTAGAACAACCGTAGGCACCTGTATCCTTGGAGGTTGAAAAAGAATAATGGGGATGACAATAGGAAGAATATTTGAAGAAATCCCAGGCAGTGCAAGAAGTGCAGCGCCTGAACAAGAAGCTATAAGGAGAAATAAAAGACTTAGCTTTATTTTTGCACGGCTTACGCTGAATTTTAATATATGCATTTTTCAAACCGTCTTTTGAAGCTATCACTCCCCCTTATTTAATAAACAAGCTATATATAATACACAAAAATCGACAGACAAGTTTTAATTATTTTAATCCTTTTTTATTCCAATATATAGTTTTCATAGACTTTTTGCCTTATAAGTTTAGACGAAAAATTGAGGGATTTTCCCCGAACCAGATAAAAAATTTTAAATGGCAAAAAACAAATGATC
>C687J35503_10000473_pt1 | contig 10776 bp, 12 predicted proteins | sample RifCSP19_3_FD_35503 | JGI IMG/M metagenome (IMG submission 35503)
GGGCTGGCGTGGGCGCCTTCGACGGTGGCCTTATAGGCAGCAGCCGAAGCGCCGTGCGCGATCGGGATCATCGGGGCGTGCTGCTTGAGCAGCTCGTTAACCTCAGTGTATATCGCCCGGCGGGCTTCTTCGTCACCCAACTGCGCCGCTTCGGTCAACTTGGAAGTGATGTCGTCCCACTTCGCACCAAACTGGTCAGTAGCGCCGGTACCAAAGTGATAATCGTAGAAGTTGGTCGGGTCCGGGTAGTCGCCTGTCCAACCCAGCAAATGCAGGCCTTCCAGCTCGCCAGCGTCGGACATGTCGATGAAGGTACCCGATTCTATCTCGACCAACTTGACATCGAGATTGAGGTTTTCCTTTAACTGGGCGGCGATATCTTGGGCGATGACCGGTGGTTCAGGCAAGTAGCCACGGAACACGTTGCGGTATTGGAGGACGGTCTGGAAACCATTCGGGAAGCCAGCCGCGGTCAACAACTCCTTGGCTGCCACCGGATCGAAATCGTACCATTGCGAGTCCGTCGGGCGGGCAAGCAGGCCTTCGGGCAGGAACTGGTCAGCAACGCTCGATCCAGGCGGGTAGAACGTATCAACAATGCGTTGGCGGTCGATAGCCATGGCGACGGCCTGGCGCACCTGCTCGTTGTCGAAAGGCGGGTAGGTGTTGTTCATCCCCACATAGAAGATATTGAAGGGATCACGCGGCGTTAGCTGCAGGTTGGGATCGCCCTCCACTGTAGGGATATCATCTGGTGCGACGTTGTCAATGCCATCTACCGTGCCAGCCTGCAGCTCGATTAGCTTCTGCGGGCCTTCTGCGGTCCAGCGGAAGATGGCGGTCGGGGCGAGCGCCTTCTCACCCCAGTAGTCGTCGAAGCGGGTGAGCACGACGCTCTCGCCGCGATTCCAGGACTCGAGCATAAAGGGGCCAGTGCCGATCGGCTTCTCAACCAGGTCGCCACCACCGCCGGTGGCTTCCAGGTACTCAGACGGGTGAATCTGAAAAGCGGAGAAGGCGGCTTTGGCGGGCATAGCCGGATCGGGAACGCACATGGTGAACTTGACAGTGAATTCGTCCACCGCCTCGATCGACTTGATGATGCCGCCATAGTTGCAGTCCGGCGCTTCGTACATCATGCCTTCATAAGCCGGCGGTGCTTCGGTCGGCTCTTCAGTAGCGACAGGTACTTCTGTGGGTGCTTCGGTGGCGACCGGCACTTCGGTCGGCGCTTCGGTCACCACCGGCGCAGGGGGGGCTTCAGTGGTAGCCGGCGCTGTGGGAGCGCAGGCTGCCAGGATCATGCTGGCCAGAAGAACTAGAGCCAGCAGAGTATATAGCGTTTTGTGCTTCATCTTTCTCTCCTCCAAATGTTGCTAGAATTTGTGTTCGTAAGGTTTAAAGTAAGATTTGAGTGATGATCTGTTGGACAGGCACCTCCTTATTTGTTGTGCAAGAAAACGCTTGGGAGTTTGGTTGCGCCAATTATAAACCACAATCTTACCGTAAGAACATCATTTTCTGTAGAGAGAAAAAGGGGGTTGTTTGTACTGAATGGCTTACCTTTCATACTAACCAAGTTCATTAAAAGTTCAGCCGGGGAAACCCAGTAAAATCAGATGAAATATATCATATTAAAACGCGCTATTTGTCAACCGCAAACATGACACCTGACACTGTGCTCGTCCGGTTAAGAAGGATATACTGGTATTAGGTAAACAGGTACACAGGTTCAGGTAATCAGGAGCCGGCTGCTAAAGGAGATGTTCCGATGACTGTCAAAACCTGGCAAACGATCAAAGTCCAATATTGCCATCATGTGGACATGGAAGTTGGCCTGGAGGCGGAGGTGGTTTACCCCTCCGAATGGCTGCCAGACCAACCGCCACGCATCCAGGCGCACCGCTGCTCCCATGGGATGGCATGCAACCTGGACGGCCGCGCCAGCTGTGTCTGGGCAGGCACGAACCCGGCCTACGATCCTTTNGCCGTTANAGAATAATTATCCGCTGACAATCCTCCTCTCTTCCCTAAAGTCTCGAAAACCGGCCCCGTGAGCAAGCTCATGGGGCCGGTCGGTTTAATAAGAACCTATCGGAAAATTCGGGAGAGTGGGGTGTGTGGCAGCGCTTTGCGCCGCCATACACCCCGACCCCCTTTATTTTTCGGATAGATACTAAATGAATAGGACAGGTGTCCTGGTTTCAGGTGATGACGCCCAACCTGCGGCCTACTTTCGAGAAGGCCTCCAGGCCTTGATCCAGGTCTTGCTGCTGGTGAGCAGCTGAGATCATCACCCGGAGGCGCGCCTTGCCGCGCGGCACTGTGGGGAATCCGATCGCCATGGCAAATACGCCTGCCTCGAACAGATCGCGGCTGAACTGCTGGGCCAGGGGCGCTTCCCCCAACATTACTGGAGTAATGGGGGTCGTACTCTTCCCGGTATCAAAACCCAGGCGCTGCATCTCGCCTTTAAAGTAGCGGGTATTATCCCACAGCCGGTCCACCAGCTCAGTCGATTCCTCCAGGATGTCCACTGCCTCCAGGCAGGCCGCTACGTCCGGCACGGTCATCGCTGAAGAGAAAAGGAACGGCCGGCCGCGCTGCCTGAGCCATTCAACGACCAGCGGGTTGCCGGCGACGACCCCACCCACGACGCCAAAGGCCTTCGAGAGCGTGCCCACCTCGATATCCACCTTACCATGCAGGCCGTAATGGTCCACGATACCGCGCCCACCCTGGCCCAGCACCCCCTCACCGTGGGCGTCATCCACCATCAGGATGGCGTCGAAACCTTGAGCGACAACATACACCTGGTCTAACGGGGCGATATCGCCATCCATGCTGAACACGCCGTCTGTGATGACCATCGCCCGGTTGAAGTTCGCCCGGTTTTCCTTCAGAACGCGTTCCAGGTCTTGCGGGTCGCAGTGGGCATAACGGATGATCTGGGCGCCAGACAGGCGGCAGCCATCGATGATGCTGGCATGGTTCAGTTCATCGGAGAAGACGGCGTCTCCCTTACCCACCAGAGCCGGGATACAGCCCAGGTTGGCATTAAATCCAGACTGAAAGGTAATCGCGGCCTCCACTCTTTTGAAGGCCGCCAGGCGCTGCTCCAACTGGACATGCAAGTCCATTGTCCCGGCGATGGAGCGTACTGCGGCCGGGCCGACACCGAAGGCTTCCACCGCTTTGTGAGCCGCCGCTGCCAGCCGGGGATGGTTGGCCAAGCCCAGGTAGTTGTTGGAGCAAAAATTGAGGGCACGCCTGCCGTCCACTACCAGCCAGGCTCCTTGGGGTGAGCTCAAGGTACGGATGCGGTTGTACAACCCAGAATCTTTAAGGTTTTGGAGTTCGTCTTGAAGCCATTGGAGATTTGTGCTCATTGGTGACCTCGTGATACGTGATGCGTGAAAAGTGATACGTGAATTGTGAAACGTGAAATTCGACTAAGGTTTAGGAATATTTCGGAGTAGATTCTCCAGCTTATTTCGATCTAATTCCTCTTCATCAGCGTCAGATTGGTATATCGATTTGGGTTCATGGAGGACGTGGGCGCGTTGTTGTGGCACCATGGTCAGCAACAAGCGGATTATTTGGGTTAATAGATGCAATCGATGTAACATAATATCGGCACCCAGCACAAGACGCCCTTGATAGTACCAACCTCTGCTTTCACGGGCAGAACCAAGGGCATATTCATAGAAACGGGCGCGATCTTTGCCTGAACTTCGTGAATACCCCTCAGCAAGATTCGCAGCGATTGAACCCAGCGAGCGGTAGAGTTGATCGAATAGTCCGACTGTGCGTTTATCTCTGATAAGCTTTGTGGCGTCTTGCCAACCGATATCTACCGTGAACAACGCAAGGCGGTATGCTTCCATCTTCCACAACGAATCCCCCTTGATTTCCTCTGGCACCGACAGTACCCATTCCTCGTAATTCACCACTTCCTCCCTCATGTTTCACGCCTCACGTTTCAAACTTCACGTTNACGTATCCCGTTTCTTGCGTATCCCCAGCAGCCTCCCAAACCACTCCGAAGAGGTCGGCGTCTTAGCGGGAGGCAGCTCTTCTTCGAGCCAGTTAGCAGCCGTCCGCTGCTTGAGCCATTCCTCACGGCCACGCTGCGCCCGCGCCAGGCGTTCATCTAACGCCTTAGCGTCCTGTGTGTGGATGTCATTGCGGATCGACTGCAGCGATGCGATCAGTCCATCCAACACGCGCAACACATTCTCGCGGTTGAACAATGCAGCCGCCCGCAAGGTGGCTGCCTCGGTCGGGTGGGTGATCGAGATGGTAGTCTCGGCATAGGATCGGCCGGCGATTTTGCGCCCCTCTCGCCAGCCGGGTTGATCGATAGTCACGGTGAGCAAAGCAGCAGCCATCAGCTGCGGCAGGGTTTGGGTAGCAGCCATCAGGCCATCCATCTCGAGGGGGTCGGCGAAGAGTGGCGTGGCCCCTAACAAACGGGTCAGGTCAGCGGCCAGCTTGATCGCCTCCGAGGGCGTCTCCCGCGGCGCGATAATGCTCATCAGGCCATTGCGAAACAGGTCCGGATGAGCAGCCTCAACCCCCGTGTCAACCTCGTGGAGATAAGCCGGGTTGATGACCGGCGTCAGCCCGACGTAATACCGTTCAGGTGGAAGGATTTCCGCAGCCCAGGCTGCCACAATTTCTTTGACCGGGCCGGTGTCCATCACCACCACTCCCTCCTTTAAGTCTTCCCGGATCACTGCCAATGTGTCACGCATCTGGTCAATCGGTAAGGCGAGCAAAACCAGGTCTGCCTCCCGCACTGCAGAGGGCAAATTGACCACGACTTTATCCAACGCACCCATTTTCTCGGCTCGCCGGGCAATGCCGAAGTCGCGATCGTGACCGACGCGCCGCACCAACTCGCGGTGATCTCCCAGCGCCAATCCAACCGAGGCTCCAATTTGTCCCAGACCAACAATCGTGATTTGGACGCTCATCGCAAAACCTCAACAATTATCATCTACAGCTTGCAGCCTGGACAACAAACGATCTTCCGCATCGGCATCCGCGTCTCCCAAAGATTCCAACCGTTCCTGGTGACGCCGGATCAATGCCACCGCCAAAGGAGAGGTGCCTGACTTAGCGGCCAGTTCTGCCCCCCACTGCGGGTGCTGTGCAGTAACCACGAACGCCCGTCGCCAGCCGAGCGCCGCGGGGGGGCGTCCGGGAGAAGCCATGCCCCAACGTTGCACACAGCTTGGACATACCAAACCAACTAAAACGATCAGGACGCGTTCCCATAACTGCAAAGGATGGATGCTCTTACCCACATCATGGAGCAAAGCAGCTATCCAGAGATCGGAATTTTTTTCGCCCTGGGTTAATAACGCCTTCAAGACGCGCAGGCTGTGGGCCTGGTCGCTGCCCGGCATCTGCTTGAAAAGCTCTAGTTGCGCTGGAGCAAGCACCGAGGAAGCAAGTCCCAGATCCTGGGGAGTTGTTACTGATCGCAACGCCTGCCAGAACTGACCCGTGCGGTAAAGCAGGCGCGCCACGCTCATCCCACCAACAATCTCAACAGCGCCTGCAAAGGCGGCCCAAGAATCACTCCTAAGAGGTTAAAACCAACGAACGATCCGAGGAAAATCAAAGCCAGCAAGATCATTGGGCCATAGGGACGGATGGTGTCTAGAAAGCGCGCCCAGGAAGGAGGGAAAAAGTAGTAGGCGATTTTCTCTCCATCCAACGGCGCGAGAGGAATCAGGTTGAACAACATCAAAATCAAGTTGATATAGACAAATTCGTACAACAATTTGTCGAGCGTAGGCAGCACCTGCCCTGGGGAGGTAAACACAGCGACTGCCGAAACCAACCCGAGTTGAAAGGGGATGGCAGCGATGGCAGCCATGAGGAGATTCGATAATGGGCCAGCCAGCGATACCCACATGACCGCCGCCGGCGAACGGCGAGATAGGAGATATGGATTGATCTGGACAGGCTTGGCCCAACCAAAGCCAACCGCGATCAGCATTAATGAACCAATCGGGTCTAGATGCGCCAATGGATTGAGCGTCAGTCGGCCATCCGTCCGGGGGGTAGGATCACCGAACCTGTCCGCGGTCCAGGCGTGAGCAAATTCATGTACGGCAAAGGCGGTCAACAAGACGAAAATGCGCGCGATGAGAGTCGGAAGATTAAGGTCAAAAAACATAGGGGGGTCCTTGGCGGTCATTATACCACCCCGTGTTATAATGCCTGGCATGTTGCCCGATCTGCAACTGGGTGACCGGTTACGGCTGCGTAAGCCCCATCCTTGCGGCAGTTTTGAGTGGAAAGTTGTTCGCCTTGGCGCCGATATCGGGTTAGAGTGCCTGCGTTGTGGACGTCGTATCTTGCTCCCCCGGCGCATGTTAGCCCGCCGACTGAAAGCCATCCTCCCCCCACCGAGCGATGAGTCACCGACAAGTTAAACCTCCCCTGATCCTATTTTTATACTCAGACACTGGTGGCGGACATCGCAGCGCCACCGAAGCCATCATTGAATCCCTGCATCTGGAATTCGATGGTCGCATCGCCACAGTGATGGTGGACTTCTTAACCCACGCTCCACGACCTTTTAAGCAATTGCTTATTTTACCCGCACATGGTGCGCGTTCCCCAGGCCTGGGAGATCGGTTATCACCTGAGTGATGGCTCCCGTCGCGCTCGCTTCCTCACCGCCAGCGCCTCTTCCTGGGTGCGCCCCAATGTCCACGCTCTGTTCGCCCAGTATCCAGCCGATTTGATCGTCGCCACGCATCCCTTAGCCACCGCACCTATCTTGCGCGCCCTGAACCGGCATCGTCCACCTTTTGTAACCGTCGTCACTGACCTTGTTTCAACCCATGCTCTTTGGTACCATCCCTTGAGTGATTTGTGCCTGGTGGCAACGGAAATGGCCTTCCAGCGCGCCCTGGCATGTGGGCTGACGCCCGAAAAAGTACACATCACTGGACTTCCCGTCGCAGAACGTTTCGGCCAACCATCAGCAGACCGGGATACCTTGCGCGCCCGCTTTGGTTGGCCGCAGGATCGCCCGGTGATCCTCCTGGTGGGAGGTGGAGAAGGGATGGGTCCCCTCAAGGAAACTGCAATGATCATCGCCGAAGCCAGGTTGCCAGCTGCTCTTGCGATTGTCACCGGCCGAAACACAGCGCTTAGAGCCGAGCTGCAGGCCAGGCAATGGCCTATCCCAACCTTCATCTATGGCTTTGTCCGCGAAATGCCGGATCTCATGCATGCCGCTGACATCCTGGTTACTAAAGCCGGACCTAGTACAATTAGCGAAGCTTTCATTGCTGGATTGCCAATTGTGCTTTACAGCTGTTTGCCAGGACAAGAGGATGGCAATATTGTCTTTGTGACATCGCATGGAGCTGGCGTCTGGGCACCCCACCCAAAGCAAGTTGTCGCGGCGTTAAAAAACTGGGTCGATCACCCTGAAGAGCGCCTGGCAGCGGCGGCAGCCAGTCGAGAGTTAGCGCGGACTGGTGCCGCCCGGAAGATCGCACATATACTGGCGGCTCGATTGGGTGTAGAATAGAGACAGTGTAAAAGAATTGCAGACTTCGGGAGTCCAAAGGTGGACAAAGACTTCCGAAGTCTTGTCTTGACAAAGGAAGTCTATATGAGACTTATAAGCTCAACCTCGATAGTAAACCTTTTACTCACTGGAATGATCCTGTTGGGCCTGACAGGCTGCAACCTGACCGCGAAGGATACTGCAATCCCTACTCTGAACGTCACCCAGGCCTACCAGACCGTAGAAGCCAGGCTTACCGAGGCAGTTGCGTTGACGCCGAAATTCACCAGTACGCCACCACCTGTGGCAACTTTCACCCCGACTGCACCCACTCCACCAGCAACTGCACCTGTACAAACGTCCACTCCTGCCGCGACCAATCCTCCCACATCTTTGTGCGATCAAGCCGCCCCTGGCAATCCGATCGACGTCACAATCCCCGACAATACCAAGCTGCAGGCAGGTGAAGAATTTACCAAAACCTGGCGCCTGCAGAACGCAGGCACCTGCCCCTGGACAAAAGATTACGCCCTGGTATGGTTCTCCGGCGAACAATTCAACGCTCCGGCCAGTGTTCCATTGGATGGAGATGTGGCTCCTGGTAACACGGTCGACCTATCGGTAGACATGCAAGCCCCCCAGACCCCAGTCAGCTACATCAGCTATTGGAAGCTGCGCAACTCAAACGGCATCCTCTTTGGGATCGGACCCAGTGGCGGCTCTGCCTTCTGGGTGCAGATCGAGGTGGTACCAGCCACCACGACCACCATCACACCGACAGCTCCGACGACGGCTACCCCCACCATTACACCCACACCGGGCGTCCAGGTGCAGGGTCCGGCGAGCTTACAGATTGGCGATTTTCTAGACCTCGATACCCTTCAAGTCAACCTGGGCGGTGAAGACCTTGCCTACCAGGCAATCGACCAGGATCGCGCTCTCGCTCCCGTGGGTAGTGCTGGCATCGCCGTGTTTGGCGCCAGCCAGCCGGCTTTTACCGATTGCCTAAACATGAACCTGGGCGGTCAGCCGGTGGTGATCAACGACCTGGTCGGGAGTTATCTTTGCTATCGAACTAACATGGCTTTGCCAGGCTGGCTTTTGATCACTGGTCTCGATCCCACCACCGGCATCTTGAACGTGGAGATCTTTACCTGGGCGATCCCTTGAGTTCGTCCGGGGCGGACTCGATCATGGGCACTCTATACCTGGTTGCGACCCCGATTGGGAACCTGGAAGACATCACGCTGCGCGCCTTGCGTATCCTGCGCCAGGTGCGCCTGATCGCCGCCGAGGATACTCGCCAGGCCAGCAAGTTACTCAACCACTACGACATCCATACCTCGCTGACCAGCTACCACGAGCACAGCCGAAGGAGTAAATTGCCCCAGCTCTTGGCTCACCTCCAGGAAGGAGATGTCGCCCTGGTCTCGGATGCGGGAACGCCCTTGCTAAATGACCCGGGCTATGAGCTGGTGCGCGCCGCCCTGGAAGCCGGTCACACAGTCAGCCCGATCCCCGGAGCAAGCGCACCGATCGCTGCATTGGTGGCCTCTGGCCTGCCCTCAGACGCCTTTCTCTACCTGGGATACCTGCCGCGCAAATCCACCGAACGCCGGAAGTTATTGACAGAGATAGTGGATCTGCCCTATACTCTGATCTTCCTTGAAACCCCTCACCGCCTGTTAGATGCCTTGAGAGACCTGGAAGATACCCTCGGCGACAGGCAGATCGCCATCGGGCGCGAAATGACTAAGATTCATGAGGAGATCTTTCGGGGCCCCTTGAGAGAAGCCCATGCTCATTATTCTGTCCATCTCCCGCGGGGGGAGATCACTCTGGTCCTGGCCGGCTGTTCAGCCTCGAAAGAACCCTGGTCGGAGGAAAAATTGCGGGTTGCTTTAAGGGAAAGCCGGACGCAAACGCTCTCCCCCTCTCAGATCGCCAGCCAGCTGGCCATTGAATCGGGCTGGCCGAGGCGTGAAATCTATCGATTACTCGCAGATATGGAGGAAACAGGCCATCATGGATCTGGATAATACTTCCAACTTCCCAAGAATCGACACCCAGGATATGCTTTCCCATATCGAAGGCCTGCCTGGCCAATTGCAAACCGCCTGGAAATTGGGCCAGCGATCGCCGTTGCCGGCCTGGGAGGGGATCGAGCGCGTGCTCGTCGCCGGGATGGGAGGTTCAGCCATCGGGGCTGACCTGGCAGCGGCCTATCTCGCCCCCCACTTACCGGTGCCTTTGGTCGTGCACCGCAACTACACATTGCCCGCCTGGGCCAAAGGAGCGCGCACCCTGGTCATCGCCTGCTCCCATTCCGGCGACACCGAGGAGTCTCTGACGGCATTTGAAAGCGCTACAGCGCACGAGTGCCGCACCCTGGCCATCACCACTGGTGGTAAGCTGGGCCAGGCCAGCCAGAATGCGGGTGCACCCCTGTGGCAATATGAATATGAAGGCCAGCCGCGCGCCGCGGTGGGCTTTCTCTTTGGCCTGTTGCTGGCTGCCCTGACCCGTCTCGGAATGGCCTCAAACCCTGAAAGAGAGCTACAAGAGGCGATCCAGGCGATGCGGGCCCAGCAACAGGGCTTGAGAGTAGACGTGCCGGTGGTCAACAACTTCGCCAAGCGCATGGCCGGGCAGCTATATGGTCGCTTGATAACGGTGTTCGGCGCGGATATCTTGGAGCCGGTTGCCCGCCGTTGGAAATCTCAGATCAATGAGATCGCCAAAGCTTGGGGGCAGTTCGAGCCCCTGCCCGAAGCCGATCACAACACACTGGCCGGGTCAACCAACCCCGAAGAAATCCTGGCGCGTCTCATGGCTTTGTTTCTGCGCGCCCCGTCTTCCCATCCACGCAACCAGCTGCGCACAAACCTGACCAAGCAGGCCTTCATGCTGGCCGGCTTGAACACCGACTTCATCGACGCCCAGGGCGCTTCTCCTTTAGCTCACCAATGGACCATGCTGCATCTCGGCGATTACACCGCTTATTACCTGGCGATGGCTTACGGCGTCGATCCCACTCCGGTGGAAGCCATCCAAGGGTTCAAGCAAGAGATGAGCGGCCTGACTTAACCATATACCTCATGCCCGCTGAATTCCTCAGGGATTCTGATAAGGATCAGTAAATCCACACGACAAACAAGCCAAGGATCGCCCCAACGACCATCCCTGCGGCGACATCTGAGGGGTAATGCACACCCAACGCGACCCGCGCCATA
>C687J35503_10000477_pt1 | contig 10702 bp, 10 predicted proteins | sample RifCSP19_3_FD_35503 | JGI IMG/M metagenome (IMG submission 35503)
GCTGCAGACGTTGCTGTTGAGACCAAGGAAATGGGCGGCGTTCTGAATTCAGTTTACCTGTTGACCCTAGGCAAAGAGCAGGGGGAACAGAAGATTGTTGTGAAGAAGTTCAGAGACTGGACAGGCGTCAAATGGTTTCCGTTGGCGTTATGGTCACTGGGCACGAAGTCTTTTGCTGTCCTAGGTAAGTCTAGGCTGGAGCGGGAATACGCATTGAACCAGTATCTTCGTAGTAATGGCTTGATTGTGCCCAGAATCCTGCATATTAGTCCGAAGCAACATCTGATCTTCCAAGAGTTTGTTGAAGGAAAAACCATGGTGGAGACTATCAAAAGCATTCTAACAGCTCAAGAAGATGTAGCAGGAAAACTTCAGTTAGTAAGAGAGGCAGGGAAACAGATAGCCAGAGCGCATCAACTAGGCGTCGGATTAGGAGACTGCAAACCCGAAAACATAATCGTCACGAAGGATGGCGAACTCTGTTTTGTCGACTTAGAGCAGGCATCAAGAGACGGAGACTACACATGGGACATTGCTGAGTTTCTATATTATTGTGGACATTACGTTCCACCTTTGGCGCCCACGAACAAAATCGAACATGTAACACAAGCTTTCACCGATGGCTATATTGAAGCAGGAGGCAAGAAAGAAACAGTCATGAAAGCCGCGTCGCCACGTTACACCAAGGTGTTTAGCATCTTTACTCAGCCTCAAGTGATATTAGTCATATCAAACCTTTGTCGAAAAGTGAAACAGCAATGAAGACAAGACTAACCTTCTATGGCGGCATCAATGAGATCGGTGGCAACAAGATTCTGCTGGAAGACGGAGACACTCGTATCTTTTTGGATTTCGGTTTGTCCTTCGCTGATGGAGACCGATACTTCTGCGGTTATCTGATGCCCAGAAATGTTAACGGTGCCGGCGACTACCTTGAATTCAACATATTGCCAAGACTGCATGGGCTATATGCCAAAGGCATGATAAGGAATACAAGCATCAAGTACGAAAAACCGAAATTCGACGCGATTTTCCTGTCTCATCCTCACATTGACCACGTTGGGCACTTGCCTTTCATCGACCCAGACATAACGGTGTACTGTGGCGAATGCTCAAAAACCATAATGGACGCCATGCAGGAATCAGGCAGGGTAGATCTTGGCGAACACGAGACTCGAACATTCAGAACAGGCAAACGAATCAAAGTTGACGGATTAACCATTGAGCCTGTCCACGTTGATCATTCTGTTCCTGGCGCTTACGGGTTCATTATCCAAACCTCAAAAGGCTCGATCATTTACAGCGGTGATTACAGGCTACACGGACCAATGGCACACATGACCAGAGAATTCGCCGAGAAGGCAGCTCGTACTGATCCGACTGTGATGATTTCGGAAGGTACCCGCATCCGCCCTGAGGAAGAACAAGTCATTCATTCTGAGAACCGAGTCAAAGCGGACAGCAACAAAATCGTTGCCAACGCTTCATCTAGGCTTGTGATTGTGGCGTTCTATGGTCGAGACATTGACAGGTTCAAGACTTTCTACGAGATTGCGAAGGAAAACGATAGGCAGTTTGTTATTCCATTGAAACTGGCGCATTTGCTCAGCAAACTGAAGAGCGATCCTATGCTGAAGATTCCAGACGTCATGAAAGATGACATCATATTGTTCTACAAGAAGAGGAAGAAGTCAGGCGAGTTTGCTGAGTCCGATTACTTCATGTGGGAGCGCCCCTTTCTAGCCAAGGCCGTCAACTACGATTTTGTGCACGAAAACGAGTCGAAACTGTTGTTCAACCTTGACCTTGCCAGCTTCACGGAGCTGATTGACGTTAGACCCTCCAAAGGCGGACATTTTATCCACTCGATGAGCGAGCCCTTCAGCGAAGAAGACATTAACGTCGAAGTTATGAACAACTGGCTACAACACTTTGGCTTACAGTTTCATCAGATTCACGCTTCAGGACACTGTCCTTCAAAAGACCTCGCCCAGATAATCAACCGAGTTCAACCCAAGAAACTCATACCTGTTCACACAGAGTACCCGATGCTCTTCAAAAAAATGTTCAAGCACATAGACGTCGAAACACCCGAGAAAGGAACGTCTTACATCCTTCAGTGATCAGGGCTTCAACAGAACGCTGAAGGCCTGAATCTCGTTAGCTGATATCCACTCCTCATTTCGCAGATCGTTTAGTCCCTTAATTATCCTTTCACGAGACTCTGCAGATTTCAATATGTTGGCGTCCACTCCGGCGTCATGAAGATCTTTTTCGAAAACCGGGTCGCGTTCAGTCAAAATGGCCACTTGACTCAGAACGTTTGTCACTGCCTTTGACCTAGGCTGGAACATGGAACCCAACTTCGACATGCCTAGCATACCTTTAAGTCTAGTTGTTGTCTTCATGCTTCCGGCAACGGATGGCGGATAAACTTCATATCTGCGTTCAGTTCCAGCTAGGAAGCAGGCCAAGTAGAACGGCACATATGCCAACGCATCTTTTCTCCGCTGATCCTTCATTCCGATCTTGTCCAGTTGTTCTAGCGATGCTCTTTTCTTCTTTGTCAGCGCGTCAAGTTGTCCCAGAATCGTCGATGTGGAATCCTCCAGCGATTTTGCCTCTTGCTGACCAAGCTGAGTCTTCGAGTCTCTGCTGGCTTCGAGTTCCCTCACGTCTTTCATTGCTTCTTCTGACTCTGCGTCAAATTCAGCTCGGACATTGGTGATTTCAATTCTCTTCCGGGACTCGGTCTGGTCAATTTCTTTGTCCGATGCTTCGATGCTTCTTTTCACAGCCGAGGCTTCTCTCTTCCATGTGTCTTTTTCGTCCTTCCATCGCCTCTCGCTCGCAGAGTCTTTTCGCATTTTGGAAGCTTGAATCTCGGAATCACAGCGTTCAATTTTGTTGATGGCGCGCTCTTGAGCCTTCATGAACTTAGCTCGATCCTGATGCAGGTCTTCGAGCTGTTTGTCAAGTCTTTGAGAGGTCTTTCGAATTCTTGCATCATACCTCTCTTGAATCTGACGAATTTTGTCCATGGCTCTAGCTTTAGCCTCAACTATTTTCTGATTTGCGTCTGCCTGCATCTCCTTGATTTCTTCTCGAATCATGTCCACGTGTTGCTTGGTAACACTGTTCGTTAATTTCATAGCTTCGCGAAGGCTTCGAATGTCACTTTCCAAAGATGTGCGCAGTTCTGAAAGCTCATCAAGCGAGGAGGAGATGGCTGCTTTTTCGATGATTGGCGTCAAACAGACTTCTTTAACGCCGGATTGGTCAGTCTCTTCGGCTTCCATCAAGAAGTACTGAAAGTCTTGGAGAAAGTCCACATTTGAGATCAAGCCAAGGATGGTCCTCTCTTCCACTCGCTTCACTGATTCGAAATAGTGCAAATGGTCTTGTAGAGCCGCGGAGTACGCTTCACGGGTTGAGCCGCTTCCTTGAATGTCGTTGATAAACGCCTCAATCTCTGGCAGCATGTCATGCAATATCGCGCGTGTTGAAACGCCTAAACCGTCGAACAAAAGAGTTTTGCCATTCCAAGGAGCAATCCATATCGGGTAACATGACTTGGTGAGAAAAACTAGCTCTTCAGCTGGTTTCTTTAAGATTAGGCCTTCACCTTTCTTGCGATCAGATTCAGCCATGATGAAGACGGCTGCCATTTCCATCTCTTCTGAAAAAGGAAGAGTACGATCTTTGGTTGAAGTCGAAAATGGAAGAGTTGATGTGGTCGCCTTTATCCTGTCGGGCGCTTGCTCAAGCAAACTGAGCACCGCTATTCAATATGCAGCGTAATTCCATAAAGAGATTATTGTTTTTGACGCGCAATTCTAAGTCAGTTTCAGAAAATAGGAGTGGAAATCCATGTTTCAGGCGCAAAGAAATAGCTTTCCAAATCTGCTAGTGTTGAGAGATTCCTGCATTCTCTTTAGCATGGCCCACAATGTAGCTGTGTTGCTGGACACCACGGGTTTCTCCAAGGTTTCCTCAAGTCTGCTAATTATACTGATTGTAGGTAGATTCGTGCAGCTTATGAAAACACCATCAGACCTACTTGAGTCCGCTTTCCTGACAAGGCTGATAAGTGTTTCAGGCTTTGTCTTCCCGATTTCAAGATTGTCTATCAAACCCAGACCAATCATTCTGTCGATAATGAAACCGCTTCGCTCCAAGAATTGGCGTTCCAGCTCATTGATAGCTTCAGTGTAAGGTGTGGCTACAGAGATGCGCGACAATCCTAAAGCCTTCATAGCTTGCACGACTGCACCTGCTGTTGCGACTGCGGGCTTCTTTGCCACCTTCTCGATGTGTTTCACGATTTTCTCATCATATCCATAGCCTGCGACTAAGCTTCCAGTGGTGCAGCCGAAACCTATAACATGAACATCGGCATCTGCAAGCTTGAGGGCTTCATCTCTGACTTCTTTCTCCATCGCCCGCAGCTCGGAGGCAACTACTCTCTTCAACCGTATTCTGGCTACATGAACCGATGCTTCTTGAGGCAACATCGCTCTAAACTCGTGTTCCATGGTGGTGTTTGAAGACGGCACAAGCAAGCCTAGTTTGAGCCGGTTCATGTGTCCACGTTTCCGCTAACGATCACGCATCATCATACTTCAAACGAAGCCTGATGCAACACAATATACTGACACGTTTCTATTATAAGAATGCACAGCCAGAGCAGACAAGAATTTAGCTGGCTATTTTTCAGAAAAATAGAATACGGGCACGCTCTGCCCTTTTGACCAAAGCCTACCGTATTCACCCTTCCCATGCACGGATCCAGTCAGCACGCGCAAGGACTGATGCATCCAAGGATGTTGGACTCTATGGCGAGGGAAGTGAGAGATTGCTGTGGTGCCCGCCGTTCACGTGTTTCTTGCCGTTTGTCAAGCCTTCAAGTGGCATGGTGTTTCCCGCCAACGGCATTCTGTTTGCGCTGATGGCGAGCTTTCGGTATATGTGGGTTAACGAGTCTTCAGTGCAGTTTAGCAATTCTGCGCCCTGAGAAGTAATGCCATAGACTTTGCGCGGTCTATCGTTTTCTAGATCCCAGTGGCTTTTGATGTAGCCGTTCTCTTCCAACACAGATAACAATGGGTATATTGTGCTGGGACCGAAGTAGACGCCGAACTGTTTGCGCAGACTGGTGATGATGTGGTATCCGTGCATGGGTTGGGCTCTCAGAAACTGAAGGACTACTAGGTCAAGGAGACCCCTCATCAGTTTCATCTGAACCTCCCGCGCTTTTGGTCCACCCAACTTTTTTCGCCCCTTTTTTTGTAGATTTGTTCTACAGTTGTTCCGTTTTACACAGATACAATATGTCTATTTTTAGACATATTCAAGACTGATAATGCCTAAACGCCGATATAAAGGTTCTCGCATACATGAAGCATATCGATACATAACACCATGAAAAACCATGCATAATCAAATAAGCTACATCAACAGCCATATGTACAGAACCAGACCGACCAGGAAAATCCTAATATGAGAAACAACCAGTCGGCTGAGATTTTGATGGATCAGATTGGGCGACGATTCGCCAAATCCTTCCTCGACATCCTCATACTTCAACTGGTCAAAGGTACACCTACTTGGGGCTACGACATCATCAAAAGAACTGAAAACCAATACAAAGTCAAACTTAGACATGGCGCGCTCTACCCAATGTTGAACGAGCTTGAAGCGAAAGGACTTCTGAAGAGCAGACGTGAACTCCAGAAAGGACGAGCCAGGAAGGTCTACGAAATCACCGAGGACGGAACCCAGCTCTTGGAGGCATACAACGATTTCATGAACACATATTTGCCCAAGCAACCCGCAAGATAAACAGCATGAAGGCTACGCCATGAAAAAACCAAAACAAACGCCAGAAGCCGCCATGATGCAAATACAGAAAATCTTCGAAAGAAAAGGGACAAAAGCCCTCAACATGGCAAGACAAGCAGTTAAAGAAGAGAGAATTAAGTCGAGAAAAGCCCAGCAAGCCCTAACATATTTCATCACGGAATATTGGCACGACACTGCAAGACCCTCCCTCATGGCCCTTTCCTGCGAAGCGGTTGGAGGCGACCCAGAGATTACGCTGCCTGTTGCCATTCCAATGATTCTAATTAGCGGCGCCATTGACATACACGACGACATCATCGACCAATCAAAAAGCAAGGATGGCCGCCCAACAGTCTATGGAAAATTCGGCCTAGAAATAGCTCTTCTCGTAGGAGACGCGCTTCTCTTCAAGGGACTCGTACTGCTAAACAAGACAGAAGTCGAGAAAATCCCCGCTGAAACGATGCTGCAGGTCAATGACATAATCAAAACCATGTTCTTTGAACTTGGAGACGCAGAAGCGCTTGAGCTTGAGTGTCGACGACAACTGGACGTTTCTCCAGAAGACTACCTCCATATAGTGAGGATGAAGGCGGCCGACGTTGAAGCCCACACGCGCATCAGCGCCATTCTGGGCAATGCGTCAAGTAGGGAAGTCGAGGCGTTAAGCGAGTATGGCAGACTGCTAGGCATGATGATAATCCTAAGAGACGACATAATAGACCTATTAGTGCCTGAAGAGTGCCGTAGCAGGATCACGAAAGAGTGCCTACCATTGCCATTATTATACGGTTTGCAGGACGCCGCCCGAGGACCTGAGCTTAGATCGCAACTTCAAGGCAAGACTATTAGTGACAGAAGAGTTCAAGAAATCCTGTCAACTGTTAGAAACTCCAGAGCGATCGCACGACATTGTAAGACTATGGAGAAGTTGGCTTCAAAGGCAATGCTAAAACTGAGGGTTTTGAGCCACAACACTAGAGAACTTCAACTTCTAGTAGAAGCTATGCTTCCAGCTACTGAAGAGGAGACCCGAGCTGCTAATCCGTCTATCTCCACCAGAGCCGAACCGGGATCTTAGCTTTTTTTCGCATTTTTGTTCACTGTATATTTGTTGCACATATCTCTGCATATAATACTTGTTGTACACATCTACAGATTTGATGATCGAGAATCTGAATTTGCCATGCATAATTCTCAACTAGACCGTTGCTCACAACTGTTCGATGACGTGCGAAGATTGCTCAATGCTCGTTGGTTAGCTGGGCTTGGCATTCCTCGGAAAGAGTTTCTTCTAGTGTTCACTTTGTTGTTCAATGCTTTCACGTGGTACTACATGACATTATTTATCTTAGAACGTATGCCCTCTCACATCGACGCATTGCGAGCGGTCTTCTACATAGCAACCATTGGAGCCAGCCTTGCAGGGGCAGTGCTGTCAGAGAAAGTGAGACAACTGCGTCTTCTTTACCTCTGGATGATCATCGGGGCCATTGCCTCACTTCAGCTGTCTTTAACAAATGTCGCAACTGTTGCCCACATATCCTTCATGTTTATCCTTGTTGGCATTTCCTTCGGCATTGGCATGCCATCCTGTCTAGCCTACCTAGCAAACAGCACCTCAATAGAAAATCGCGGCAAAACCAGCGCCCTCATATTCCTGTTCGTCAACTTAGGCGCCCTTCCGCTTGCTCTGGCTTTGTCCTCGTTCAGTCTGCAAGTAAACTCTTTGGTACTGGCATTCTGGCGAGCATTAGGTCTGGCAGCTTTTGCATTACTAAGACCATCAAGTAGTGTTTCAACTCCGCGTAAACACGTTTCCACCGCATCAGTTTTTCATGACAGATCATTCGTGCTGTATCTGATCCCTTGGCTGATGTTCAGCATAATAGATTCGCTTGAGACAGCGCTCCTCAAGGATTTCTTTGGCCCAGAATACTATGGACTTACTTTCACCGTAAAACCGGTTATCGCAAGCTTCTCGATGCTGGTCGGCGGTCTTCTGGCCGATAAGATCGGGCGAAAACGCGTTACAATGTATGGCTTCGTCTCCCTTGGTCTTGCTTACGCCATCATAGGCATCGCGCCAATGCTACAGTTGGCGTGGAATATCTATTTGGTGATTGATGCCATAGCTGCGGGCATCTTGTGGATAACTTTCATTATGATACTCTGGGGAGATTTGTCGACTCAAGACTCTAGAGAGAAATACTACGTCGTCGGCAGCATTCCCTTCCTAGTGACGGCAGCCATTCCTGTATCTCTTGTGCCCCTTTCGAGTCTGCTTCCAGCCAACACTGCTTTCTCACTAGCAAGCTTCTTTCTCTTTCTGGCCGTGTTGCCATTGATGTACGCGCCTGAAACGTTGCCACAGAAGAGGATAGAATTGCAGCGGCTGAGGAATTACGTTGAACACGCGAAGAAACTGGCAGGACGACACTCAGGTAAGCGTGAAGACGGCAAAGAGTAGTTTTGCAGGTTAAAGGGTTTCTATCGTTGTGGCCATTCTGTCCAAAGTCTTGACAAAGGGATGCTCTGGTTTTTCGTTGACAAACACTGTTACTCCACCCGCCCGAAGTATGTCACAGAAGCATGGGATCATCTCAATCATTGGCAGGTTATTGCTGCTCAACAGCTTCTTGGCTAGCTCAGCGCGCTGATTCTTTGATTCCAGTACATCAAACAATACCTTGTTCATCACTAGTCCGGTTTTCTTTTCGAAGAGGTCGTAGAGCTCGTCGATCATGCGTTGTGTTCCTTTGATGTCTGATATGTCAGTGCCTGAGACAACAAGAACTACGTCTGCGCTGACGATTGCGTTGATTGACGAGTATTGTAGGCCTGGGCTGGTGTCGAAGATGACGTAGTCTAAGCCCATCTCGCTTAGAAGGGATGTCTTCAGAGAAAGAAGTCGTCCTAGGGCTTTCATTTCCCATTTTCTGTCTTTGGCGGTCATTTCTCTGATGGCTTGGGTGCTTGGGTTGGCTAAGCCTACAAGTAGGCGGCCTCGCTTGGCGTGAGATTGCGATAGGTCGACGAGAGCTTTCTTGACGTCGCAGACGCCGTTGAGGTAATCGTTTATCCAGTATTCACTGTTCTGTACTTTGAGTATGGCTTGAAGGCTTGGTGCTCTGAAGTCTAGGTCTAGTAGAGCGACGCTTTTGCCGCGATTAGCGTATAGTGTAGACAGGTTGACTGAGAGAAGGGTCTTTCCAGTTCCGCCTTTGTAAGAGTGTATGGCTAGGATTTTTCCCATGGCTCTTTCATCTCCTCGTTTTGACTCTCTTCTCTTTCCACGTAGAAGTACGCCTTTCGTCCGCGTCTTTCCTTCTTTACATAACCCATCAAAACCAGTTGGTTCAGGTAGCCGCTTTCAACTGCGCGTGCACGTTTAGTCTGCCCAGACACTTCGTCGGCTGTGGCGTGGTCAAGTTTGCACAGGGTGACTGCGGTTTTTCTCAGATGGTCAGGCAGTGATAGGAGCGTCATGACGTCTAAGACGTCGGGTATCCCATCTTGTGTCGTGTGTTGTCCGTGCTTCTGGATTTCGATCATGACTTCCAGTTTGTCGTTGAGGCGGTCGAGTGATTCTTTGATCTTCTGTAGAAGTGTGGTTGACATGGGGTCTACTTTTCTGGGCAGGCTCATGCTGTTCAGTTATCCTGAGTTGTGTTATACGTGTCTACAGAAACAATGGTGATGTCGGTTCTATTAAGTCTTACTAAACTCGCTTATGGATTCTCAATTAAACGACAGAACATAGAAGCAACGTACAAGAATCAATAACCTGAAGCACTAATCGACTTTTGCCTCAGGCTGCGTCTGAGCCCATGTTAGGCCCCAGATGAAGATCAGCGCGAGCATCAGCCAGAACAATACCACAATCGTCTGTCCAGCTCCGGTTGAGAATTCCTCAAACATTGTAGGCGGGTTCTCCTTTCTCTCTTTCGTCAAATATATCTTAAGATGGCAGACATCTAATAAGCGATGTTTCACAGTCAACGATGTTACGAAAACTGGAATATGAAGCAGGCTGGCAGCAGTTTGGCTATGTGGCTATTCTCAGTGTGGGTTCGGGTTGGCGTTGGGCTGCATATGCGGCTAAGCTCAGTGCCCAGAGTTGATCATCGTGTATGCCCTGTGGATGACTGAAGCTGAGGTGTCCGGTTTTGTTGTACGCGTATTGTTGTTGGTTGATTTGGTTGATTAAGGGTCGGTTGTAGGACAGTTTCAGCCTGTGTTGTTCCATGGCTAGTTTGAGGTTGGTTAAGAGGGCTTCTTTTGTCTGCGTGGTGAAGGTTACGCCTTCGATGTTCTGGATGTCTTGGTTTCGTAGTTCTTCTTGTATGGGTTCGCCTACGCCTGTTTGGTCTATGCATAGTTTTTCGAATTGTATTCTTTTGTTGGCGTTTGCGATGTAGCCTATTACGTGGCTGTATGGTGTGCCTAGTGGGAATTCGTGTATGTGGACGAGTTTCAGTGTGGTTTGTTCGTGTTTGATGATGGCTATGGCGGTGTGGTCGTTGAGTTTGCCGAAGTCTACTCCAGCGTAGTATGTGCCGTCTGGTGCTGCTTGTGGATCGGCTATCTGCTCCAGTGTTGGGTCTATGCAAGTTCGTATCAAGTCCTGTGGGAAGAAGCAATGCGCTGCTTCGGTGAATTCGGCTAGGTATTCGCTGCGGTAGATTTCGTCTGGTAAGATGCGCTTCTGTTCGTGTAGGAATTCGGTTTTGATGAGTGGGCATTCGATTGATCGGGCGTGGTGTACGCTGTAGTCTGGGTTGGTGTAGGCTTTGTAGAAGTGGTTTTTGCCCCATGGTGTGCTGAGGAAGATGGCTGAGCCGTCTGTGGCGCTTAGCAT
>C687J35503_10000478_pt1 | contig 10702 bp, 9 predicted proteins | sample RifCSP19_3_FD_35503 | JGI IMG/M metagenome (IMG submission 35503)
CGTTGGCCGGCAGGAGTTCGGCGCTGAAGGTAACATCGTGTTTCCCGCCGGTCGAGCGTGCAGTCACGACCCCGTCGATTGCCTTGAGTTTCGTGTCGAGGCCAGCGTAGAGGTCGACGTACTGCACTGGTGCCGGCGGCGCCGACCAGACCGGCCCTGAGCCTGAAAGCGCGGCGAGAAACACAGCGCCGAGCGCACCGGCGAGCAGACCGCGAAGCCGGTGAACGTGCGTTCGGTTCACTTGACGTTCCCCTTAGGTAGGACGCCCAAGACCCCCAGCGCGGATTCAGGCTCTCATTCCTGCTTGGACAACTCGATGTAGCTCGTCCGCGGCAACCACGGCCCCGAGACTGAGCGTCCGACCCGCTGCCGGACGCAGGAGGAAGAACCCCGCAGGCGCGTGCTGCCCCGTGAACCTCGTGCCCTGAGGGCGGGCCGCGACACGGGGACTGGCGAGGCGCAGCGGATTTGCCAGCGCGTGATCGTCCCAGTGCACGATGAGGTCAGGCAGGTGCTCAGGAGGATGGCCGGCCTCGCGTCCGACGCGGAGGACGTCTGCCACAACGCGATCTCCGCGGATAGTCCGCAGCCCCCGCAGCACCTGCTCCAATTGCGTGCAGACCTCGTCGTACCGCGCGGCGTCAACGGCCCCCTCGACTTCCCGGCCCCTCAGGTTCAACCGCAGCCAGCCGTGCTGGTCCGTCGGGATGGGGAACGCGATCGTTCTGGACCAGTCAAATGCCAGAGGGACATACGGCTGCGGCAGACGGAAGAGCGATCTAGAGGCTCGCCGGTACAGCCGGCGCAATGGAGGGGGCACGATTCGCCTCGCCAGCGACCGAGCCTCCTCCCGCCGCGCGGACCAGGAGCCCGACCGCCACGAGCGGCGCGCAGCCATCCCGAGGCTCCGGACCAGGGGATCGAGAACGGTAGGAATGCCCCGCGTCGCGCGCATCCCGTGGAGAGAAAAGACCAGCACCGTGGCGTCTTCACCGACGGCCCGGGTCAGATCGCCAATCTGGCGGTCGACCTCCCGATAGACGTCGATCAGGCCGGGGATGCTACCGGCACTTGCCCCCTCTTGGCTTGCCAGCGGCGAATCGACCATCGAGTGCACGGTGTGCCACAGGTAGTGCGAGGCATGGTGCACTTCGGGAAACACGACGATGAGCACGTCCGGCCGCCATTTGTCAGAAACCGCGTCGCGAGGCTTCCCCGGAGCCGCACCCCGGACCGGCACATGGCCGCCAGCCGCTGCAGCGCCCTCCGGTCTCCGGGGCCGGAGACCTCCACCCGGCTTCCTCCCAGCGGATGGTCTCCCACCGTGCGGGCCAGCCACTCGCCCACGCCCGGGGGGGAAACCAGCATCCGGCCGCGCACGCGATCGTGCGCTCCCCACTCGGAAATCTCGGCACCCCCCGCAAGGCCGATAACCGGTGCGAACGGGACGTCCAGTACCCCGACAGCGTAACCTGCATCCGAAAGCCCCCGCCAGAAGGGGGTCAAATGGTCCGTGGTCAGGCGCACCAGATTCATGGTGCGGGGGTCCCAGGGCAGGACGGAATACACGCCGTGGACGGCCGGACCCTCCCCGGTCATGAACGTCGGCCACACGGCGCCGCTGCCGATGGCCGCCGGAGAGCGGACCTCGCCCCAGCAGCCGTGATCGCGCAGGGCTTTCAGCGAGGGCAGCTCGCCTTGGTCCATCAGCTTCTTGACGAGCGCCGGCTCGGCCGCGTCGATCCCGATGGCGAGGACGCGCGGTCTAGGGAGGCTCATTGAGCAGATCTTGCGGGTTGATGGTCCGTCGCTCGGCCGCCGACCGGGCGCAGGCCTCCAGAACGGCTATGGTTCTCAGGTTATCCGTCGCGCTGCACTCCGGAGTCTCCCCCGTCTCGATGGCGCTCGCCAGCTGCGCGAGCAGTGCTCGCTCGGGGACAAGATGGGGGGCGATGCCCACGACCCGCGGGAACCGACTCTGACCGGTGAGGAAGAGCCAGCGGCGCCAGGGGATCAGGGTGCCCCGCTCGCCGACGATCCGCAGCGACGACGCCGGTCGAGAGTCGTATGTCAGGAACAAGACACCGCGCGTGCCGTCGCCGAAGGTAAGCCACACGTACATCGATGCGCCGGGACCCAGACGGCTCCAGGGCAAGGAGAAGCTCTCCGCGTGCACCGCAATGATGTCCTGCCCCAGCACGTACCGCAGCAGGTCGATGTGGTGGACTCCCGTCTCCCAGAGGACGCCATGGGGAAGCGCCGCCACGGCGGCCCGCATGTACGTATTCCCCCGGTACACCTGGTAGACGACCAGGCCGGTGCGGCCAAGCGCCCCTGTACCCAGAAATCGTTTGAGGGTCTGGGCCATACCCGTGTAGCGGTAGGTCTGCCCAACGACCAGCGGGACCCCGGCATCGGCGGCCAGGGTCGTCAGGCTCCGCGCCTCGCGCAGGGTTAGGGCAAACGGCTTCTCCACCAGGAGAGGGATGCGCCGCGCCAGCACCGTCCGGCTGGGGAGCACATGGTTGTCAATGGAGGAGGCCACGATGACTGCCTGGGGGCGCGTGTCGTCCAGCGCATCTTCCAGTCGGACGAAACACCGGCCGGCGGGGATGCCCAGCGCTGCGGCCGCCCTTTGCAACGTCGTGCCCTCCACGTCCACGCAGGCAGCGAGCTCGTAGCCGGGCGTCCGGCGGAGCGCCTCCACCCATTGGCGCCCCCGGAGTCCCAGCCCGACGACCGCTACTGTAATCGCCATTCCACGGGCCTCTGCTCGTCAATGACTCTGGCGGCCTGCCGGTCCCGCAGGCGATGGACTCCCTGATGCAGCCGCCGGTAGAGCCTGGGGCTCACCTCTCCCAGCGTGGCGAGCGCCAGGACGCGGAGGCTCGCGGCGCTCACGCGGACGCCGCCCCGGGAGAGGAGGTGGCGCAGAATTCCCGGCCGCAGTCCGGCCCACAGCCGCAGGGATCCCAGCAGGCTGAGCCACTGCAGGGCGACGTCGTCCGGCTCGCCGCCGGGTCCCCCACTACCGTCCAGCAGCGCGGTGTAGTCCCGTCCGGCGCGATGCGCGGCCAGGCAGCGATGCATCAGGCGAAAGGCGTCGCGCAGATCTCGGGACGAGGCACTCAGTCTGGCGGATTTCGCGTGACAGCGGAGCCGGTAGAGGGGCGCGGGGAGCACGAGGATGCGACCCTGTTGCGCCATCCTGATGAACAGGTCGCGATCTTCCCAATAGGTGCACGCTTGGCGGTACCCGCCGGCGGCCTCGAAGGCACCCCGCCGGAACATGATGGAGCCGTGCGGGAACGGCGGCACGAGCCCGCCCCGCAGGAGCGTGGATCTATCTCTGGAGCGAACCACCCGGCCGCGCCGATCGATCAACTCGAAGAGCGTGGCGACCAGGCAGGCGTCCGGATGGGACTGTAGTACCTCCCACTGGCGGCGCAGTCGATCAGGATGAGAGACGTCGTCCGCATCCATCCGCGCGCAGATCGGGGCCCGCGCCTCGCGGACGACGCGGTTGGCACTGCCGACTACCCCGCGCCGTGGCCGGCCGCTGATCACCCGAATCCGGCCGTCGCGCCCGGCCCATTCGCTCAAGATCTGCGGGGTCCGATCGGTGGAACCGTCGTCCAGAATGACGAACTCGAAGTGGCCGAAGCTTTGGCGGACGATACTCTCAATGCTGGCCTGCAGGTAGTCCTCGCCGTTGTAGACCGGCATCACGACGCTGAGGGCGAGGCTATCTCGGGCGAGCAAACGCGCGGCTCCTGGGAGAAGAGTTGGCTAAGAACGGTGTTCAATGGGATGCAGGCAAATCCTGTTCTNGCCATCCCCAGATCCACTCGGGAGGGCGGCGCAGGCCCGGGTAGATTTCCCCGGTTCTCCGGTCCCGCCCCCTGCGCTATACTTTCTGGTAATCCGTCGTCAGAAGGAGCCCGCAGATGGCCAGACGGAACTTCGAGGACCGCACCGACCGGGTCTTCCTCCGCGGCATCCGGGGAGAGTACAGTCTCAAAGAGGAGTTGCGCCGCCTGCGCTCCCTCCCCCGAGTGCGCCGGGCCGAGGAGATCCCGTTCATCGACGGGCCGCAGGAGTTCTCGCGCCACTACCTTCACCCGGAAGACGGCCTGGGCCAGACCCTGCACTTACACGTGGAGGAGTTCGCTCCCGGCGGGAAATCGCAGATGCACTTCCACGTCAACGAAGCNATCTTCTATATCCTGGACGGCAAGGGCTTCGAACTCCACGACGGCGTCCGCTACGAGTGGGAGGCGGGAGACGTGGCGGTGGTCCCCAACCACACGGTCCACCAGCACAACAATGGGGACCCGCAGCGTCCAGCGCGCGCCCTCGTCATGAAGGCCAAGCCGATGTTCATCTTCATGAACATGCTCTTCCAGAAGACCCTGATCCCGCGCCCCAAGGGGCCGAGCCCGACCGGCGAGGGTTTCGTGCCGCGGGAGGACGAGTAGACCGCCATGGCCTGGGGAGAGAGCAAGGTCTGGCAGCGGGGCACCCGGCAGGCCGACTTCTACCGGCGGCTGTTGGCCGACGCGGCGGACCGGCCGGTCCGCGACACGGGGCGCCGGCGCCTGGTCAAACCGGAGGAGATGCCCTGGGAACTTTCCTCCCACGGCCTGCTCAAACACATGGTCAATGAGCAGATGCACACGCGGGCGGAGACGCTCGACATTTACATGCAGGTCATCCCCGCGGGGAGCCGGTCCGGCCGGCACCGCCACTTCGCGGAAGAGGCGTTCTACGTCGTCGAAGGGACCGGCTACGACCTCCACTGGGATTGTGAGGTGGACGCGGACGCGCAGGGCTGGCGCTGGATCGTGCCGGACGAGCCGCAGCGGTTCACCTGGAAGGCCGGCGATGTAGTCTATGTCCCCCCGGCCACCATGCACCAACATTTCAACGCGAGCTCCGAGCGGCCCGCCCGTATCATCTCCGCCACGAACCGGGTCTACAAGTGGTCGGGGCTGAACAACCTGGAGCAACTGGAGAATGCGCCGGAGTATGAGGCCGGCGTCTCGCTCCCGGACCTGCTGCGCACGCTGAGCTTCGACGTCGTGCGGTAGCGCCTACCCGCTCACTTCCGCGCTGCTCCGAGTTTCAAACCACAGGTAGGGAAAGCGTTCCTTCGCAATCTTCTGGAAGAAGTGTGTGCGGATGCCGGGAGAGCAGCGCAGCTGATACGTGGGGACCCTGCCCGTGTTGAAGTGCTGGTGTACGGTCTGCGGTCCCTGGATGTGGACGCACGAACCAGGCTTCCAGGGAACCTTCTCNCCGTCCACCTCCGAGTATCCCTCGCCCTGGATGANATAGAGCGTCGCCTCCATGTGCGCGTGCTTGCCCCCGTGCGCACTTGGTTCGTCGCTGAGGATNCCGGTGATCTCGATCTCCATGTTCTGGAAGTCCTGGCGGCCGCGACCGACGAACCCCATGAAGTCGATGAAGAGCGAGTGGTTGGACGCCCCCTGCGCCTGCATCGCGGCGTCGGCCTTGAGGGGCACCTCGCCGTCGCGTCGGCTGTGCGCTCCCGCCTCGGTGCCCCGCCGGCGCGGCGCGTCCTCCCACCGGAGGACGATGCGACGGCCCTGCTGATCGAGCCCTGAGGCGGAGAGAGGCACGTCGGGCACACGGCCGGTGGGGCCGCACTCGGAAAACTGCTCCAATTGCGCCAGGCCGATAGCGTGCTCGAGGTGGATCGCCATGTACGAGTAATAGCGCGCCGCAACCGGTCCCCGGTTGAAGTGCTGGTGCCGCGCGCCAAACGGCATCCACAAGGTGCTGCCTTTGGCCCAGTCGTAGCGCGCGCCGTCGACGATGCTGCAGCCCTCGCCGTCNACGATGTAGATGCCCTCCTCACCGTGGGCGTGCTCGCCGGTGTGCCCGCCGACAGGGATCTCGGCGACCATGCTGGCCGTCCCCCAGGTCGCGAACCCGGTCTCCGGAGCAACGAGGAGGGCGATGCGGGCATCTTGAGGTGTTTTCACCCAGGTCAACTCTTCTTCATGGATGACTTTGCGCGCCCGCCGTCGCTTCTCGGTGGCCTGACTCCAGAATCCCAACCATTCATCATAAAACGTCGCCATCGGGTCCTCCGCTTCGTGAGACTGGTTTGCCCGTCGCGTCGACTGGATCACCCGGCGGCGCCGCGGGGCACAACAACGCAGCGCTCCGGTGGAAAGACGACATAGACGGTCGTGCCCGCTGGTGGAAACGCCGCGCCGGCGCCCCGCGCCCGGAGAGTGGTGCCCGTGACACGCACGTAGGCCTCCGAACTCTCCCCGCTGAAGACCACATCCTCTAGGATCCCACTCCACACGTTGAGCCCGTCGGTAACCGGCCGATCCGTCACGATCTTGATATCTTCCGGCCGCAGACAGAGCAGCACCTCGCCGGACGAGAGGCCGTTGGGCGACGCACAGCGGAGAGAACCGCAGGCGGTCGTCACCATCGCGATCCCGTTCACCGTCTCCAACCGGCCGGGCAAGAGGTTCGCCGCTCCGACGAACCAGGCGACAAAGGGATCGTGCGGGTGGGCGTAGACCTCACGCGGCGGCCCAGTCTGAANGAGCCGNCCCTCGGTCATCACGCCGACGANATCGGAGAGGGTCAGNGCCTCGGCTTGGTCATGGGTGACGTAGCAGGTCGTGACCCCGACGCGCCGCTGGATGGACTTCAGCTCCCGCCCCAGTTGCTCGCGGAGCTTGGCGTCGAGGTTGCTCAGCGGCTCGTCGAGCANCAAGACCTTCGGCGCGTGCACCAGGGCCCGGGCCAGGGCCAGGCGCTGCTGCTGTCCCCCGGAGAGACTGGGGGCCGGGCGCGCTTCCAGCCCATCGAGCCCGACCAGTTCCAGTACTTCTCGCACGCGCCGCCGGACCTCGCCGCCGGGGCGCCGCCGCACCTCCAGGGGGAAGGCGGCGTTCTCGTAGACCGTCATGTGCGGCCAGATCGCGTAGGATTGGAAGACCACGCCCAGATCGCGCCGGTGCGGGGGAATCGCCGTCCCGCGGGAGTGCGAATACACCAGACGCTCATCGAGCCACACTTCGCCGGCATCGGGTTGCTCCAGCCCGGCNATGCACCGCAGGATGGTCGTCTTGCCGCATCCACTGGGACCAAGCAGGGTGAAGAACGCCCCCTGCGGGATGGAAAACGTCACGCCGCCGACCGCCTGGATCGTCCGGTTGCCGACTCGAAAATGCTTGGTCAATCCTTCCACGCGAACCACGGAGGTTCTCCTCTATCCTGGGTTCAGTTCCTGACGACGATTCACCCACCAGAAGGCCGCGGCGAGCACGATCAGGCCGGCGCACAGGGCGCTCCCCATCGCGGAGACTTGCTGAAACAGTCCCGATTGCCAGAGGTCAAACAGCACCACCGAGAGGACTTCAGCGCGCGGGCCCCAGAGCAGCACGGAACTGCTGAACTCGCGGACGGAAACGATNAGAATGTACGTCCCGCCCGCGATGAGGGCCGGGCGGAGCAGGGGCAGAACGATCCGTCGAAACCGCACACCCCAGGTACCCCCGCTGAGCTCGCCCGCATCTTCCAGTTCCCGGTGAATCTGCGTCAGCGCCGCGCCGCAGGCCCGNATGCCGTAAGGGAGAAATCGGGTGAGATAGGCGATCANCAGGATCCACAGCGTCCCGTAGATCGGCACAGGCAGCGTGAGATAGGTCCAGATCAGCCCCACCCCAATCACGATGCCGGGGAGGGTAATGGGGAATGTGGCCACCACATCTAGGAGCCACCGGCCGCGCGTCCGGGACCGGACGACCATCCAGGCCACGCTGGCGGAGATGAGCATTGTGAGCGCCGCGGTGCCGACGGCCAGGATCAGGCTGTTCCGCAGCCCGCGCGCCACCTGGGGATACGAAAACGCGACAGCATAGTTGTGCAGCGTCACCGCCGCGAGCGCCTGACGCGACGGGGGCATGAAGAACGGGAGGAAGGAATTCCACAGCAGGACGGCGAGCGGCATCAGCGCGATGATCGTCAGGTAAGCCAGCACCCCCGCCCCGGTGACGGCGCGCCACGGCCCGAGGTCCAGCACTCTTCCGCGGAACCCCTCACCCGTGACCGTGGCGTAGCGGCGGGTGTCACGGAGCAGCCGGCTGTTGACAAAGAGGCCCACCGAGGTAAGCAGCAGCAGCGTCAGCGCGTACACGCCGGCCAGACCGAAGTCCGGCGGATACCGCCGCGTCGCCGCCCAGATCTTGGCCGTGAACACCTCGATCCCGGCCGGGCGCCCGATGAGGGCGGGCACCTCGAAGGTGCCCAGGTTCCGAATGAACAGCAGGAGGAAAACGGAGAGCAGGCTGGGCGCCATCAGCCGCAGGGTAATCCGCCGGACGGTCGTGCCCAGACCCGCGCCCGAGACGAACGCGGACTCCTCAAGCGCCGGGTTCATGCTGCGGAACGCCGCCGACATCATCAGGAAGGCGAACGGGGAGTAGTGCAGACCGTCGACCCAAATCATGCCCCCCAGGGAGTAGATGTTGAACGGCGCCGTCGGGACGCCGAGGGTACGCGCCGCCAAGTTTACCAGACCGATGTTGGGGCTGAGCAGAAAGATCCAGGCAATGGTAAACAGGACTCCGGGCAGGATAAGCGGCACGATGCCGAGGATAAACAGCGTTCCCCGAAACGCCGTGTTCGTGCGTTCGTGCAGCCAGGCCAGGATGGTCCCCAGCAGCAGGGACAGCACCGCCGCGCCGGCCGCGTACGTCACAGAGTTGCCGAGCATGCGCACGGCGCCCGGCGCGGTGTAGGCCCGCAGGTAGGAAGCGAACAGCGACTGCCCCGGCCCATCTCCTCCCACGAGCGTCCCGTAGATGAGGAAGATCACCGGGCTCAACGCCAGGTAGGCGGCGGCGAGAGACGCCAGGCTGGGAACCAGGGGCCAGGAATACCCGCGCCCCGGCGCCGGGCTCAACCGCCAGAACGGCCGGGAGGGAACAGCCTGGCTCATCGTCCCCCGCGGACCAGCAACTCCTCCCAGAGGCGGTTGTAGAAGTCGAATTGCGAAAGGAACTTGGCCGGATCGATGGTGACGTACCGGAATCCCCGCCCCAGGTACGGCGGATCAGAGGGGACGAAGGGATGGGCCACGACGCGACCCAGCTTGGCCAGGACGGCTTGTCCTTCCGACGAGAGCATGTAGTCGATGAAGAGCATCGCCGCGTGCGGGTTCGCCGCCCGCCGGGGCAGTCCGATCATCTGGGGGACGGCGACGACGGGGTCCAGCACCGCCCAGTCGATCGGCGCGCCGCGCCGCTTCAACTGCTCCGCACGGTGGTTGTAGACGTGCGGGGAGAGCGGCACCTCGCCGGCGGCGATGAGTTCGGCCAGCGCGGAGTGGCCTTTGCGCACCTGCAGTCCCTGGCGGCCGAGGCGCGAGAAGTATTCGCGGGCCTTGCCCTCGCCCCAGAAATCCCACAACGAGGCCAGCCAGATCTGATCGTCCGCCTCGACGGCCACTTTGCCCTGCCAGCGGGATTGCAGCAGATCGTCATACGACTTCGGCGCGTCCGCCGCCGCGACGGCGCGGGTGTTGTACCCGGCGACCAGCATGTTGGCCCGTGTCATCACCCAATAGCCCTCCGGGCTCTTGGCGCTCCTGGGGTAGGCGCCCGACCGCGGGGAGGCGAACGGCGTGAGGATGCCTTCCTTCTGGACCTTCCCCAGGTCGATGCTGGAGAGCTCCACCACATCCGCCAGGTACTTGCGCCCCCGGTATTCGGTGATGACCTTGAGGGCGACATCTTCCGTGGAAGCCCGATAGATCTCCGCGCGGACAAATGGGTACCGCCGCGTGAAGGCCTCCAGTAGCGGGTTGGCCTCTTCAAGGCTGAGCGCGCTATAGAGCAGCAGCCGCCCTTCGCGCCTCGCCCCGGCCTCCAGTATCTGCTGCCGATCGGTTGCCCGGTACAAGGCCACCANGGGGACTTGGTCCTGGGCCGCCATCCCNGGCAACGAGGAGAGGCAGAGCCCCAACGTTATCGCGAGGACTGCTACAATCCGCGCCATGGTCTATTCACGCTCCTCCTTCGGCCTTCGCTCTNACGATCGGANCGCCGGNAGGCCCCGACAGGGGCTGCGCAAATGCCCCTCGACGGACCCGCCCAGATTGACCTGAAGGGATTTCCTAAAAGTGTAGAGGAGGGGGTGGGGGGCGTCGATACGTCGAAGGGCGGAATATACCCCCCTTAAGGATAGATATCGGGGCCCCAGGGGAGCGGCGTGCCTGGGGTGGGGGGCTGAGCCCGGAATCGGGTCTCTGTCCGATAGCCTCAGGCAGGCGTGGCGCGTAGTTTCTAGGTAATTACGGACCCGGCTTATCGAAGGGAGTGAGGGTAGTGTCGGATCGTCTCCTCAGGGCAGGGCTGGTTGCGGGCGCGCTGGCCGTCGGGCTGATCCTGCTGCTGGTTCTCGCGCCGCTCCCCGGCCTGCAGGCGCAGACGGGGTTCTACGTGGCCATCGCCCCGTACATCAGCCAGACCCATCCCTGCACCTATCACGTGAAAGGCTCCTGTCAGGCCGAACTGAAGGCGGTGACCTTCCGCTACTGGCTGCGCTCGACCGATGGGGCGGTCAGCCGGACCGGAACCGTGCGGACGGGCTCCGACGGTTTCCTGGAATGGTGGCTGCCGCCGAATAAGAGGTACGTCGCCACGTTCGA
>C687J35503_10000489_pt1 | contig 10579 bp, 8 predicted proteins | sample RifCSP19_3_FD_35503 | JGI IMG/M metagenome (IMG submission 35503)
TCCCGCAGCGGCAGTCCCGCCTTTCCCGCGGATTCCAGCGCCAGTTCGAACAAGCGGATGGCGTCGGCGTTGGCGTAGAGGCGGCGTGCCTTGTTCGCCGCCCGTCGCAGGTACGCCGCGGCGCGTCCATCGTCGCCGGCCTGGCGGAGGTGCTCGGCAAGGATCTCGATGACCTCCTCCACGCGCTCGCCCACGCGTGCCTCCAGCCAGCGGGCGGCCTCGGCGTGGGCCCGGGCCCGCTGCGTTCGGGGCAGCAGCCCGTAGGCGACGTCGCGGGTGAGGGTCTGGCGGAAGGCGAACTCACGCTCGTCTGCGACGGCGGAGCGGGGGCGGCTGACGACCAGTTCCTTNGCGATCAGGGCATCGACCGCTTTCTGCGTCTCCTCGAGGGAAAGGCCCGCCAGNGGGGCGATCGCGGAGGGCCAGAACGAGAGCCCGATCACCGCCGCGGCCTGCAGCACCCGGCGCTCGTCCGGGAGCAGCCGGTCGATGCGCGCGGTGATCACTGCCTGCACCGTATCGGGAATCGCCGCGCCCGGCGTGCTCCCCTCCATCAACATCCGCACCAGTTCTTCTACAAACAGGGGGTTCCCGCCGGCCCGCTGCGCGATCGTCAGACGCATCTCCGGGGCGACGCCCTGGCTGCTCAGCGCGGCCACCAGCTGCTCCGCCTCCTGCGGCCGCAGCGGCTTCAGGTCCAGGGTGGTGGCGTCGCGCCCGCCGCCGCCCCAGCGGGGCCGGCGCTCTAACAGTTCGGGGCGGGCCAGACTGACGATGAAGAGCGGCACCCCCTCGATCGTGGCACTGACGTTTTCGATCAAGTCGAGAACGCCGTCGTCGGCCCAATGCAGATCCTCGAACGCCACGACCACCGGCCGGGCCGCTGCCAGCCCCACGAGCAGACTCCGCCAGGAGTCGAACAGGCGCTGGCGCATCAGCTCAGGGGTGGTCGCCGAGCCATCCTCCGTCCCGAAGGTCAGCAGCAGCCCGTCGAGGAGATCCGTCCCCTCCGGCAGGGCGCTCGCCAACCAGTGGGCGAGTTTCGCCCGCACGACCTCGGGCGCGTCCGTGTCCATGAGTCCAGCCTGCGTCCGCAGGACGTCGATCAGCGCGTGATACCCGATCTGCCCGCCGAAGGCGATGCCGCGCCCCCGCAGCACCAGCGGCGGGGGATCCCCATCGCGCACCTCGGCCAGGAACTCGCGCAGCAGCCGGCTCTTGCCCACCCCCGCCTGCCCGAGCACCGTCACCTGATGGACGAGGCCCTCCTCGCGCGTGCGCTCGTAGAGGTGCCGCAGCACCCCCAGCTCTCCGTGCCGGCCGATCAGCGGTGCGGCGATGCGGCGGCTCTCCGGCCGCTCCGGCAGCGGCGCCACGGCCTGCCAGACGGCCAGCGGGGCCGCCTTGCCCTTGACCGCCACCGGCGGGAGTTCGCGGTACTCGATGACCTCCCGCGTCAGACGGTAGGTGCGCTCGCCCACGACAACCGCTCCGGAGGAGACAGTCTGCTGCAGCCTGGCGGCCGTGGTGACGGCGTCCGAGACGAGGAAGTCGCGGTCGAAGGTCGACCCGGAAGCGGCCACCACCTCGCCGGTGTTAATGCCGACGCGCGTCCCCAACTGCACCGCGTGCGTACCGGCCAGGTGCTCGTTCAGCACGGGGATGGCGTCGCGGATGGCCAGCCCGGCGCGCACGGCCCGCTCGGGATCATCCTCGTGGGAGATGGGCAGGCCGAAGACGGCGAGGACCCCGTCCCCCAGGTAGTTGGCGACGGTACCCTCGAATCGTTCGACGGCATGCTCGACGACCTTGTAGAACTTGCCGACCACGATGCGCGCCTCTTCCGGATCGAGCCGTTCCGTCAGGCGCGTGGAATCCACCAGATCGACGAAGAGGGCGGTAATGACCTTGCGCGCCTCGGCGGTCAGGACGGGCGCGGCCTCGGCCGGGACACGGGCCGGCCCACCCAGCGGAATCCCGCAATTGGCGCAGAATTTGGCGCCCTCGGCGAAAGGGGTGCCGCAATCCGGGCAGACGGCCTGCTGTGGTTTGCCGCAATTGGCGCAGAATTTCGCGCCCGCAGGGTTCTCGGAGCCGCAGTTCCAGCAGGGGCGGAGGTCGGTGAGCATGGCTTGAAGTGCAGTGTAGCGCGCCGCGGGGGGATTTGCACCCTCGGGCGGGAACACCTTCGCGGATGAGCGCACCACGCGTGCTGGTCGCCGGCGGCGCCAACGTCGACGTGAAGGTGACGGCCTCGGGCCCCACTGCGGACGGGATCTCCACGCCGGGACGGGTGCACGTCGTCCCCGGCGGGGTGGCGCGGAACGTGGCGGAGGCACTGGCGCGCCTGGGTGCCACGGTCCGTCTGCTCACCGTGGTCGGTGCCGACGCCTGGGGGGAGTGGATGATGACGCAGACGGCCCTCGCTGGCGTGGACACGACGGCTGCCATCCGCGATCCGGGGCAGACCGGATTCTACGTCGCTATCGGCGGCCATGGTGTGGCCGACGCCACGATCGTGGAGGCGACACCGGCAGAGGTGTGGCTGCGCGCTCCCCGCGAAGATACCGATCTCGTNGTGCTCGACGCCAATCCGGCGGAGGCGGCGCTGCCGGAACTGGCGCGCNNCGCCNCGCNACTGGCGCTGGTGGGAACGTCTCCGGCGAAGGTCTNCCGTCTTCGNTCNCTTCTGCCGCACGCCTGGCTCGTCTGTCTCACGCTGGCCGAGGCGCGGGNGCTGATGGGCCCGAAGGGCGGCATGCTGGAAGGCGCTGCCCTGGCCCGGGCCGTGCAGGCGCTTGGCCCGGAGTGGGTCCTCCTGACTGAGGGACAGAGNGGACTCGGCCTGCTCGGGAAGGCATGGACGGCGGCACCGGCGCANCCCGGCCNGGTNATCAACGAGACGGGCGCGGGCGACACGGCGGCCGCGCTGGTCATGTTCGGCCTGCTGCGCGGTTGGTTTGCGGAACGGGTGCTGCTGCTGGCCGCCAGGGCGGCAACCATGACCCTCGGGGTATGGGGGAATGTCCACCCCGAAGTGGGAACTGTATTGATAGAAGGGAGGGCCTCATGACCCCGCAGAGTCCCTTTGACGTCAGCGACGAGATCCAGGTCGCGCTCGGCCTCGGCGCCGCGGTAGTAGCGCTCGAATCCGCCGTCGTGACGCACGGCCTGCCCTACCCGGCGAACCTGGAGGCGGCCCGGCGCATGGAACGCACCATCCGGGAGCACGGCGCGGTCCCGGCGGCGGTGGCGCTGATCGGCGGGCGAGTGCGCGTCGGGCTTGCGGAAGAGGACCTGGGCTACCTGGCGGCGCGCGGCGTCGTCAAAGTGGGTCGGCGGGACCTGGCCGTCGCCATCGCGCGGCAGGCGAGCGGCGGGACCACGGTGTCGGCCACGCTAGCGGTCGCGCACGCGCTCGGCGTTCGCGTGCAGGCGACCGGCGGCATCGGCGGGGTGCACGTCGGCGCGGCGCCGACCTGGGACATCTCGGCCGATCTGGACGAACTGAGCCGGCGCCCCCTCGTGCTGGTCTGTTCGGGGGCCAAGGCGATCTGTGATGTGGGCGCAACGCTCGAGGCGCTGGAGACGCGCGGCGTCACGGTGATCGGCTACCGGACTGTGCGCTTCCCGTACTTCTATGTGGCCGACAGCGGCCATCCTGTGCCGTGGTCAGCGGATTCAGTTGCGGAGATCGCGGCGATCTCCCGGGCGAAGGAGCGGTTGGGGGACATGAGCGCGCTGCTCGTGGCCAACCCTCCGCCGGAGCAGTGGGCACTGCCGGCGGACGATGTGGCGGAAGCAGTCGCCCGCGCCGTGACCCGTGCCGAGACCGAGGGCATCCGCGGCGGCGATCTGACCCCGTACCTCCTGAGCGAAGTGGACCGCCTCACCGCGGCCGCGCGGTCCAAGCCAACCTGGCGCTGTTGGAGGCCAACGCGGCTCTGGCGGCACAGATCGCGGTGGCCCTGACAGAGGAAAGGCTTCCCGCGTAGGCAAACACTAGGTAGTTCGTGCGCTGAAAGGCCCTTGCGGTGCGAGTTGTAGCGAGGTGTCCTTTCCGTTTGCCTTGATTTTGCCTTCCCCGAGGAACTGGTCCAGCCTTTCCCCCACACCCTCGAAGGCAGACGGCATCAGGTGCCCGTAGATGTTCAGGGTCGTCTGGATCGAAGCATGGCCCAGGCGGGCCTGGATCGCCTTCGGGTGAACCCCCGCAGCCATTCCTCGGCGTATTCGTCAAAGCGCATCGTCTGTGTCGTGGGCAGGTTGAGGATGCCCAACTGTGCCTCAGCCTCCCGCTGCGCTAGCACCTTCTTGGCGAGACGTTTGCTCTCATCGCCTACCCCTACGGTTTGCCTGATCCGCTGCCCGTTGGCGGCGACGTAGTCGATGAACCAGACAGTCTGGCTTTTGTAGAGTCGCTTGCGTATTGCTCCCGAATGGCCTCACCCCCTAGGCGTGGGCTGCACCGTCGCTGCTGCTGCTGCGATGTCCACGCCGGAGGGCTGCACCGGAATCAGCAGGACGTCGGCACCCGCAGGGCATCGGGGACGCCGGGGGGCATGTTGACGGGGAACTCTTATCTTCCTCAGGTGAAGAGGTGGCGGCGTGGTTCTTGGACCAGGACCACGATGGTCGGACCTTCTTCATTAGCCAAGCCTTTTTCCCCGGCGGGACGAACCCCTGGGAGAAGTTGCAGCGCGCCCTCCGGGGAATCGTGGACGAGGCTGTCTTCGAGACAATGCGCGGTGTTACTTCTCACCCCTTCCAGCCAGGGGAACACAAGCGGATTGCCGTGAAGGTTGTAGACCGGCATATGGCCTCCCGCTGCAGGCCCCACGCGCTTGCCCTCCCAGACCGCGGCCCGGCCGTGCGGGGACGCACGCACCCGGCCCGCGCTGAGGGGCACGGTAGCAGGCCCACCTGGACAAAACCTGGACGGCAGACCGGTGCCGGGGAGGCCTGCGGCCGCGAGGGTTATCGGCCGACCTGGCGCCGCAGCCGTGGATCGAGCAGGTCGCGCAGACCGTCTCCCATCAGGTTGAACCCCATCACGGTGATCATGATGGCCAGCCCGGGGAAGGTGGGATACCACCAGTAATCGCGCAGGAACGTCCGCCCTTCGCTCGTGATGGCGCCCCACTCCGGAACCGGCGGCTGCGCGCCGAACCCGAGGAAGCTGAGCGAGGAGGCGATCAGGATCGCGTTCCCGATGTCCAGGGTAGCCTGGACGATGATCGGCGGGATGGCATTCGGCAGGAGGTGCCGGAACATGAGGCGCTGGGTGCTGGCCCCCAGCGCTCTGGCCGCCATGACGTACTCCGACTCCCGGAGGGCAAGGACCTGGCCCCGCATGATGCGGGCGTACCAGGGCCACCAGATGATCACGAGTGCGAGCATGGTGTTCCCCAGGCTCGGCCCCAATGACGCGGCCAGGGCCATGGCCAGGATGAGCGCCGGAAACGCGAGGAACATGTCGCAGATCCGCATGATGGTTTCGTCGACCTTCCCGCCCAGATAGCCGGCCAGCAGGCCCAGCACCGTCCCGGTGAGCGCTCCCAGGGCGGCGATGGTGACCCCGACCCCCAGGGAGACCCGGGCCCCATAGATGATCCGGCTAAGGAGATCCCGCCCCAGGTGATCCGTGCCGAAGGGATGCGCCCGGCTCAGGGGTTGGAGCCGGCCCACGATATCGATGGCCAGCGGGTTGTATGGTGCGAGCAGCGGTGCCGCCAGCCCCGCGCTGCTCACGACCAGCACAATCACGGCTCCCACCAGCGTGAGCGGGCGGCGCAGCAACCAGCGCCCGACCAGCCGGCCGCTGCGGCGGACCGTGGGAAGGGATCGGGCAGGGCGGGCCTGCGTCGCGACCTCAGTCATACCGGATCCGCGGGTCGACCACGCCGTAGAGCAGGTCGACGATGAGGTTGACGCTGGTATAGATGACGGCGCTGACCAGGGTGATGCCCATCACGGCGGGGTAGTCCAGGTATGTCATCGAGCCCACCGCGTAGTACGCCATGCCCGGCCAGGCGAAGATCGTTTCCGTCACCACGGCACCCTGCAGCAGCGTGCCGTAAGACAGCCCGATGATCGTCAGGGTGGGGATGAGCGCGTTGCGCAGGGCGTGCCGGTAGACGATGAGCCGCTCCGGCAATCCCTTCGCCCGGGCCGTCCGGATGTAATCCTGGCCGAGGACCTCGAGCATGCTGGAGCGCACCATGCGGACCACCGGCGCCAGGGACACATAGGACAGGAGGAACACCGGCAGCAGGAGATGGCGGACGGTGCTGCGCAGCGCCTCCCAGTCGCGTGCGGCCAAGGCGTCGACCACATAGAGGCCCGTGAGGGTGGGCGGAGGCTCCACCGCCATGTCCAGCCGTCCGGTGCCCGGGAGCCATCCGAGGCGGACGAAGAAGACGTAGATGAGCAGCAGGCCCAGCCAGAACACCGGCAGCGAGACGCCGGAGATGGCAATCACCCGGCTGAGGTGATCCGGCAGGCGATCCTTGCGCACGGCGGACAGCACGCCCAGCGGGATCCCGACCACAATGACCACGAGGAGGCTGGTGGTGATCAGCTCGAACGTGGCGGGGAAGTGCTCGGTGATGTCCTGGATGACCGGGCGCTGGGTGCGGATGGAGGTGCCCAGATCGCCGCGCAGCAGCTCGCGAACGTAGACCCACAGCTGGACGGGGAGGGGTCGGTCCAGCCCCATGTCGTGCCGGATCTTCGCGATGGTCTCCGCGCTGGCTTTCGGCCCTGCCCGCAGCAGAGCGGGATCGCCGGGCACGATGTGCGAGATCAGGAACGTGAGGACGAGGACGCCCCCGAACACCACGAACTGCAGCAGGAGGCGGCGCGCCAGAAAATGAGCCATGTCCGGGGTTCTCCCGACGGGGAGGAGGGACGCTCGCGCGCCACTCCTCCCGCGCCGGCGCGAGATGGTGCTACGGCTTCTTCGAGATCCCGCTGAAGTTGGGCATGAACAGCAGCATCGGGTTGTATACGTAGCCCTGGACGCGGCTCCGCATCGGGATCCGGTAGACCGCCTGGTGGAGATAGACGTAGACGGCCTCATCGACGGCGATCTTCTGGATCTGCCGGAAGAGCGCCAGGCGCTTGGCGGGGTCGGTCTCCTGGCGCTGCGCGACCACGAGCTCGTCCATCCGCGGGTTCGAATAGAAGGAACGGTTTCCCGCCAGCCCGCCGTTCTTGGAATAGAACCAGAACCATGTGAACATGTCCGCGTCGGGATAGTCGGGCGTCCAGAAGCCCGTGGCCATGTCGAAGTCGGCCTTGTCGAGCTTGGCGCGCATTGTCGGGCGGGCGAAGCCCTCGATCTTCACCTTGATCCCCACGTCGGCCAGGTTCGCCTGCACGATCGAGGCGATGTCGGCCCATTCCCGGATGCCGGGGTCAATCAGCAGGCTGAGCTCGAACCCCTGCGGGTGGCCGGCCTCGGAGAGCAGTTGGCGCGCGCGGGCCACATCGCGAGAATACTGGTAGACCGTCTTGTCGTGGCCCGCCATGCCCTGGGGGATGGGGCCGCGCATCTGCACCGCCCGGCCCAGCTTGACGCCCCGGATGATGCCCGGGTAGTCGATGGCGTAGGAGATGGCCTGGCGGACCTTCGCATTCGACAGGTACCTGTTCTTGTTGTTCAGGTACAGATAGGTGGCCAGGAAGGACGGCGACTCGGACACGGTGATGCCGGGCTTGCCCTTGATAGCGTCGAGCTGATCGTCCGTCAGCGCCTCTCCCATGTCCACTTCACCCCGCTCCAGCAGGTCCCGCAGGACCGCCGGGTCGGGGATGTTGCGGATGATGACCTGGCGCAGCGCCGGCCTGCGACCCCAGTAGTTCGGGTTGCGCTCCAGCACGATGCGCTCGCCACGTCGCCACTCTTTGAGGAAGAACGGCCCGGTGCCCCCAGTGTTGCCGGCCAGCCAGGCCTGGGCGAGGTCACCGCCCTTCTCGTACTTCATGATGCCCGGGCTGACGATGCTCGCCTGATCGGTCGCCAGCGACCCCAGGAACGGCGCGAACGGCGTCTTCAGGGTGAACCGAATGGTGGAGGCGTTCACCACCGTGATGCCGTTCACATCCAGGATGCCATCCCACAGGCCCGCGGCGCCCTTCCCCATCTTCAGCAGCCGGGTGAAGCTGAACTCCACCGCCTTCGCGTCGAACGGCGTGCCGTCAACGAACTTCACGCCCCTCCGCAGCCGGAACGTATAGGTCTTCCCGTCGGGAGAGATCGTCCACGACTCGGCCAGCTGCGGCGCCACCTCCGTGGTGCCACCCTTGAGCTGGACCAGCCGGTCGTAGGAGTAGTAGATGGCCCGCCAGGCGATGTTGTCGACGGTGACCTGTGGATCCATGGTCTCTACGTCGCTAGTAGAGCCGAAGATCAGGACGTCCTGCGGGGTGGCCTGGGCGGACCCTGCCGGCATGGGCAAGGCCAGAAGTGCAAACACTACTCCCAGGGCAAGCGCCCTGGGCCAGCCGAACACTTTCATGACGATCAGCCCCCCTGTGTTCTAGGCGCATTCGCTCCTTTGCCATTCCCTCCGAACCGATGTGCGGCATCACTCCTTCTTCAACCACCTCCCTCCCGGCTCAGCCCAAACCTCAGGTATAATCAACCAGCTGTACTGGTGCAGTTAGATGTCTACACGTTTATCCCCTTTCCTGTGTGTGGCGCCCACAGTACTCCTGGGGCCTAAGATAGGATAGGGTGCCTCACACGCTCAGGGGTGCCGCGCCGGATAGGCGATGGGGAACAGCTCCTCTACATCAGGCTTTTCAACTCGCCGAGCAACCGGTCGATCTGTTTCGCCGCGTGGCTAGAGAAAACTACTGCACGGAGGACCCCTTCGGGGCCTCCTCCAACGTAGTGGGCCCTTTGGATGCAGATACCGCGGTTCATCAGCTCCTTGTGGACGCGGTCCATCTCCTGTGACGACCTTAGCCTCCACGCGGCGATTGGGACCGGCGAATCGTCGATCGCAAAACCCATCTGCCGCAGGCCAGCCTTCAACATCCGGGCATTGTTCCACAGCTGGGTGCGCCACTCGGGATGCTGCGTCAACAACTCCATGCTCGCCAGTGCTGACGCTGCAGCCGGCGAAGTCGGCGAGGTTGCACCGTTCATGACGTGACCGGTTCGGATGGTCTGTATGAAGTTCTTCTCGCCGGGAATGATGCCTCCGTGGGAGCCGAAGGCCTTGCTGAAGGTTCCTCCAAATAAGAGCCGATCCGATTCCAGGCCATAGTNTTCATAGGTGCCACGCCCCTTCGCGCCCAGAACACCGACACCATGCGAGTCGTCCAGCCAAATCGAAGCTCCGTAGGGCGCTGAGATTTCAACATATGCGGGAACAGGAGCCATTTGTCCCATTAACGGGAAGATGGCATCACTGACCACAAGGGGCTTTTGCCCGGCCTTCAGGTGCGCGCGGAGTTTCTTCCGGAGGTCTTCCGGCTCGGCGTGGGCGAANGTGACTACGGGCGATTGGAGCAAATGGACAAAGTCGATCACGCTGTAATGGGACCCTTCGTCGACGAAGACTGCGTCGAACCCCGCCGTCGCCGTCAGCGCCTGGAACCCCGCTATGTTGCAGAGATATCCGGAGGCGATGTAGGCTGCATCCTCAGTGCCGAAGAATTCGGCCGCCTTCTTTTCCACAGCCACGTGGAGAGGAGTGGTCCCGAAGCCGCTTCGGGACGTGGCCGAGTGCATTCCGTACTTTGTCAAAGCCTCGACCGCCGCCTTCATCAATGTGGGATGATTCTGTAGCGAGTAGTAACCGGTCCCTCCAAAATAGAGATACCGCTTCCCGTCGATGACGGTTTCGGCAGCGGGCGCGCTCTCCATCAAGAAACTCGACATCGCTGTCTCCTTTCGATTCAATCCTCAGCCATCCCGATGGATGGCTGCAACCTGCAATCCCCGTGGGGAGTGTAGCGGATGTTTTCAACCTTACCTTCTCTTCGAGGGGCATCGGTGGGACCCCCCGCTGGAGGCGACGACCGCCGGCCGAGTCGCGGGAGCGGGACAGCAGGCGCAAGTCTGGTGCGGGTTCTAGCTGTCGGCCCAGGCTGCCGGGGCGGCAGGACTACCGAATCTCGTCCGTGTTGACTTTCCCCCACCGCGCCAAAACGCCCCATTCCCGAAAGTCTCCATCCCGCCAGGAGCCGCTGCAGTCCCTTGGACGGCCGGGGCGGTGCGGCCCACCGAAACCTTAGGGGCGGGTGCGGGGGCCGACCCTGAGTTGGGTTCTTGCCGCGTCCGCCTTTCCGTTTGCCTTCCCGTTGCCTTAACCACCCCCAAAAATCCAGCACTCAGCCCAAACGAGGCACAGCGACCCGAAAAGTGAGTCGTCGGCTGAAAGCAAAGCAGGGAGCGGGATTGCGCTCCCTGCCTGGGTTTGCGCCGCCAGGAGGAGAATCCCCGGCGGGTACGCAAACACTAGGGCGTGCAGCCTCCATCCGGCATCGGAGAGACATTCCGCCGGGCGCGGGAGGCGCGGCGCCTTTCGCTGGCCGACGTCGAGCGCCTCACGAAGATCCGCGG
>C687J35503_10000494_pt1 | contig 10552 bp, 11 predicted proteins | sample RifCSP19_3_FD_35503 | JGI IMG/M metagenome (IMG submission 35503)
CTGGGCGTGGTCGTCATCGCCCAGACCTGTCAGCCCGCCGTGATCGCTGCTAGCGGCGGCAGTCCCGCCTCCTATACCGATGGCGGCGGCGAGGGTCGTGTGTGTAGCGCCAGCGACGGCGGCCCCGCCATCAATGGATTTGCGGGCCTTGAGTTCTACGGGTGTATTTACGGCTGTGGTAGTGACCTTCCAGCGCTGCCCAGGAGTACTGCGCTCATTGACATTAGAGGGGCTATACAATACCTGGCCGGTCTCAGGGGTTGCGGAGTCATTGACGAATAGGTCGCCTATCAGGAGACCCGCACCCGCTACCGTGGCCTCTAAGTCACAGGTCGCCTTTACCTCCCAGTCTCCAATCGTGGGAAGGATAAGCCGCACCTTACTGGAATCCCCATCGCCGATGATGGACTGAGCGGTGATGGTGAGCGTCAGGTTAGCCGTGGCGCGGCAGAAGAGAAGTTGGGCCCCCGTAAGGGGTTCCCACTTCTTAGTTGTAGCGTTCCAGGCCACGACCTGTTTGTCGGTCGGCTTGGTCGCTGACATATGGCGGCGCTGCAATTCAGTCCCGCTCCGCGCTGATAGCGCGTCAACCTTTTCCTCAATGTCTTTTATGCCGTCGCCCATCGCTTCACCTCTAACCTGAGCCCGTGGGCGTAGATGCCGCTCGCGGTCGCGTACATAGTATCTGAGACGCTTTCTACCTCTGCGTTGAAGGTGGAGATGTCCCCTGGACGCCGGAGGGCGACCACGCCTTGATTCTGTAGCCTGCGAAGGTTCGTCTCCGCATCGACGGCTGTCATCCCGAACTCTCTCAGAATGCCATCGTCGGCGGGGATGACGATGCTGATTATCTCAGGGAAGCGTATGCCCACGATGGCCCGTAGTATCACAGGATCAGAGAGCATGGGCGTGTATGAGGAGTTTGTTGTCAGTGTAGGTTCAGGGCGGAAGCGATAGCAGGTATCGTTTGTCCCTACTGTCCAGTTCCGGGTCGTCACTCCCGCAGCGGTAATGGCCTCGCCGACAAACTCGGCGCTCCAAGTAGGCCAACTAGCGCCACTGTCCCGCCACACCTTGAGTTGGAGAGATGTCGTGGCGTCCCAGTCGCCCTCTAGCTCAACGGTAAAGCGGCGGAGCTGAACTTTGTCTTGGGGACGACCTGGGTTCCGTTCATCGAAAACGATTTTATGAGTAGCGCTGGCCTGCCCACGGCGGTCTTCCACATCTGTGCCACCGCCCGCGTCTAGGTGGATAACCCTAACATCACGGTATGAACTGGAAGTGCTGGCACCCTTCTGCCATAGCCTTCCGTTCCGGTCCACGGCCATACCTTTACTCAGCGGAGTCTCCAAGATGCTATGAACGATGAACTCGTGCCCACTCGGATCACCTTCCCGCCTCAGCCTCATCTTGAGAAGCATAGTCCACGACAAGGAGTTCAGTTGCACATATATCCACTCCCCGGCATGGGTTACAAACGTGTGCCGTCTATCGCCCAACCAACTGATCGTAGGACCAAGAAACACACGCCGGAATCCGCGAAGCGTGTTAACGCCTACGGGCAGCGCCCCGCCGCCGATCTTGTACCGCCATAGCCCCTGGTTGCTGGGGTAGAAGATGATGTCCCCAATGGCATGAGTGCCCTTACCATTCTCGGCATCAATGTTGCCGCGATCGATAAACGGGATGATGGGTCTGGACTCGGCCTCCAGCCCGAAGTCGTACAGCCCGTCCTCTTTGGCGACAAAGAGAAGTCCCTGCGTTTCTGCTAGGTCTGTAATCTTGGTAGAACTGTCTCCGACTGCTGTACCACTAGCCCATCCAGACGCGGCTATGTTGCCTGTTCCAGCGTTCAGGCTGACATGGTGGGTATTTGTGCTTTCAGCCCTTACGAGGTTGGCAACTACACCCTGCTGCCAGGTCGATAGGTGGTTAGCATACCAATCGGTCGCCGTCCAGGTAGGGGTATCAGCAGAGTCTAGGCGGACAGCGAAGGCGCTCGCGCCCATCGGGACATACCACTTACCGTTCATCTTGGCGGGGCGGCCTGCTACACCACTGGTCACCGTCGTTGTTGTCACATCCGTTATGCCCGCAGAAGGATCGTAGGTGTATTTGGTTATCTTGTCAGCGTCGGCTATGAACATGAAGTTCTGGCCACCCGTTGTCGTGGCCTGCTTGAGCGCCACGGCGACGATGGCCCACTTCGGGGTGCCCCCTGAAGTCCAGCTAGTTACGACGCTCGCCGCTCCCGCCTCCCAGCTAGACGCGCCCCTGAGATTGGTGCCCTGGGCGGTACTCCAACGCGCTTGGGTTTCGTCGTCGGTAAACGTAGCGTTATATTCCGCAGATACGACATCTATGACCATCTGCCCCGAAGCACTGACAGTAGTTGTTGAGGGTGTCGCGCTCGCGCCGCTTGCGCTGCTAGTGTTCCCAAACGGGCTATTTTGATCTACGCCCGTGTAGTAGGACGCACCCATAACGTAATTGTCAGTCTCGCCCGTGCCCCCAGTGAACACTATATCCCCCGTAGTTACAGGGGGATTGAGCAGATAGAATATGCCGCACGAGATGTTGTTCCCCGAACCCGCGCCCTTACTGGTTAGATAGGTCATGGAGTAGCCAGCGAAGGTGCAGGTGCCACGTCCAATGATGCCCGAATCGGCGGGATCGCTTACTGAGATGCCGGCAAGAAGAACGCGGTTGGTGCCCGCCGCCACCGTGAAGCTGGAGATAGTGATGCCAGTTGCCGCCTCCGCCGAAGTAGAGTTGGAAGCGACATGAGTGATAGTCTCCGCCACCGTGCCCGTCGCTTCCATAAAGTAGCCATACCCCGTCGTGTGGTCGGTGGGGTTTGTGAGGCTGTGATAGAACGGCGAGAGGTGGAGTGCGCCCTTAATAGATGCGTCGAAGCCGGGGGAGACTAAATAGCCTCTGCCTGTCTCCTTGACCGTCTCCCCCATCGAAAGAGACCAGTCATCCCATACTTCGTCCTTCTCCTCGGCGACCCTAACCGTCTGCCACAGGGTTTCCCCGCGTTCGCCAGTGGCAATAGGGTAGACAACGCTATTGACTTCACCCTCATTCATCCACCGAACCTCACAGGCTGGCGGTCTCTCTGATCCAGTATCTCGACCAAGCTGATGCCCGTGCCTTCGAGCATCCGTGAATAGGTCGTCGCATACTCACGGGCACGGCCATCATGCCTTGCCGCCAGCAACGGGTTGGACGATTCCAGGCGGGCCGCTCGATGGCGCTCGATGTGATACATCGCGCCCTGGACAACTATGTCCTTCGCCGCATAGGTCGTGTCGGCGTCGTAGGCCAGTTCGGGGTAGCGCCTATGTACCTGGAGGAGCATGGGGTAGTAGGGAACGGGCACCGTGACGTTGATGAGGTTAGCGCGGTCGTCCCTCTCTATGCCGAAGGTAGTCTCCGCAAGCTCACCGATGTGGTATACGTCAGTCTCTACCGACTGCCCACACCGGAGGACGAAGGCCCGTTTGGGGTCTCGCGCTCTCTCCAGAGAGGACGTGTCAGCCGGATAGCGGGTTCTCTGCCCCGACCACAAGAACACTGGCCCCGCGTAGAACTCGGACGATGCCTCAGAACCCAGGAGCCTTATCCTGACGTTCGCCGTAGTGCTGCCCGGCGCTTGCTGGAAGTAGACCATGCAGGGACCAAGCTCTGTGACGTTGACCGTCTTCAGCGCCGTGCTGTTCGTGGAGTCGTACAGAATCACGTCGGCAGAGCCGGATACAAGATCAATCGGCACCGCGATGTAAAGGTTCTCGGCTTCGTCCACAGACACAGCGTTGGAGGTCGCGCCGGCAGCGTCACCGCCGGCGATGTGCAGACATTGTCTCCCAAAGGGAAGACCTGAAGCGGTCGTAGCGGCCTTCTCCCGTGTCGTGGGGCTCCCGACCGCCGCCCAGTTTGTGACACCCGTATCCTCCATGTCTCCGTCCGTAACCAGCGTTACCGGCAGGTACGCTGGGTAACGCATGTTCCGCAGGACGCGGTTGATAGACGTTCTGAGAAGGCTGGGGTGCTCCTTGCAGAACAGGAAGTCTGTCCCGATACCAGCCATGAGGGCCACGCCGCCAGCGCCAGCGAAGGCCGGTGCCAGGGTGATAGCGCCAGTGGCTACGGTAAAGGGTGCCGTAGTTATGGACTTCGAGTCTCGAACGATCCTCGTGTCGGCGGCGGAACCGGAGGGATAGATTTCGTAGAAGGATGTAGTATCGGGCGTAGCTGTCCAGGCCGAGGTTACCGTAACGACGGGCGGCGCTCCGGCGCCTGCACCTACAGTGTTGCTTGCGATGGTGCGCTCATCCCCGCTCGAAGTCCCCGCCGTGATCTTGATGATGAAATTGGCGAGGACGTTCGCAGCGGCAGGAGTGCCGAAGGCGGTACGCAGCGTAATAGTATCGGCTGTGCCCGCCGTGGCAAGGCCGGAGAACCGGCGGAGATACAGATACGTGTCGTGATAGGCGCTGGTTGTGCTGCCCGCCGCGCCGAACGCCAGGTCTCCGAAGATAGCGGTCGTGCCGCCCTGAGCGCCCACCCCCGTTGTATCCAGGTCGATAGGGTGCTCCCCGCTGTACGCCTCGCGGGCCAGCGCCAGGATTAGGTCATCATAGGTTACGCTGGTAGGCATTAGCTACCTCCGAGCGGGCTTGCCTGTAGGCTTCCAGCCGTGGCGAGCCGCGTTCCTAGCGTTGGCGCTACGCTGCGCCTTCGCATGGCTGGTAGACGTGCCGACAACCCTACCCGTAGATTTCTCTACGATTTTCTTGCCGCGAGCTACAACCGGCATATCACTTCCCCTTCCTTCCGCCCTTGCCGCCGCCCTTGCGCCGACCACCCATCTCCTTTGGCGGCTTCATCATGTGCTTTGGCATCTTGTGGTCAGCGTGTTTCATGGCTCCTCCTCTTATCATTCGTAATAAAGATGCAGCCAGCCAAGGTTAAAGAAGTTGACCCCAGTGGCGGCTAGAACTGAGCCGGAAACTCCAGTTGGAAACAGGTCAGTTACTAGTGTGATACTGCCCTGCAATACCCCGTCGATATACCAGTCTACCGTACCGCTCGCCTTGGCAACGATCTTCCAGTGGTGATAGCTGGCGTCGGCTGTTGCACCGACATCAACATAGGCACCCGTGCCGGGTGTGCCTCGGAGGCAGAAGTTGGCAGAGTTACTGTAGATGAAGGCAACATGGTTTGTCGCCGTAAGACTATCTCCGGTGCAGAGTCCAAAGCCGCTAACCGTCTCGTTGCCGCTCGTTGCCGCGAAGTTCGCATAAGCCTCAAAACAGAGTTTGGTCGGCATATACCCCAAAAACTGTCCCGCTAACAGGCCATGCTCGTAGTCGCCGAATATCCGAGGCCCCGTGAAATAGTCGCCAGCCGTATCAACGGCTGCGATATTTGGCGTTCCCACATCAGCTGAACTCAAGAGGTCGGCCAGGGAACCCTGAGTATACGTTGGAGGCGTTGTGAGCGTCCATCCGTAATCGGTTAGCAGTTCGTCAGCCGCAATGCCAGCGAAAGTTGGCCCAAAGTTGGCCCAATAGTCTGTTCCGGCAGAGCGGGTCCAGAGGGAGGGCCTGAGTATATAGTGCCGTAGGCTGTGTGCTACCCGAACGATTCCGTGACCCCGTGGCGGAGCCAACTCCGTTGTCATCGTTCTTCTCCTTTACTACTTGTGCGCCCACCTCTTATGAGACGCTACGTTCTTTAGTCCTCTCCTGCCGCAGCCCGGAACGTCACAAGCGCCCTTTGGCGTTTGGGGCTGGCCAGGAGAGGTCACCGCTGGACCGCGAGCGATCTCCAGCGTCGCCTCAAGCTGCCGCTCCTGGCGAGCAGTCTGCACGGCTTCCTTCTGGTCCTTCATGTATTCGTCATAGGCTGCCCACTCCTGCTTATGGCGGTGCCTTCCGTGCATTCTCTTGGAGTGAACGCTGCTGAGGCTTCCCGCCGGACAGGTCTTTCCCGCTAGGCCGATCTCATCGAGAATGCCAGTTGCCCGCTCTGAGCTATCGGTGTGCAGGAAGCACTTGATGAGGCCATGCCTGTATTTCGGCACCTCGTCTTTGTTGTCCGTGAACATATAGCGGCCATCAGGCAGCGTTTTGGACATCGCCGACTCCACCATGTATTCCGGTATGGGAATCGGCTCTCCGTCTAGCGTAGCGTAGATGGTGACAAGATTACGGCGGGTGCGGATGTGCTGGAATACGACCTCGCCATCTAAGGCCGATCCTAGCTCGCTAAGCTGAGAACGGAGGTCTCTAGTCTTACGTTCTCTTTGCGCGACTTCTTGCATTAATGAGCCTCTCTTTCTGCCTCTGCCGTACCGCCTCGTGGGGGAAGTCGATACGCTGGACTGATGTTAGCGGACCGAATTGACTCCGGTTTCGTCTCACCTCCATCATAATCTCTTCTTGCCTGAGAATGTCGGCGATCAGAGTCGATTCGGCCCGCATCTCCTTCCGCCGCTTGGCCCACTTGTCGCTGTGCCTGTCGCGCTCCGNGAGCCACTGCAACTGCGCGACGGTATTCTCCCCGAAAGAGGGATAGATGACTGGCGTAGCGTCGGGAAAGTCACTCGCGGGGCCGAAGTCCGTCTCAAACTTGGCCTTGCGATCCCCGCGTATGACCCAGAGACGCTGAACCCAGCGCATCTCCTGTCCCCCATTGGGGTGAACGACACGCTGCTCAGGGCCTTCTTGGAGGCCCCAACAGGGCTCAGAAGGGAAGATGCGGTCGGCTACGACGTGCATCAGCCTTCCTTCCCGCAGCCGGGACATTTGCTCCCTGAAAACATATCCCCGCAGTTCTTACAGGACTTGAACTCAGTGATGGTCGCCTTCGGCTTGGGTTTCACATTTCCTCTTCTTCCTCGGCTTCGTCGTCAAGCGGTATGCCCGCAGCCTTTAACTTTGCGATAAGGCGGGCTATCTCTAGTTCGGCCAGCTTCAACTGAATGAAGGCTTCGCCGTACCACTGGGCCATCCGCTCAAGAGGAAGTTCGGGCAAAACTAGGCCGCCTCTAGCACTTCAACTCGCTTCCCTAGCGCCTGGACGGCGGCCATGATCTGTCCAAAGGCGTTCATGGCGCTGAAGTTGTCCCGCTTTTCTCCCTGCATAGCCCAAGGGGCCTCCTCAGCGAACACTCCCGTCATCTCGTGCGGCGGTGCCCACTGGCCTTTTGGCAGGGTCTTGGGGTTGTAGCGGAAGTGGTGAACCGGCGTGGCCATCACCATCGCAAGGGCCTCATCGGGTGAGACGGGGCCGAGGTCAATCTTGTATTTGCCGAGAGAGGCCGCTGCCCAGGACAGGGCGCCAGAGCCGTTAGTCGTGAGTTGGTTGCCGTTGGAGCCATCGGCGGCGGGCCATGTGTAGGCAATCGCACCGGAACCGAGGGTTGTAGTGCCGGTAACGACAAGGCCACCAGCGGCGGTCGTTATACCTGTAACGTTCAGGGTCAGAGCCATTGTCGCCGCAACGGCTATTGCTAGGTCGTTGGCGTCGAAGTCGAAGACCTCGGTGCCGTTGAACTGGGCCGAGAGACGTCCATTGATCTGGTCGGTGTGCCAGCCGCGATGCCTCTTGGATATTGATGTTGCCTTGTAAGGCATTTTCTATTTCTCCTTTACACTAGGCTGAAAGTCAGCACTTGACTAGTCTGGCGCGTTTCTTTATCATAGTGACTGCCATGTATGATAAAGAAACCGTTCGGCGCTTCTGGTCCAGCGTTACTAAAGAATCGGAGTGCTGGACTTGGAAGGGGGCAACCAGTGGCCCTCATGCGAGATATGGTCAAATCACAATCTCGCGTCGCGGGGATGACGGGTATAGATGGCGACGCAATGAAGCTGCACATCGCTTTAGTTACCAACTCGCTCATAACTGTACCATTGATCCCAGTCTCGTCATCGATCATATCTGCCGGAATCGCCTTTGCGTTCGCCCCGCTCATCTCCGCATGGTCACCGTGGCTGAAAACAACAGAGCGGCCGGTAAAGATCGATGCAAGCGTGGCCACGATCTTATAGCGGGCAATCTGTATTTTGGAACACGGAAAAATGGAACTCGGTTCCGAATATGCCGACCTTGTACTTTGCTTCGTAGCTATCTTCGCTATCATCAGATCGCACCTGAACTAAAGGTTGTGAGTGGGGCCGTTTCAAGGCACGGCCCCCAGCCCTTTATTCAATTGTTATCTGGTCGCTAGACCGTCCAATCGTTGTTGGCCTTGAACAGAATGTAGTTCACGTCCACGTCCGCGATGGTGGTTGTGGTGCCAAAGGCCCCGATGAACGCGGCCAGCAAGGTGGTGGTGGAGACCGCTCCCTCGATGGTCTGCTTGAGGTCGCCGTTCAGTATCCAGCGGGCAGTCCCGTTAGGGTCGATCTCAACCCGCAGGATGTCGGTCGCTGCGGCGACACAGATGTCCGTCACAACGTCTGTTGAGAGGACTTCTCCAGTCGTAGTCCCACCGTTATGCGGCATGTGCCAGTAGGCCGCTGCTGTTAGCTGGCTGTCGAGCATGAAGCCCGCGTAACTGGCCGCCACGGGCGTCAGCGTTGTGCCAGTCGCCGTAAGGGGTTCAACGACATCCAGTGCGTTGGCGCTGGCGAACCCAACGAAGATGTTGCGGGCAGTCAGGACTTGCAGTTCGCATCGTACCTCGAACACCAGCGTTCCGTTCAGCGCTGGGCTAAACGCTGGGAAGGTGCCCACGGCAATACCATAACCGTCTTCGTTGGTGCCTGTGAGGCGAGCCCAGCCACCAGACTTGGCGATGGTGACGATACCGCAGTCGGTCTCGTTGACCGATCCCGTAATAGCGAAGGGGCCAATGCTGTAGCCTGTCAGTGTGTTACCTATGGGGAGGTAGGCCCCCGCCATGTTGTAGTAGAGCTTGATGCCTCCAGGGCCAGCCTGTTTCGTTGCCATTGTCTACTCCTCCCTGAGTATGAGCACTCAGATAAAGATACTATCCGTTACGAAGTCGGAGCTGTAGCGTCTGACTGATGCCTGTAGCACCACACCTGCGTAGTTCCGCTCTTGCGTTCCGCGAAGGCGATCTCGTTGGTGAGTGAGATCACGTCCGCGCCACCACCGAAGTAGATGTCGCGGTCGAGTTCGCTCTTGACCTCCATACCGACACAGGCGATGACGCCCTCCTTAGAGTGCGTTGCGCCATTAGCGTTCGGCGTGGAGTCCACGGTGATGTTGCCGTCCTCGTAGACGTTAGAACCCGCTACCGTTCCAGCAAAGCCCTTGCGGAAAATCTCCTCTGTCATGCCTGTAGGAACGGTGTAGGTGCCGACGCCTGCCAACACCTCATCCTGTATGTCCTTGATTTGGAAGCCGTGCAACACAGAGTAGACTTCTGCCGAACTCGGCTCTGTTACGTTGGACGTGATGTTGTTCTTCGCCGCCGCAATGTGGCCGAACGAAAGTGGCGTCGCCGACCCCGGCGAGCAGGTGGTAGCAAAGGTCGAGAAGAGGCTAAGGTAGTCCTCGTCGTCCCCTCGGCTCATTGCATTGCCCGCCAACCCGCCAACCTTGTTCTCAACCACGCTGGCGATCTTCCGGTACGTGCGGTCCGTCACCTTGATGATGATCTGGTTCATCGTCGGCTCAATGGACTGAAGCGAACCGGAAAGCTGCTGGAAGTTCCTGTTGTCGGTCGTCTCGGTGATGTCCTGCCTGGTCAACTGGTTAAGTGAGAACTCAGTCCAGTTCAGGCCGGTATTTGGTGTCTGCCTCTTCACGTCACAGGTGCGCCGCCACGAACCGTCAAACTCCTTGACGATGCGGCAGTCAGCAACAATCGAAGGCAAGGCACCGCTGAGAGAACCAGAAGTCGTCTCTCCTGCTGGCATTGTCTATTCCTTTCTATGACCCCGCACGCTGGCGGGCTCTTATCTGCATGATTTCTTCGATGGATGTTGAGGGGTCGAGCAAACGCTTGTTGTCGTCACCCCCGCCCCCGCCCTTCGCGGTCGTGTCCGGCCCTTCTGGCCGGGCGCGGGCCTTGAGGCTTTCTATCTGGGCCTCAAGGGATGTGATCTTGTCCTTAGTCTTGCCCTCCCGCAATTCGTCACGCTTCTTGAGGATGTCTCCCCAGGATGCGCCCTTGTTGGTGACAAGGTAGTCTTGGAACTCGTCCTGGCCCTTGTGGTCAAGCGAACCCAATATGATCTGGAAGAAGTCAGCGGCAGCTTTCTGAGCACCCTCAGTTCGCTTGGCCGTAATGTAACTCTCCTTGTACGGCTCGATGGCCGCTTCAAGGCGGTCAATCAGCCGTTCCTGGCCTATGGCGTCGCCATCCTCCATCTTCTGAAGGATGTTGCCATAGATGCCTGCGAGTTGCTTGTGGGCCTCTGTGCTCTTCCAGTTACCCGTCGCTTGTTCATACTGGCGCTGGTAGTCCTCCTGCAACTTCGCCTCAACCCGCCGGTCACGGCGCTCGAGGACAGGCTTGAACCGTTCGTGCTCCAGTTCGTCGTATGGGTCCGGCGCAGGCTCGACC
>C687J35503_10000508_pt1 | contig 10393 bp, 12 predicted proteins | sample RifCSP19_3_FD_35503 | JGI IMG/M metagenome (IMG submission 35503)
TGGAGACGAAATTACACTAGATACTGAAGCTGAAAAAATTCTATAGAATTACTTGTACTATATTTCCATTAGGACTTTGCTCTTTGAAAACAATTCCTTCAAATTTTTGAATCTTGGTTTCTTTCTTTTTCCAGTGATCTTTAGGAAGACCTGCTTTCTCGCAAGTATGTTCTAAGAATTGTTCTTCATTCCATCCATATTCTTGAGGCACTTGGGGTAAAAGCAAGCCAGAGTTTAAGCCAGCCTTTACAATTAGACCATCTCTTCCTACTTTGATCTTTGAGGGATAATCAGATATATTCTCCACCTTAATTTCTATTGGTGGAGTTAGGACTGTAACTTCAAAAGTAATTTTATCTAATTCATCAGAACTTACAGAATGAAATCTAGGATCCTCAGTAGCTGCTGCTATAGCAGCATCAGCTAATGCATTGAATAGTTTTTTGTCAGGCAACGGATACCCTATACATCCCCTCAAACCTGCAGGATTGTTTATAGTTACAAATACTCCAGAATTGAACGAAAAAGTATTTTCAAACTTTTCATCTAATTTCATTTTTCTATTATTTTTAAGAAATTCTGTGACAACTGCCCTTGCTGTTTTAACAAGAGATTCTCCTTCTGATTTAGATAGTCTTTTCTCTTCCTCTAAAATTTTCTGGCATGTCTCTAAAGTCTTGTCGACTTCACGTTTTAAGTACCTACGGATAAATAATGCATCAATTATCCTTCCAACCCAAGCATATGGCAACTGGTAATCAACTATGATCGTCAGATTTGTTCCCATCGCTATTTTGTCAATAACCAGCCTTATGTTAAAAACAAAGGAACCTGCTTCAAAACGATAGTCCTTTTCTCTGTTTTCAATTCTCTTTATTACAGATGTCTCTGGGTTAATTTTCATTCCCATGATTCGCCCACCACCGTATGTGAGGTGCCTTGCGACGTGTTTCGCATCGTCCACATAAGCAAAGANNCTCTCTCAGGACTGGATTTGATTTCTATTATCTTCTCTATTCTTGGCACGTTCTCTAAAAATAATGTACAGTTCAGTGCTTATATTTGAGGTTGTAATTATTACAGTTGATTATCAATTCTAGAAAAGAAGGTTTCAGTTGTAATGCCAGCACTCCGTGACCTAGATANGTNCCAAAAACNGCTATTCTTAATATATCTAGTCTACTTTTTTAATACTGATAGGATTGTTTAAGNCAGGATCTTTTGCCATCTAATTCCTCAGCNTAGCTTGATAATCTNTCATTTAGTTCTGCATTAAATTTTTGTAGGTTTTTAATATGAGTTCCTTCCCAGTAAACCTTCCCACACTTATTACAAGTCCAAAAATCATTCATGTTTTCAAAAACTCCTGTAGGAACCTTTTCTGATATATCTTTTTTTTCAGTATATTTTAGCTCACCATTACATATTGGACATCTTGAATTACTACCACTGATAGTACATTTTCCAAGGTTTGCCTTCTCGTTGATTTGAAGAAACTGTTCTATTTCTTCATTTTTTGTTATCTGAATACTAGCAATTTGGTGTTTTTTGGCTTTATGGATAAGCTGTAAATCTTTAGTAATTATTACACGGTTCTCATTTTTTGCTATATGTAATAGCTCATCATCTTCCATACTAGAAGAATAAAGAGAATCATAACCTAACAGTCGAAGTTTTTTTGCAAGCTTCCCAAGCATTGCATCCACAATAAAGAGAGGTTTTTCATTACTCACCTGCTTGCTCACCTAATCCAGATTCTACTATATGACTATCACCGGCAGGCAATACACGGACAAATTCATCGATGCTTAATGATTTTGCAACATTATCTGTCATTTTATTAAACTCTAACTTTATTTTTTTTGCAATCTCTACCATTTCTGATCCAGCTGGTTCTATTATCACATAACAAATACTATTTTTTTTGATGGGTTGTGGTGGTCCACAAGAGATTAAGTAATCTGCGTTTTGTTTAACTAGGCCTACTGCCAGCTTTAAGGTTGAAATATTAACATAGTTACGTTGCCCCTCAATTACAAAAGAGCCTTTTGGAAGAAATTGTCCGCTTGGTGCGGCTTTTTTTACTTGTTCAGGTTCAACCCAATACGCATTTAATCCGTACATGGCTTCTCTCCAGGCCCTGCTAAAGCATACAGTGGCATGGGCAATCTCATTTAGACTTGTCGGAAGAATTTCTTTTTTATCATTTTTTAGAATGAAAAATGGAGAACCATGAATGTCAGCATGGAATACCTTGTCATTTTTTTCTATATGTTTTCGTATTATTGCAGTATTTGATGACGAATCTCGTCCTCCTATTGCTAAAATCCCATCTGAAGTATAGAACCATCTGTACCGTTCATACCAGTTTTTCTTTCTAATTTCTGAATATGTTATAGATTCTTCGGTAACCTTAACTTGACTCATTTCTTTTTCTAATTTCTTTTCTGTTTTTCTTTTTAGCTTTTCTATAGAAATAATGGCTGCAGCTTGTCGCTTTGATTCATCAAATAATCTGGATGATATAGTTGGAAGAGAAGCATTAGGATTTATCTTAATTTTTTCATCATCAATTTTGATCAAGAAAATTCCTTTTTCACTTTTCATTTCTGCTCCTTGTTTTCTCAGCTCTTCAACGGCTTTGGAATCTTCAATTGATGATATTCCTTGAGAAACTAGACTAGAAATTGACTTTGCCACATTAGCTATTTTCGATGACTTTTCTTTTACTATGGAAATGGCTTTAGTTTGTTCTTCTAATTTATTTTCAAGTTCTGTAACGTTTTTGTTTACAGAACTTGTTTGAATGGATTTACCACTTTCAACAATAGTTTCTGTAAATAAAATATCTAACCCCTCCATAAAACTAGAAACATTTGTGTAATGTTTTTCATCATTACCAAGTTTGATTGGATATACATCAGAATTTTTGTCATCTTTTACTATCACTGCTTCATGATTTCCTTCTACAACATTATTTATTATCTCCCTAACAGCTTCAAAAATCTTCTTAGCATCATCATTTGTTAATTGGTTTCCAGAAATTTTTGAATCAATTTTGGACATTCTACAGATCTCTTCTGCATACTTTGTTGGTAACCCGAGTGTTCGACCTATCCATTTTGCAGTAGGCATTGATGACGATAAAATTTCTTCAAGATCTTTTTGAGTCATATTAAATATATTCACAGAGTTTTCTGGAGGTGGAGTATACGTTAATCCAACTTGTAGCTTACGATGTCTTACATCTATTGAATGTAATAATGCAAGTATTTTCATTTCTTTATTACACAAAATAATGTTACCATCCCCAAAAAATTCACCAATTATTATGAATTCTTTATCAAAACCACTGAATGTCAAGTATGCAATTCTTTCTGCTCCTATCTGTTCTATTTTTGTAAGTTTTAGTCGAAGTAGATCACTTCGTAATCGTTTTAACAATTTGTTTATCTCTATTTGTTCAACCTTCTTTGAAGTAATCCATAACCCCATTGTAGAAAACATCAAAAGAACATCAGGTTTTTCAGGATGATGTAATTTGAAGAGTAAACTTTTGCTATTTATTCCATAAATGTTACTTACATAGTAATCTAAGGTTTTTTTTGATATGTTATTTGTTAGATACCTTAATTCAATTCCAGCTAGTGTCATAATAAAATCTCCTGAATCTAAAATTAGATTCTTACTCTTCTTAAATGACTCTACCATCCAAAGATTTTATACGAGGATATCTGCAGTCAACCTAGAAATTTCTTGGCTAGACATGATCCGAAGAAAAAAAAGACTCCTGAAGAACCTGAGGACTCCGATAGCAAAGAACTCCCTCCTACAGAACCAGTACAAAATGAGGAAGAGAAGAGTTACACCAAAAAGAAGCTAGACCAACTGTTTTGGCTAAGGATTGCACTCGCAGTCATTGCAGGAATATTGGCTACATTCATCTTTGAACCAATTGAAGGTGAAGACAGAAGATGGGGCTCAATTGCTTTTATGATTATAGTATTCATCATTTCAGTTGGTATAGGAAAGAGAATGAACCTACAATTACCAAAATCTGATAGAAAAAAACTACTTACAACTGGTATTGGAAGCTTCATATTCATTTACTTGTTTATGTGGATCTTATCGTATACAATAGTGAATCTTCCTAATGAATCAGGAATTTCAACGCCTTTCACATAGCACTAAAATAGTAAAACAAGATCATTTGTCTAAATGTGGAATTATAAAACACCAGGCATTCCTGATGAAGAATTTGAAAGAACAGAGGAAGTTCCAATCACAAAAGAGGAAGTTCGAGCTATACAAATAAGCAAAGCACGACTCTCTCTTGGACAAACTGTTTATGACATTGGATGTGGAAGTGGCTCTATATCTGTAGAAGCTGCACTTCAAGTGGAATCTTCTGGAAAAGTTTATGCTATTGATTTTGATTTAAAGGCAGTAGAATTAACAAAGAAAAACCTTGAAAAATTTGGTGTATCAAATGTAAAAGTTATTTTAGGAAATGCAAAAGAAAAAATTTCTGAGCTTCCAGAAGCTGATGCAATTTTTATTGGTGGTACAGGGGGAGATACCAAAGAAATTATTGAACTTTGTCATAGAAAATTAAAATCTGGTGGAAGAATTGTTGTAGGAGTAATTCTAATTGAAACACTTTTTTCTGTCTTGGAAATTATGGACAAGCTTGATTTTACATCAGTTGATATCACACAGATCACTATATCTAAGAGCCGTAAAACATCAACAGGTACAATGATGCTTGCAAGAAACCCAGTTACTGTAATATCAGCTACAAAATTTTAGATGTATCTAGTCTAGCTTTTAATTAGGAACAAATATGCACGATTTCATGCCTGAATTAACCTGCGTTGGTTGTGGACCTGGTGATCCCGAATTACTTACTGTAAAAGCTGTTAATGCAATAAAAAATGCTGACGTGATAATGTGTCCTACATCTAAAGAAGGAAAACCTAGCATTGCCCTATCTGTTGTTTCATCATTGATTGATCAAAACAAAAAACCAGAAATTGTAAATCTTGTGTTTCCTATGACTAAAGACAAGGACATACTTGAGAACACTTGGCAAAAAAACTCACAAATTATTGCAGAAAGTGTCTTTTCAGGAAAAAAAGTTGTATATCTTACAGTTGGCGATCCATATCTCTACAGTACATGGATATACCTTCACCGTGAGATTTCGGTTAAACATCCTGACATCAACATTACAGTTATTCCAGGTATAGTTTCCATGTTTACATTTGCATCAAAGATTGGAATTAGTCTAGCTGAAGGTGCAGAAAAAATGGCTGTAATCCCATCATGCTATGATCTAAGCAAAGTAAAAGAGATTGCAAAAAATTGCGACACAATGGTCTTTCTAAAAGATGGAAGATACTTTGATCAAGTAATCAATCTCTTACGTGAAGCAGGATTCTCTAAAGACTCTATTTTTGCCATTGGACAAGACCTAGATACAGATAAAGAAATTGTAAAAAAACTAACTCTAGGTCAGGTTACTGAAGATACCATTACATCAAAATATTTTTCAATCATGGTGGTAAAGCGTGTCTAAAGTTTTTTTTGTAGGATGCGGTCCTGGTGATCCTGAATTAATTACTATTAAAGCAAAAAAACTAATTCAAAAAGCTGATGTAGTTGTATATTCTGGCTCATTAATCCCTTCTGCAATACTTAAACTATGTAAAAAAGGTAAATTACATAACGCTGCAAAATTAGTACGAGAGGAAATTTTTAATCTGTTAAAAAATAATGCAAAAAAAAACAAGCTAGTTGTAAGACTACATGATGGTGATCCTACCATCTATGGAGCAATTAAAGAACAGATTGATAATCTAGAAAAAGAAGGAATAAAATCAGAAATNATACCTGGAGTAACTTCTTTTTTGGCTTCAGCTGCTGCGTTAGGTACACAACTTACACTACCAGGTGTTACTCAAACTATAATTATTACTCGNGCAGAAAAACGCACNAAAGTTCCNAAACGTGAAAAAATTTCAGAGCTTGCNAANCATAAGGCAACTATGATTTTCTATCTNAGTGTNCATCTTCTTTCTGATATAGTAAAAGAGGTAATTGCAGGAGGGTATACTAAATCAACTCCTGCTGCAGTTGTTTATCGTGCAAGCTGGGATGATCAGAAGATTATTACAGGTACACTAAAAGATATTACAAAAAAGGTTTGGAATGAAAAAATAACCCGTACTGCAATTGTAATTATTGGGGATGTAATAAATCCTGCATCATATGAATATTCGAGACTTTATGATAAAACTTTTAGTCATGGTTATAGAAAATCAAAAGTGAAGTAAAAATAAGAGTAATTTAATTATAATTTTTTTAATAGTTTATCAAATATACATTAACAATGTTTTTTTGAAAAATAAATAAAAAATAGTTCATAAAAAAAGAACTATGGATTGTCTATGTTAGAGTTATTGTCCAGGTTACTGCTAGAGTATCTGCATTTGTAACTGGGACAGATACGTCTCTTATAGAAAACATATTTCCTGGAGTAGTACCATCAGAATCGAATAGTCCTGATTGAGTTACTGTGGTGCTTGGGATTAATGTAGTTCCTGTTCTAAGGCCAGTAAAGGTAAATGGTGTTACTGAATTGGATAATTTTACAATAGTACCATCTACTCCATTGTTTGGTGTAATACTAGCAACAATCAGTGCACTTCGAGCCATTTCACCACCTAAAGGAGTAACAGAAACGTCTAGTTCAGTATCAATGTCATCCATCTGTTCACCTGTAGCATTTCCAATTGCAATAAAAGCAAAATTACCTGGAGTCGCACAAACTAAATCAGCAGAAGCAAAGATCGCTGTAGCTGCACAATCAGTTCCCCTATTGGTAATCAGGTTGTCAGACTGTAAGTACTGTTTGACATGACCATCTGCGCCTCTTACCTCATAAGTTACATGACCGATCATAAGACCAGATTCATGAAAATCAGAAGCACCTTGCATCGTAACTAATGATGTTGCCGAAATAGCATCTATGCTAATCAAGCCTNCTANGCCTGCTACAATAGCCCCTATCAAAGCTAATGTCGTGTATTTTTTCATTAATTGGATATGCCTAGCTTTAGATTTATGCNTAGTGGAATTTTATTTGAACAAATGATTCCATTCTGGCTATATTAGGGGGCAGTAAAACCCATTTTTTCCTCTAATTCGATAGAAAGATTTCTTCCTACAGGATTGGATTCTTGTTCTCCGTTTCCAGCGTCTTTTGAGGTAGACTTGGAACCATCAGTTAAGGAAATAGTATTCATAGATAGTATTGATGCCACACCTACAATAATCACTAATGCAATAATTCCAACTATGATAGCCTTTTTCACATAGTATCCCAGTAAAATTGGTCTATAAACTTGCTTTTTCAAGTCATTAAAATTTTAAAAATCATTCATTTAATCATAAAATATTCATTTAACATGAAAAATTTTCTTCTTATAATCTTACTCTTTTTTTTATTATCTTCAATAAATGCAGCAAACGCCATACAATCGATCCTTATTACATATTCTGGGAAAATGGATAATGTAGTTTTTGATGGCAAATGGACAGACGGATTGGAATGGAAAGAATCTTCTTGGGATAAACTCTCATCACCTAATGGAGATACATTACACATTAGATCAGCTCATCAAGGTGATTTTATTTACATTCTATTAGATGTCGATGGTGAAAAAAACATAGATCACATATCTGACAGAGCAATGGTATGTATAGACGGATTAAATGACAAAACCTCAATTCCAGGAGTTGATGATTATTGTTTTCTCGCTTCACTAGATGGTAAACAAGGATTTGTTTATCAAGGAGGTTCTTCTTTAGCACTAAACGGATACTTTAAGAAAATTACAAGCGCTGATGGATTTATAGGAGTAGGAGGTAAATCAGATCAATATGACAAATATAGTCAGATACCACATGCAAGTTTTGAATTCAAAATACCTTTGAATCTTTTTGGGAGATCTGATGTTTATGGTTTTTATGTTCTAGTATATGACGCAAGTGGAAATCAGTATTATTCTTGGCCCGTAGGTATTGATCCGGATAGTCCATTTGATATACCAAGTCCAAGTAATTGGGGTAATTTAGTATCCCCAGACAAGTCAATTCCAGAATTTGATTTACCTATACTTGCATTAGTACCGGCAATATTTCTTGTAATTTACTTCACAAGAATGAAAAAATTAGGACTAGTGAAATAAAATAAGACTAAATGTGAGGCAATTAGTAGAAAGTGATGGAACAACGTTTTTACAAAAGCAAAAAAAACTCTAACCAAGGTTAAAATGAACATTACAATAGTAATTCCTACCTATAATGAAAAAGATACTCTTCCTAGCCTAATTGCTAAACTCACTAATGAGGTAAAAAGAATCGCAGAAAAATTCTTCATCATCATAATGGATGATGCATCCCCAGATGGAACAGGAAAAATTGCAGAAAATCTTAACAAAAAATATAAAAATATTACAGTTATTGAAAGACCTACAAAACTAGGCCTAGGTTCTGCTTACAAACAGGGATTTCAAATTGCATTAGATAGATTTGACTCAGATTATGTGGTTCAAATGGATGCTGATCATTCCCATGATCCCAAGGAAATTTCTTTGATGGCAGACAAAATAAAAGACCATGACTATGTAGTTGCCAGCAGACATCTACCTGGTTCTTCTATTATTGGTTGGGGAGCAGGACGAAAATTGCTACATTCTATGGCAGGAAACTTTGCAAAAGGATGTGCACAATTAGAGATATCAGATCCTACTAGTGGATTTAGAATGTTCAAAAAAAGTGTGCTTGATGCTGTTAACTTTTCTGAAATAAAATCAGAAGGATTTGCTTTTCAAGTAGAATTACTTTGTTATCTCAGAAGAAAAGGTTTACACGGAATTGAAATTCCTACAATATTTGTTAACAGAAAGCTTGGTAAATCTAAAATGAATTTAAGAGAAATAATCCAATTTTCAAAAATGTGTATTAATCTTTTAAGAAATCGTATTTAGTTATTTTAAAAAAATAAAAACAAAAAGGGAGGGAACCTTCGTCACCCTTCATCTACTAGAGATTTATTCGTAAGTAGATGAGGTTGATGAAGTTGTTTTACTTGATAGTCCGTCAAGTGATGGCACAGTTGGGAATTTGTCTCCAATTTGTTGCTCTGCAACTGCAGAAGCTTCTCGGAGAATCTTGTCTGTCTCTTCGTTGGATACTTCGGATTCCATGTTGAAAGCATCTCCGGAGAATGAATCCACCATTAGTCCATTGAGTGTCTGTGTCATGGAATTCAATTCTGAGTCTGCTTCTGGCATGAATCGTCCTAACGAAGACTTCAAGCCCTTCATGGTCGACATTGCTGGTCCTATTGCAACCATAGCATCGCCGAGGTCATGAATTGTAGTCAATCGTAGTTGAACTTGTTCTAGTGACATTCTTGCATTACCAAGCATTCTAATGACTTTGCGAATTTCTGCTAGCTCATTAGATAATACCTTGCTTGTACCGGTATCATGTTGCTGCATTGCAGTAACTATTCGTTTGAAGATTTGTTGGTCTCGCTCATGTAGCTTAGCTAACATAGAGTCCATTTTTGATATCTGGACTTGTAGTTTGTTAACTGCCGTCTGTATTCGTGGCTTTAAAGCCCCTTGTGGTTTTACTGCTTCGCGTAGTTTGCCTGTAACACTTTGTGTTTCCTGTCGTGCCCAAGTCTTATCGAAACTTGTCATAGGCGCTAGTTTAGGAGTGGCTTCTTAATTTGGGGTGTGTATTTAGATCGACTTTAGGCTAAATTTAGCTAACAAAAATGTAAATCACACAGGATTTTTTGAGAGATTATGGTCAAAATCGCAGTTTTTGATTCAGGTTTTGGTTCATTATCAGTTATAAAACAAATCAGAAAAAAAATGAAAGCTGAAGTCATCTATTTTGCTGATCAGGAAAATTTTCCATATGGNAAGAAATCAGTTTCAGAACTTAGACGAATAATAAATAAAACCATATCTACTCTGAANAAAGAATTCAAACCTGATNTNATAGTTGTTGGTTCAAATACTCCTTCTATATTGTTTGGTGGATACAAATCATCAAAGATAATTGGAGTTTATCCCCCCCTAAAAGAAGCATCAAAAAAAACAAAAACATCTTCAATTGCCATTTTATCGACTCAAAATGTTGTTAAAAGCAAAGCACTTGATGATCTAATTAGGAAAAATGTTTCCAAAAAAGTAAAAGTATTAAAGATTAATGCATCCCCACTCGTAGAATTAGTAGAATCAGGAAAATTTATTTATCAAAAACAATATTGTATAAATAAAATAAAATCTCTCTTACTAAAACCACTTGA
>C687J35503_10000514_pt1 | contig 10320 bp, 13 predicted proteins | sample RifCSP19_3_FD_35503 | JGI IMG/M metagenome (IMG submission 35503)
AGAGCACGTTGGCCTTAACCGGTCAATAACTTCAATTTCACCGGGTGCCGGTATGGTTATCGCCTCCCTCATATGCCCTACAATCTCATCATAGAGAATAATAACAGGCATCCTGTATTGCTCTGAAAGATTGAATGCCCTTACTGTCTCATGGAATAACTCCTGAACAGATGCCGGGGTAAGGACTATCGCCGGATGGTCTCCGTGAGTCCCCCACTTTGCCTGCATCACATCAGACTGACTGGGCCCTGTTGGAAAACCTGTAGACGGTCCGCTCCTCATTACATTCACTATTACGCAGGGGACCTCTGTCATACAGGCAAAACCAAGCCCCTCCTGCATCAGGGAGAATCCTGGACCGCTGGTAGAGGTCATTGACTTCATGCCTCCGAGCGACCCTCCAATAATGGCGGATATACTTGCTATCTCATCCTCCATCTGGATGAATACCCCGCCAAGCTTTGGAAGTCTTGCCGCCGCAATCTCCATAATTTCTGTGGATGGTGTTATGGGATACCCTGCGAAGAATCTGCAGCCGGCATAGAATGCACCTTCAGCACAGGCCTCATTTCCCTGCATAAATTTCTTAGTATGCACAGTCATCTTTCTCCTCCATTAAACTTCATACACCTGGATGGCAAAGTCAGGGCATCTGTTATCACATAGCTGACAACCGTTACATGCTTCAAGGTCTTTAACTACACAAAGATTCCCATCCATAGACAGCACATTGGTGGGGCAGAAATCTACGCATATAACACAGCCCTTGCATAATTTTGGATCAATCTCAATCCTGAAAATCCTCTTTTCAGCTACTGCCATAGTCACAATCCTTTTTTATGGTTATAGTATTTCTCTACTACTTTTTCAGTGTGCCTAATATACAATAGTTACGCAGCATATGCAAGGGGAAAATTAGCAATAAAGTGACAGTAAAGTGCTTTGCACCGCCGATTGATAAAGCAGTACCGATATGCTATTCTTCTGTTAGTTTTTTATCCTGATGAATAAAAGTGATAACAGCAATCGGATCATCATAATCAGCATTGCCCTCGCAGTTGGGATATTCCTTTTCGACAGGTCAACGCCATTGGGCATTGCTGCCGCTGTACCTTATGCNGCTGTAATCTTACTTTCTCTATGGTTACCCAANAACCTGCATACGATTATAGCCGGCATANNAGTGAGTGCCTTAACTATANTGGGCATCTTTATATCGCCTCCCTACGAGAAAATGGCAATTTATTTAACGAATCGCCTGTTATCACTCATANTCATATGGATANCAGTAATATTTGTTCTGAAATACAAACANTCTCTTGAAGTTATACGGGAATATGCTGATGCACTCAATCAGGCAAACATGGATTTAAGAAAACATGCTGAGGAATTGAAACGTTCAAATGCAGAACTTGAACAATTTGCCTATGTTGCCTCTCACGATTTGCAGGAACCGCTCCGCATGGTCTCAAGTTTTACACAATTGCTGGCAAAGCGCTATAAGGACAAGCTTGATAGTGATGCGAATGACTTTATATCCTATGCCGTGGAGGGGGCTAACCGGATGCAGAAGTTGATTAATGACCTCCTGAATTATTCAAGGATACGGTCAAAAGGCAAAAGCTTTGAAGAAACGAGTTGCAGTGAGATACTCGGACAGGTAAGAGCCAACCTGCAGGTAGCCATTGAGGAAAGCCGTGCTTTAATAACCAATGATTTTCTACCGGCAGTCAACGCAGACCACGTCCAGATGATGCAGCTATTCCAGAACCTTGTTGATAATGCCATCAAGTTCTCTGGTGAACTGCCTCCCCGTATTCACATTTCAGCAGAAAATAAGGATAATGAATGGCTATTCTCTGTATGCGATAATGGTATTGGTATAGACCCACAATTTAATGAGCGCATATTTGTAATCTTCCAGCGTCTTAATGACAGAGAAAAATATCCCGGAACCGGCATAGGTCTCGCAATCTGCAAGAGAATCGTAGAGCGGCATGGAGGGAGGATTTGGGTAGAGTCGGAAATGGGCAAAGGAACTACTTTTTACTTTACAATCCCAACAACAAGAGGAGGAATAGAAAATGGGTGAAGATAATAATTACAGGCTTATTGAAATCCTTTTAGTAGAGGATAATCCTGCTGATGTGCGGCTTACAAAGGAGGCCCTCCGGGAGGGAAGGATATTGAATCGCTTGAATGTAGTAAAGGATGGTATGGAGGCATTATCCTTTCTCCGCAGGGAGGGAGAGCATAGTAGTTCCCCGCGTCCGGACCTTATCCTTCTTGACCTTAATTTACCCAGGAAAGACGGCCGTGAAGTACTGGCTGAGATTAAGTCTGATGATGAGTTTAAAAGTATCCCGGTAGTTGTTCTTACAACATCAAAGGCAGAAGAAGATATTCTTAAGAGCTATAAACATCATGCCAATTGCTATATCACAAAGCCNGTTGACCTTGATCAATTTATNGGAGTTACGAAATCCATAGAGGAATTCTGGCTCGGCATTGTGCAACTTCCGCCAAAGAGGACACCNAATGGAAGAAAAACCNATTAAGATTTTATTTGTGGAAGACGACTCCGGCTATGTCAGATTAATAAAGGAAATGCTGAAGGAATACAACAGGGCTTTGTTTGAACCAACCCATGTCACTAAACTTGCAGGCGCAATAAAGCATCTGAAAACGGAAACATTTGATGTTGTTCTGCTGGATCTTAATCTGCCTGATAGCTGGGGATTTGAAACATTTGAAAAGCTGCGTGCTGAATCACCTTCAATCCCGATTGTTGTACTTACCGGAATGACTGATGAAAATCTCGGGGTTATGGCCGTACAAAAGGGCGCCCAGGACTATCTCGGTAAAGCCGAAGTTGAAGGAAACCTCCTGGCCCGCACAATACATTTCGCCCTCGAACGTAAGCGAATAGAGACGGAACGTTCTCAGGCTGTTGAAGAACTTGAGAAGTCGCGCCAGAAATTCCGTAACCTTTCCGCTCATCTGCAGGACTTAAGAGAGGCTGAGAGAAAGTATATTGCGGCTGAACTGCATGATGAGTTAGGCGGGCTGTTCACAGCCATAAAGATGGAATTATCCCTTATGACACCTAATACTTCCGGAAATCAGGAAAAGCTGCGCAGGGCCGGCGAATCACTGGTAAAACTTGCTGACACAGGAATAGAAACAGTACGCCGCATTTCCATGGAACTGAGACCTGAGATCCTGGACCATCTTGGCCTCATTTCAGCCATTCAATGGTATATGAGTGAATTCCAGAAACGGGCAAGGATCAGGTGCAAATGCTTATTAAGTAAGGAAGACATCCAGATGAATAAAAACCGTACAACAGCGGTCTTCCGCATCCTGCAGGAGGCAATGACNAATGTTGCACGGCATTCTGAGGCGACGAAGGTTACTGTTGAGGTAAAAAAAGACGAAGATACNATGANNATGAAAATTGAAGATAACGGGAAAGGCATCAATGAAGAAAAAATAAATGATCCTTTCTCCTTTGGACTTCTCGGCATGCAGGAACGAACATTGTACCTGGGTGGTGAATTAAAAATCAGCGGGACACCAAATAAAGGGACACGGGTAATGGCAACAATCCCTATATCAGAAAAGGGGAAATGATTAATGATTCGGATAATAATAGTGGACGATCATCCGATATTCCGGGAGGGCTTGAAAAAAGATTATATCTGAATCTCACGATATNGTTATTTCAGATGAGGTCAGTACCGGCATGGAATTGTTAGACAGGNTTAAGAAAAACAGTTACGACATTATAATACTGGACATTTCACTTCCTGATATGAGCGGACTTGAAATCCTTGGAAACCTGCAGAATGAAAAAAAACGCCCNCCTGTACTGATAATCAGCATGCATCCTGAGGAACAGTATGCAGTACGTGCATTAAANACAGGCGCTTCAGGCTATCTGACCAAAGGGAGCATACCTGATGAATTATTGACTGCAATCNGACGNGTGNCNGCAGGCAGNAAATATATCAGNTCCGCACTCGCAGAAAAACTTGCNGCAGANCTTAATAACAGCGGTGAAGAACCGGCTCACGACAAGCTGTCAGACAGAGAATATCAGGTCATGGTTATGCTGGCCTCAGGAAAGTCTACAGGGGAAATCGCAAAACAACTTTCACTAAGCCTTCCGACTATCAGCACTTACCGCTCCCGCATCCTTCAGAAGATTAATCTGAAGAACAACGCAGAATTGATTCACTATGCCATAAAGAATAACCTTGTCTGATTGAAGATGTAGAGAAATGTATTTTGCCTGTAGGTATCGTGTTTACGACTCGAATTCCGTTCGGGGCAGTCCCGACTGCCTTATAATTGATTGCAGTGTACCTATGCGAATTTCATCATGGTCTGGGACAGGAACTGTTATCGTTCCCTGAGGTATTTTCTTCTGCATTACAATGTGGCTACCGCGTCTGCGCACCTCACAAAATCCGTGTTTGGCAAGAATATCACACACCTCTTTGCCAGAAAGAACACGGAGTTTACCCAACTGAAACCTCAACCTGGGTCACAAAGACGTCATTATGAAGCCGATGTTTTATCTCCTCTGAGGAGGCAGTCTCAAAAAAAAGTTCCAATGCTTCGCGTAGATTATCACGGGACTGTTCAACACTGTCTCCCTGGCTTGCTATGTCTAACTCCGGGCACAGTGATACATATCCATTACCTTCCCGCTCAATAATTGCTGTAAGTTTCATTAAGTACCTCCTGAAGTACCAACAATATGNTGGGCGATGCAGGTATCGAACCTGCGGCCTCTTCCGTGTGAAGGAAGCGCTCTACCACTGAGCCAATCGCCCTCAGTTTTGCCGTATTATTAACATAACTTATCTGAGTGGTCAAGGAAATTGTCAATCCCTGCCAAGCCCTCAGCAATTCCCAGTGTATTAAACCATATTATATTGACGACCCCTGTCATAGCCCTGACGAAAAATACGAGGCATTCTATAATAGCGTTAAAACCCCCTGCTGTAACTCCTTGAAATTACAAAGATTTAAAAATTCTTCTAAAGTTTTTCATCTGGTATGCCGTTTGTAATATACATTTAATCAAAATTCTAACCAAATCATACAACAATAAGGAGAATGTCATGAAAGAACCCATCAGCAATGTATCCAAACAGATCAAGAACCTGATAAACAAAAACGGCGGCATCACCCTCTTTGAATTAGAACAGACCCTCGATACTTCATACAATCTGATATTCCTCGCAATTGACAATATGGTCTCAAACAACGAGATTTTGCTTAAGAAAAGCGGAAAAGATTATTTTATATCCAATATCAATACAGAAGTAACAATTCCTGTAGTTGATGCATATGTAAATGAGTTTCTATGCCAGGATGTTTAAATAAACTCAGGCACGAAGCTCTCAAGGCACTCCACTGCTACATTCATGCAACAATACAAATATCCTTACAAATTCATTTGTATCTAATACAAACAATATTCCTTGTATCAAATTTTTCTTGACAAATATTCTTTATAGCGTGTATAGTTACTTTTGTATGCTAAAGGATGGTAGTCTGACTGAGGAGTTAGAGGATATCCTGAGTGGTCTCGAACAGCGAATAATGATGTATCGCACCAAGCTGATAGAGCTCCAGAAGAAACGGGACCGCCTGGATGACGAGATAAAAACCGCAAAGAGATATCTCGAATTAGCGGAAACACTGTATAAGGTAGAAAGAAATAAATCCCGCGCATCACAACAAACCCAGCCGGAAGATAGTGAAAAAAGCTCAGCAAGACAGGCTGAGGAAACCAAAGACCTCTTATTAAACCAATTTAAATTTTCAGGACTCAGCATACCCCAGGCCACTTATATTCTTTTAAAGGAAGAAGGCAAGGCGCTTCATGCAAAGGACATTTATCAGCGTCTTCTCGAAGGCGGGGTAAAAATCAGGAGTAAAACACCGATAACATCTGTGTCAATATCTTTAAACAGGGATAAGAGATTTCTGAGGGTTGCACCTAACACTTATAACCTCTCAGGAGAAGAGACACAGAGTCACGAAAGGAGGTGATATTCATTGGCAACAGCAAAGAAGAAGGCGCCGGCTAAAAAGAAGGCAGCAGCAAAAAAACCGGCAGCAAAGAAGGCAGCAGCAAAAAAACCAGCAGCAAAAAAACCGGCAAGCAAAAAGAAATAATGGTGTTGTTAAATCATGCCAATAAAGGGGGCTTTACAGTTATATAAAGCCCCCTATTTTTTTATGGAGTCAACTTCGTGGTTCCCTGCCTCAATCCATTTCTCACTGCTGGAAAGTATTGCTGAGGCAAGTCTGGTATTCATGGTATGACCGGTACGGCAGGCTGTTACATGCCCTATAAATGACCGTGAAAGAAGGGACAAGTCACCAATAAGATCAAGCACCTTGTGGCGTATAAACTCATCCCTGAATCTCAAACCTTCTTTGTTTAATATGCCATCCTCACCAAGGATGATTACGTTCTCAAGTGATCCGCCCTTTCCCAGCCCCTTCTCCTGAAGGGTAAGGACATCCTTATGAAATGCAAAGGTACGGGCAGGCGCAATTTCTCTTATAAAACCATCTATGGAATGATGGTATAGAAACTCCTGTTTTTCAATTAAAGGGTGGTCATAATCCATAATATACGTAATGACAGGAAAAGGTGACGGCTCTATCTTTATGTAACCGTTCCCCCCCCTTATCTCAATAGTATCAAGAATCCTGATATGACTCCTGATCTTATCCTGCTGAACTATCCCGCTNTTTAGCATAAGCTCAACCAGNGGGTATGAACTCCCATCCATGATTGGAACTTCAGAGGCATTTAACTCGACATACATGTTGTCAATGTTGAGTCCTGCTGCTGCGGCCAGAAGGTGTTCCACCGTCCGTACGCTTGAACCATTCATGCCGAGTGTTGATGAGAACTCTGTTGCAACCACCTTCTCAGCCCTTGCCTCTATCCGGGTATTCTTATCACTCCTGATGAATATGATCCCTGTATCAGGAGGGGCAGGGTGTAATTTCATAGAGACCCTGACACCTGAATGTAATCCAATACCGCTGCATTCTACGCTGTCTTTAATTGTCCGCTGGTAACGCATGATTTACTTATTACAGCAACATTCATACCACCCGGCACCATCAAGATTATAATCAATATTATCAATCAGTTAGAACAATTATATGGTATAATATGGTGTACTAAAACTGCAACATTAACCATTGAGGTGTATCATTTATGCATCACCTTATGTTTTATTACCTTGACTTGAAATACTCTTTTCTGATACAACCGCCTGTATGAGGATAAATGAAATATTTAAAAGTATTCAGGGGGAAACGTCATACGCAGGGACCCCGTTTCTGTTTGTCAGGACTACAGGATGCAATCTCAGATGCAGTTGGTGTGACACAACCTACGCATATGATGAGGGAGAAGATTTCTCTATNGATGAGATAATAAGGACCCTTGGGAAATATGATTGCCGGAACGTAGCTATAACAGGCGGAGAGCCGCTGCTGCAGGAGGAGACACCCCTTCTCGCAGAATATCTNATAAATAACGGCTATAAGGTCTTTGTTGAGACAAACGGGAGTGTTGATATATCAGGACTTCATCCTGAAATAATAAAGATATTAGACATTAAATGTCCCGGCAGCGGTATGACAGAACATATTGTATGGGATAATCTTAATGCCCTCACCTCCATTGATGAGGTAAAGTTTATAGTTTCAGATTACAATGACTATGTCTGGGCAAAATCTGTCATTGCATCTCATAAACTTCCGGATATCTGCACTGTACTGATAGCCCCTGTCTTTAACCGGNTTGACCCTAANCAGATTGCAGAGTGGATAATTAATGACAACCTGGATGTCCGTCTGCAATTACAACTGCACAAATATATCTGGGGGCCTGATGTCCGGGGCGTCTGAGTCTTTCAACCTATGCAGTAAGATCGCTTTAGAGCATTACGAGAACTTCCCTGTGGGCTCATGGCTTATACCGAGGGGAAAGAGAAAATATGTACATGCCATTTATGCCTTTGCAAGGACTGCCGACGATTTTGCAGACGAAGACAGNTACGGTGAAGATGAGCGTNCACAGCTCCTCACTGACTGGGAAAAGAGGCTTGATGAATGTNTAACAGGCAGCCCCACCCATCCTGTATTTATTTCGGTAAAAGAGGCCCTGGATAAATTTAATATCCCTGCGGCATTACTGAAAGACCTGATAACTGCCTTCAGGATGGACACCGTCAACAANCGATATAAGGCNATGTCAGATGTCCTTAATTACTGTCACTATTCTGCAAACCCCGTNGGAAGGATTATTCTCTGCATCTTTGAATACAACGANCCTGAGTTACACCGGTTGTCTGACTTCATATGCACTGCCCTCCAGCTTACTAATTTCTGGCAGGATGTTGCAATAGACCTTGAGAAAGACCGTATATATATTCCGCTGGAGGACATGGAGAGATTTGGATATACTGTCAGTGATCTCAAATCTCATGCTTTAAACGATTCGTTCAGGGCCCTGTTAGCGAGCGAAATAGAATTTACAAGGGACCTTTTCCATAAAGGACGCCCTCTCTGCACCAGTGTCAGAAAAGGCCTTTCTGTTGAACTGCGGGCTATATGGTCGGGAGGAATGAGAATCCTTGATAAAATAGAACGAAACGGATATGACATCTTTAATAAAAGACCCGTTATAACGACAATGGATAAGATAAGGATTATATCACGGGCCCTGACTACAGGACACTGATCATTGCAAAATAATCCAACAGGATCGCCGGAGAGTCACAGGATCACGAAACAGAGCAACACGAATTTCTATTACTCATTTCTTGCCCTCCCTTCTGAGAAGAGAAAGGCGCTGTACTCAATCTACGCCCTATGCCGCTGTCTCGATGATGTTGCAGATAAATCAGGCAACAGGCTTGAGGCATCAGAATCCCTTCTGATATGGACAACCGAAATTATCAATATGTATAACGGGACGCCGGCTCACCCGGTTACTGTGGAACTAAAACCATATATTGACAAATACTGCATCCCGCAAAAATACTTTCTCGAACTTGTTAAAGGCGTTGAAATGGACCTGACAACAAACAGGTACCAGACATTTGATGAACTGCATAAGTACTGCTACAGGGTAGCTTCAGTAGTCGGACTGATCTGCGCAGAGGTCTTCGGGTATAAGAATGCAGAGACGCTTGGTTATGCCGTTGACCTGGGGATTGCAATGCAGCTTACCAATATACTGAGGGATATAAAGACCGATGCAGCCATGGGGCGTATATATCTGCCGGCAGAGGACCTCAGGAATTTTAATTACACTGAGACAGAACTCTTCTACTCTCAATACAATAAGGCATTTGTGGAACTTATGAAATTTGAAGCGCAGCGGGCATGGAGTTACTACAAACGTGCACAGGAAACTCTTCCCCGGGAGGACAGAAAGGCGATGGTCGCAGGAGAGATTATGCGCGCCATATACAGCAGGATACTGGATGAGATAGAGGCTTCCAACTACAATGTCTATTCTATCACTCCGCAACTTTCGAAATTGCAAAAGATTTATATTGCATTCAGCACCTGGATAAATATCAGGTTAACATAAAGGAACAGGGGAAAATCCCCCCATCCCCCCTTTTTAAAATGGGGGGAACCGTTTCAATGGAGAGAGTACGGTTCCCCCCTTTACTAAAGGGGGTTGAGGGGGGATTTGAAACTGGATTTTCAGATGAAAAAAGTAATCATCATAGGCGGAGGCTTTGCCGGCCTTTCTGCCGCGGCTGAACTATCATCTGCCGGCTTTCACGTAACCCTCATCGAGCAAAGAAGGTTCCTCGGCGGCAGGGCCTACTCTTTCATAGACAAGAACACCGGTCTCGAACTTGATAATGGTCAGCACATCCTCATGGGGTGTTATGAAAACACTTTCAGGTTTCTGGAAAAGATCGGTGTAACCGATAAACTCTACTTTCAGAAGGATCTTTGTGTTGATTTTTTAGATACAACCGGTACCGCTTACAGATTAAGCTGTCTTCCCCTGCCCGCCCCTCTCCATATCTTATCAGGCATATTAAGATTTAAGGCCATAAGCCTTGCTGAAAGAATCAGGATGCTGAACATGGCAAAAGGTGTTCTGTTTGGTAACACTTCAAACTCATCGCACGATTTAACAATAACTGAATGGCTTAAGATGCTCGGACAGGGGAAAAAGGCGCGTGAGACATTGTGGGACATCATTACCATTGCGACCATGAATGAACATCCGGATAATTCGTC
>C687J35503_10000525_pt1 | contig 10216 bp, 9 predicted proteins | sample RifCSP19_3_FD_35503 | JGI IMG/M metagenome (IMG submission 35503)
CCTGTCGGGCGAGGAGAACGTGTTCGCGGGTCTGGGGCATCGGGCCGTCCGCGGCGCTGACCACCAGGATCGCCCCGTCCATCTGCGCCGCCCCGGTGATCATGTTCTTGATGTAGTCGGCGTGGCCCGGGCAGTCGATGTGCGCGTAGTGCCGCTTCTCCGTCTCGTACTCCACGTGGCTGATGTTGATCGTCAGCCCGCGCTGCCGCTCCTCCGGGGCGTTGTCGATGTCGTAATACCCTTTCGCCTGGGCCATCCCGTAATGGGCCAGCGCATGGGTGATCGCCGCCGTCAGCGTCGTCTTCCCGTGGTCGACGTGCCCGATCGTCCCCACGTTCACGTGGGGCTTCGTCCGCTCAAATCTCGGCTTGGCCATCTCCAGAGCCCTCCGCTCAAAGAGGGTTAAGGGCGATGACCCTTAACCCTCCGCAGTCTGGAGCCCACGACCGGATTCGAACCGGTGACCTTGTCCTTACCAAGGACACGCTCTGCCGCCTGAGCTACGTGGGCGGTGATTCGGCGTCGATTATAGCATGCTGCGATTCCCTTTCAACCAGGCCCCCGCCACAGAGGTGCCCGCCCGGCGCGGGGCAGGAAGGCCCGCGCCGAAGGCCAATACCGTTATCACCGGCTGCGGACGGGAGGCGAACGATGGACTGGCTGTTCTTCCTTCTCCTCGGGGTGGTTATCTGGTTCCTGTTCTTTCGCGGGTAGCGCCGCTCTCGGCCCTCGGGCCCTCCGGGGCCACCGGCAGGACGAAGACGAAAGAGCTGCCCGCATCGGGCACGCTCTCTTTGAGCAACACCGTCCCGTTCATGTGCTCCGCCAGCTTGCGGGAGATGTAGAGCCCTAACCCGCTGCCGCCCGTCTCCCGGCGCAGGCCCCGTTCCAGCTGGCTGAACCGTTCGAAGAGGCGGTGCCGCTCCTCCGGGCGGATCCCCGCGCCGGTGTCCCGCACGTACGTGGCCACTGTCCCGTCCTCCACCTCGTGCCAGATCTCCACGCCGCCGCGGGCGGTGAACTTGATGCCGTTGTCGATCAGGTTGATCAGGACCTGGAGGGCCTTCTCCGCGTCCATCAGCACCGGCGGGACGGCCACGGGGTCAGGCAGATGGTAGGTCAGCGTCAGCCCCTTCCGCCGGGCGTCCGGCGCCAGCGTGGCGACGGCCTGCTCCACCAGCGCCGGCAGGTTGCCGCGGTCGATCTGCACGCTGATCTTCCCCTGCTCCACGCGCGCGGCGTCCAGGAAGTCGTTGACCATGCGGATCAGGCGGGACGTCGCCGTATGGATCTCGGTGAGGACGTGGTGGGCGGTGTCGCCCAGCGGCCCCAGGGTCCCGTCCAGCGCCAGTTCCACGTGCCCCTTGATCACGGTCAGCGGCGTGCGAATCTCGTGTGAGGCGATGTTGAAGAAGTCCTCGCGCATGCGCTCCATCTCCAACTCCGCCCCGACGTCGCGCAGGCTGCAGATCACCCCGCTGGGCCGGCCGTCCAGTTCNTGGAACGGCGTCACAGTGAGGGCGAAGGGCCGCGGCGTGCCGTCNCCCGGCGCCTCCNCCAGGACGCGATGGCGGCNGGCCTGTCCCCGCTCCACGGCCGCGGCGATGGGGTGATCCCCNTCCCGCCAGTTGAGGCCGTCCTCCCGGCGGATGGCCAGTATCTCCAGNAGGGGCCGACCCACGACCTCTTCGTCGCGGCAGCGCAGGATGCGGGTGGCCGCCCGGTTGCAGAACTGGATNCGCCCGTCCCGGTCCAGCACGATGAGCCCCTCATCCATGCCGGCGACAATCGTNTCCAGTTTCTCCTTCTCGCGGCGGAGCAGNACCCNCTGCTCCGCGGCCCGCCGCGCCAGCAGGTAGGCGAAGACCGCCACGAAGAGCAGGCCGCTGGCGCGGAAGACGGCGATGACGAGGATCTCCTCGGCGGGCTCGCCGCCCTGGATGTGCAGGCCCGCCTCCAGCCCCACGATGGCCAGAGCGATGCCGGCCGGGACGGTGATGTAGGTCGGCGGCAGCGCCCACGCTGCGGCCAGGATCGGGAGGAGAAGGAGGAAGATCAGCGGCGTGCGCACGCCGCCGGTGAGGTGCATGACCAGACCGGCCAGCACTGTGTAGACCACCGTACCCCACAGGGTGCGCCGCAGTGGTCGCGGCCCGGGTGGGAGGCGGAACCAGACCAGGGTGAAGAGGCTGGACCCCAGGGCCAGCCCGTAGAGGGCCACCCGGTTCGCGGCCGCCTGCTGGGTGTTGCCGGCGATGGTCACGAGGAGAATCACGGCCCAGACCACCCCCTCCACGGTGCGCTGAAACGCCGCCACCGACGGCCGGTCGGTCACGGCCTGGGTCTGCGCGAGCAGGGAGCGCTCCAGCCACGGGTGGGTGATGAGGAAGGCGGCCAGGATCGGGTAGATGAAGACGCCGGGCCACTGCCCCTGCACCCGGATGATGCCGATCGGGATGATCGCCAGCGGCAGGGCGGCTACGAGCGCGGCGAGGACGCGGAAGGAGAGGCGGCGCGTGAACATGGACGCCAGGAGGGCGGCCGCCCCCAGCAGCAGGAGCCCCGCCAGGGGCTGCCGGTAGGTCAGAAGATCGCGGTAGATGGGTACACGAAATTCAGAGGGGGCCGCCAGGAGGAGGACGCCGACGGCGGCCTCAAACAGGAGGGCGGTGACGATCAGGCCGTCCACCGGCAGCCGGTCGCGCTCGACGGGACGGCTCAGCGCGGCGAAGACAATGTTCACCACCGCCAGTGCTGCATAAGCCGTGCCGCCCACGACCACGCCCAGGTAGAAGGCCGACCAGGCGGCGGCGAGCAGGGGCAGCACGATGATCAGGTTGCCCACCACCCGCCACAGACGCGGCAGCGCCGCCTGCGTCACGTGCAAGATGAAGGCGATGACGCCGAAGAAGACGAAGGCGGTGCCGTAGGTGGTGAGGACGGCCGGGGCGACCGCGGGGAAACGCCACCCCGCGGGAATCGGAGAGGCCAGCACCGCCGTCCCGAGGAGAATCTCAATGATCCCGATGGCCAGCGGCAGCGTCGATGGAGTGAATGAAGGCACCAGGATGGGCTCCGATGCAGGCCGGGATGCTATTTGGCCCAAATTATATCACACGGCGGGCGCGCGCAGGTTGACGCGCCGGACCTCCCTGCCGCCCACCTACTCTTAATATGCCCGCCGCGCGCGGTCCTACCGCCCCCTCCACGGAACTCCTCATCGGCACCCGGGCCCCCCGGATCGTCGTCGTGGACGACGAGCCGTCCATCCTGGAGATGATGCGCCTCCGCCTGGAATCCATGGGCGCCACCGTGATCACCGTGCTGCGCGGCGCCGACGCCGTTCCCGTTGTCCGCGCCCAGAGCCCGGACATCCTCCTGCTGGACATCATGATGCCGGACATGGACGGCTTCGCCGTGATCCGCGCCCTCAAAGAGGACGAGGTGACTAGGCAGATCCCCGTNATCTTCATGACGGCGCGAGATGAGGTAGACAGCCGTGTCCTGGGGCTAGACCTGGGCGCGCACGACTACGTGACGAAGCCCTTCAACACGATCGAATTGGTCGCCCGCATCCGCGCCGCCTTGCGGGTGAAGGCCCTGCAGGATGAACTGACCGAGAAGAACAAGATGCTGGAGCAGCTGGCGACGAGCGACCCGCTCACCGGCCTGCCCAACCGCCGCANCTTCGACGAGCAGGTCTACACGGAGATGGAGCGGGCGCGGCGGAACAGCCAGCCGCTCTCCTGCCTGATCTTCGACATCGACGACTTCAAGGACATCAACGANGTGCACGGGCACCAGGCGGGCGATGAGGTGCTGCGCCAGATCGGCCGCGTCCTCCTGGGGCGCAAGCGCCGCACCGACCTGGCGGCGCGGTACGGGGGTGAGGAGTTCGTCTGGCTCCTCCCCGGGGCGAACCAGCAGGCGGCGATCGAACTGGGGGACTGGCTGCTGCGGACGATCAGCGAGATGGAGGTCGTCACCACCCCGGTCTCGCTGCGCGTCACCGTCAGCATCGGTGTGTCCACCTACGAGCCCGACGCCCACGGCGACGTGCCCACCACCGCCCTGCTGCAGCACGCCGACGAGGCGCTGCTGGAGGCGAAACGGACGGGCAAGGCCCGGGTGGTCTTCCGCGAGCTCAGCGTCCTGCCCGAGCCGATGCTGGAGGAACTGGGCCAGACCGCTGAGGCAGAAGCGGACAACCCGTTCGCCCAGTCGCCGGGCGCGCCGCTAGCGGGTCCCGCGAATCTTCCAGATCGTTAGCGCCCCCACGAAGAAGTAGACCGCGCCGATCACAAACAGAATGATGTAGCCCTGGTTGGACGCACCCTGGTCGGCCCCTACCCGTCTCACGATGTAGAACAGGAGCGCTCCGAACCCCGGCGCGAGGACCTGCGGCAGGGTAACGGAGATGCCCCAGATCCCCAGATCCTTGGCCGCAGAAGACTTCGACGGCAGCACCTCCACCGCCAGGGCCCAATCCACGCTGGTAAAGGCCCCGAATCCGATGCCGAAGACGACGCCCAGCAGGAGCATCAATGTGAACGACGGGGCGAGCAGGAACACCAGGATCACGGCCCCCATTATCCCATTGGCGATTGAAACGATGGGCCTGCGGCCGATGCGATCGGAGAGCCGAGCGGCGGTGTAGGCGCTAACCAGACCGCCGAGCACGACGGCGGCCTGAACGTATCCCGTCTTCGCCCGACATTTTGCAGGTGCAGGTAAGAAAGCAAGAAGAGCAACAGGAAGGTGGTGAGGGTATAAAACCCCATCATCGTGAGAAACCGGGAGAGGAAGAGCCAAGCAAAATCGGGATGCTGACGAGGATCGACCCAGAACCCGACAAGGAATTCACGCCAGTTGAACGGCGGTCGGTGCAGCAGCGGTTGCTCGCGAAACCACCACACAGTCAGCGCCGTCGTCAGAACCATCAGGACGATGATGGAGAGGCTGGCCGGCAGTGGCCGCCCGCTGAGGAGGACCCCCGCGGCGATCCCGCCGCCCGCAATTCCCAGGAACGTCATCAATCCCATGAAGCCGGAGGCCGACGCCACCTGAGCCTCCGGCACCATGTCGGGGAAGAGCCCCCCGTAAGCGCTGCTGCCGATGTTGTACGTCAGTTCGACGAGCCAAAAGGCCACCGCCAGCAGGACGAGCGTCGGGGCATAGGCCAGGGCCAAGAGGGCGCACACATTCAGGATGCCGCCGACGATCATGAAGGGCCGCCGCCGCCCCAGGCGCGATGTCGAGCGATCGCTGAGGGCTCCGGCCAGCGGGAGCACGACCAGCGCCACGAGGGCGCCCACGGCGGTGATGACCCCCAGCACCTGCTCTCGCTGCGCGGGAAGGACCTGCCGCGCGACCGCCGCCGGCACGACAATCGTCAGCAGCGCACCCCAGTGGTAGTTCAGGCTGAACCAGTGCAGGCTGAGGAAGAGTTGATCAACCAGCGAGAGACGCCGCGCGCTCACGGGGTCGCCCCCGGCGTACCGGGGCGGGCGAGTAGCCGCCGCAGGATCCGGGCGTAGTCGATCGTGTTGAAGACGATCGCAAGGGCAAGCAGGACGAAGAGTACATGGTCCACCGTCAGGGCCCACCCGGCTTCCAGCCAGAAACGGCGCAACAGGAGAAACGGCAGGTAAACGAACTGGATTTGGCCGACGATCTTGCCGGCGCGGGCGGGCGCGAAGACCACGTCGCCGGCCTGGCGCACCTGCACGTACTGCGTCCAGGCCATCAGCAGCGCCGGCAGAACGATCACCGCCCACTTCCACCACGGCAGGACACCGACGGCAAGGAACGCGGTGAAGATGCCGTAGATGACGACGAAGTCGACGGTGCTGTCGAAGGCCCCGCCGAACTCCCGCGACTGCCCCAGGGCGCGGGCGATCCGGCCGTCCACCAGGTCGGTGCCGATCATCGCCGCGAGGGTGCCGACGGCGAGGTCGGGGAGCGGTCTGGCCAGGGCGTAGATGAGGTAAGGCAGCATCACCAAGCGGGCGCCGGTGAGGGCGTCGGCGAGGGTGAGCCGGAAGTCTCTCCAGGTGACCTGCCGCCCCTGCACGCACCCACCTCCCGGTGAGCCGCGCCTGTCCTGTTGCTTGTCTAAGAGCAATGCGCCGCGGTGGGGAAATCCCCTGCCGCCGAGAGGGATGCGCCGGCCCCCGCGGCGAAACACACTCTGCCCCGAACCGGAAGGAGGGCACGATCCGTGGCGGATCTGCAACGCTACATCCTGGAGGAGTGGGCGGAAGAGTACTCGCAGGGGAAGGTGGGCCGCCGTGAGTTCCTGCGCCGCGTTGCCCTGATGTCAGGAGGAGCGGCACTGGCGCTGCCCGTCCTGCAGACCCTCGGCGTGGCGGCGTCGGCGGAGGAGATCGCCCAGGCGGCGGCGGGCCCCGTCGCGCAGACCGCCCAGGCGCCCGGCGTCACCGTCCCGCCGGACGACCCCGCCATCGACGCGCGCACCGTGACCTTCCCCGCGGGGTCGGTCCAGGTGCAGGGATACCTGGCGCTGCCCCGTGGCGGCGGCCGGGTGCCCGGTGTGCTTGTCATTCACGAGAACCGCGGCCTGCTCGAGCACTTCCGCGACGTGGCCCGACGCCTGGTCAAGGCGGGGTACGCGGCGCTGGCGGTCGACCTGGCCTCCCCGATCGGCGGGACGGCGCGGTTCTCCGACCTGGCGCAGGTAACCACATATCTGGGGCAGACGCCCCCGGAACAGCACGTGGCCGTACTCAACGCCGGCGTGCGCTACCTGCAGGAGCAGTCCGGCGTGCGGCGCGACCGGATCGGCACGATGGGCTACTGCTTCGGCGGCGGGATGGTCTGGCGCCTCGCCGCGGCAAACGCCGACCTGCGGGCCGCTGCGCCCTACTACGGCGCCAATCCACCGCTGGCGGACGTGCCGAAGATCAAGGCCGCGGTGCTGGCCATCTACGGGGAACTGGACCCGCGCATCAACGCCGGCATCCCGGAGATTCGAGAGGCCATGCAGCGTGCCGGTACCGTCCACGAGATCGTCATCTTCCCGGGGGCGGGCCATGCCTTCTTCAATGACACCGGGGGTGCCTACCGGGCGGACGCCGCGCAGGGCGCGTGGCAGCGCACGCTCGTCTGGTTTGAGCGCTACCTGAAGGGGGCCTGACGGGGACGCGGGGCCTCAGTAAATCCAGGGGATGAAGGCGCGCACCCGGCGGCGGTAGTCCGCGTATTCGGGGAAGCGCTCGACCAGCCACTCCTCCTCGCGCCGCGCCTTCGCCTGGAAGAAGAGAGCGAGGATCGCCGCCAGCGCCAGGTGCAGCAGGCTCGTGCGCCAGACCGCCCAGCCCAGTGCCAGCAGGATCACGCCGTCGTAGATGGGGTGGCGCACGACCCGGTAGATCCCCTCCGNGACGAACCGCCCTCCGGGCTTGGGNCGCGGCAGCACGGTCAGGCTGGAGCCGAGCGCCACCNCGCCGAGACCCATCAGGATCAGNCCACTGAATCCGATGGGCCAAGCGAGGAAATGCAGGCCGACCGGCAAGGCGGGCCCCGTCGGCGGCAGCACGGCCATCGTGAGAAGCANCAGGAACTGGGCAATNACCCACGCCTCGCCGCGNGGNCCCNTCCACCAGGGGGAACGGTCGGAGCGTCGAGGCATCTCGCGGCTTGGGTCCTGGTCGGAGGGATTCTCGCCAATGTCTTCGGCGGGACTACACCTCGGAATGCTGCGCTCCCGGGCAGGTCGCTAACCTCAGCTTCATCGACGGAGTGGCAAATGCCCACCTTTGTGCGGAGAGCCAAGATGCGGAACCGGAATCTGGTGGTGCCCAGGGTGGGAGTCGAACCCACAACCTGCATCCGCAGGACGACATTTTAAGTGTCGCGCGTTTGCCTGTTTCGCCACCTGGGCATTATTGAGATGCCTTCCTATTCCTCCCCCGATAGTGCGGCTTCAGCGAATGGCAATTGGGACAAAGGATTTGTAGATTCGCCAGCCGGTTGTCTGCCGGGTCACCATTTATGTGATGAACCTCGAGCGGAAGCCGCCCATCGGGCCTTCTCCGAGACCAACCGCATTCCTCACAATACTGCGGCTTTAGGCCGGCTGCAAACAGCCTCCTTTTCAGCTTGAAGCTCTGAAGGCCACTTCCGGCGACAAGCACTTGCTCCAACGCCAGGCTAGGTTTGGCGGTACCTTTCAGCCCCTTGTTCCAAGCATGCCCCTTGAAATGCGAAGTGTCCAGATCAAGAAGCTTTTAGGTACTTCTTGATCTGCACATAGTTACCGCCAGCAGGAGCCAGACCAAGATGGCGGAGAGTCTGCCGGATGCTGGTAGAATCGTGGACGGCTCGCTTCAGATGTGTTTCGCTCCACTTTCTCGGCTGCATCTAAGGAATTCTAGCATCTGGGAAAATTACAATCTACGCGCTAGTCCGCCTCCCCCGTAAACTCCGAGCGGAATGGGCAGGAAAACGGTGGAGGCGGCGCCCGGATTCGAACCGGGGAGTCGGGGTTTTGCAGACCCCTGCCTTGCCTCTTGGCTACGCCGCCTCGCTCGCGCCAGCGCGCCGTACGGACACCGGCGCTCTCGCGAGAAAATGGTACGCTACGCTCTTCCAGGGTGTCAATCGCACCGATGGCGGCGGCGACGGGTTCCTGCAGCATCCTGAAGGCTTCCCCTGCCGTCAGCCCGAAATCGTTCACCAATGCGCAGAGTGCTGGAAGTCCTGATTGCCATCTTCCTGGGGATCCTGATCACGATCGTGATCAAGCCGCTGATGGGGCCGCTGGCTCCACCCCCTCCGCCCCTGNCCATGCCCGAGTCCGCGCCGCAGCGGTCGCCGACGCCTGTGGCCGCGCTTCCACCAACTATCCCGCCCCGGCCGACCGGGACGCCCCGGTCCGCGCGCACGCCCGGCCCGGCCCCGACCCGGCGGGCTACACCGCGGCCCACTCCGGCGCCGACCGCATCACCTCGGGCGGCGGTGCGCCCGGCGGCGCGCCCATCGCCCACCTCGCCGCCCCGGGTCACCGCAACAATCCCGACCGGGCTGCTGATCGTGCAGGTGGCCGTGGTGCCGACGCGTGAGGAGGCCGCCCGGCTCAGCGCCAGGTTGCGGTCGGCCGGGTTTGAGCCCTACGTGGTGGCGGTGGGAGAGAGATTCGCCGTCCGTCTCGGCGCCTTCCGGGAGCGCGCCCGCGCCGTCCGTCTCGCCAGACTCGCTGCCGCGAAAGGATTCTCCGTCACGCTCATCGAGCAACGGTAGGCACTTCGATCCGGTCCGTCGCCCGGAGCACCCGCACACCGATCGGTTCGTGACGCCCCTTCAACTCCAACCGGCGGCGCTCCAGGCCGTCTCCNGAGATCCCGGCGGCCGCGAGCGCGGCCTCGCTGACCAGGATCTCTCCGCCCGCGGCATTCGAGGCCAAACGCGCGGTCACGTTCACCGCATCGCCCAGCGCNGTGAANTCGGTNACGGTNTCTNCGGATCCGACGATACCCACGAACGCGACTCCCGTGTGCACGCCGATCCCCACCGGCAGCCANGGACCGACGGCGTCCGCGTGACCGGTCGCGNCCAGCAATTCCTGNGCCGCCTCGATGGCGCGGCGGGCGGGCCCTTCTTTGACGAAGGGCAGGTATAGGCCGATGACCTCGTCGCCGACGAGTTTGTCAATAACCGCGTCGGTGTGGATCAGCACCCGGGTGGCGGCGCCGTAGAACCGGTTCATCAGCGCGCTGAACTCCAACGGGCTCATGGTCTCGGCCACACTGGTGGACCCGCGCACGTCGGCAAAGAGCAGGGTCACTTCGATCTCCGCCCCGCCGCGATATTTGCGGGCGAACCTCTCGCATATGGTGCAGATGTTGGGATTCTTCGCCCAGGGTCGCCTGCCCGTCAGGCGCATCAGCAGACCCCCAACACCCCGGAATGGAGCATTGCACAGTTTGCAGCGCGGATCGTGCGGCAGGACCTTGAGTAGTGTCCGCTCCAGCCGCATGGGGCCGCCGTGCCCCGTGAGGTTTCGCCGCCACCACTCTTCGACCGTTGGCTTGCGCGTTTTCGCCATCGCTTGTTGGCAGTGGGTTTCGGCGGAAGGCCTGCCTCTCTCCTGTCCCGCTTCGGGCCGCCGACCCCGTAGTCCGTGGGCCGAAACAAAAAACCCCGGACCTGGAGCCCCGGCGCCGACAACTCTCAATTCTCTGGAGCGGGAGAGGGG
>C687J35503_10000526_pt1 | contig 10209 bp, 10 predicted proteins | sample RifCSP19_3_FD_35503 | JGI IMG/M metagenome (IMG submission 35503)
TTCCCCGAGCACTACTCCAAGCTGCGCGATTGGTTACAAGCACAAGCAACCGTCGATAAACCGCCTCCAAAGCAATTGGGGTTGTTTTAAGTTCATCGCTGCTTGCTATTTGCTGGTTTTCCCCGTTTTGCGTCTTCCAAGCATACAATCATCGTCTGCACGTTCATTCTTCTATCGCCTTGTTTATCCAATCCAATGGATTAAGAACCGTCCCGATTACCTGCACATCGCCGCGGCGCAAGGATAGTGTCCCACATTCAGCACCCGATTCTAGCAAAAGTAGCACACTCCATTTGCATCCAACCTTCGAATAAATCCAACGTAAATTCCGTTAAGTAAGTAAGATCGCGCGAAAGGAACAGCAAGTGGTCATCCCTAACGCGGAAACCGAAGCGGCGCTGATCGCAAAAGCCCAAAACGGTAACCGCAATGCCTACGGAGAACTTGTCCGCCACCACCATCCCGGCGTTATCAAAGTGATCTATCGGATGTGCGGCGATGTGGAACTGGCGCAAGACGCAGCTCAGGATGCTTTCATTCGGGCCTGGTTACACTTGCCAACTTTTCGCCCCGGTACCTCACTGCGCAACTGGCTCTATCGCATCGCCATCAATGCCTCGCTCGATGTTCTCCGGCGCGACACCAAAACCGCTGACACTGATTTCGAATCCCTGTCCATGCCAGATCCGCAGGCTGGCCCCGAAGCCGCACTTTTACAAAAAGAACGCACAGTTGCTGTTCAGCAAGCCATCCTCGCTCTGACGGAAGCCAGCCGATCTGTGCTGGTGCTGCGCGAATATGGCGGTCTCACATACCATGAAATCGCCGTCGCGCTCGATATCCCCTTGGGCACGGTAATGTCACGCCTGAACTATGCCCGCCACCAGTTGAAGCAATCTTTGCAACCGTACTTTATCCAGATGGAGATTGAAAATGGCTAATCATGTCACTGAATGGCTGGGAGCCTACCACGATGGCGAACTGCGCGGCGCGCGTTTGCGCCAGATCGAGGGACATCTGGCCGAGTGCGCCACATGCCAGGCCGAACTGGATGGGATACGGAATCTCTCCGCCCTGCTGCAGGATACCGCTTCCAATCGTGATTTTCTCCTCACTGAGCGCTTCGTCGCCAATCTCGCCCTCAGCATGCCGCGAGGATCCAAACTGCCTCAACCCCGCAACGTGCTCAATATCGGCTGGTGGCTGATCCCGGTCGGTTTGCTGGGGATTTGGCTCTTCATCAACATCACGCTTTCGCTCAGTTCGGTGGTCACCCTCGCCGCAGATACTGGTCTGCTCGGTGGTAATTTGGCCTGGTTACAGGGTAATCCGCTCCAGATGAAATGGATCGCCACAGTGATGAATCTGTTCGGGAACCAACTGGGCGCTCTGGGGCGAGAGACTTTATCAGCGTTGAATGATGCCAATTTGTTCATCGTACAGCTGGCGGGGAGACTGATCCCCCAAGCTATTTTGGCAGTGTCCTATTTGGGCTGGCTGTTATCCTGGTGGCTACGTCACCAGCCTCAGCCCTCCCAAAGTGTGGGAAGTTTTTCCCAATCCTAATGCGTCAATCGGTTCAAAACGCACGGTAACCGTTTGAATATAAGCCAATAAATCAAAAAGGAGTGTGTACCATGTTCGACATCCAAAAAATCCTGAGGCGTTCCTGGCATATCCTGTGGAACTACAGGATGTTGTGGGTTTTCGGTTTCATCCTGGCCCTGGCCATGGGTGGCAACAATCTTGGCAACAGCAGCAGATACACCTTTAACGGTGGTCAACGCAACCAGCCTTCCAGCATTCAGGCTCCGGAGGGTTGGGAGGGCCTGCAGGGTGACACCTTCGCTGAAAAAGTGAATGATGCTTTCCAACAGATGCGCACTGGCATTCAGAAGTTGCAGGAGCAATATCCCGTTGAGTTCCGCATGGGCATTGCCGTGGCAATCACGTTCTTTGTGGTGGTCTTACTGCTCAGTATTCTGACTGCCATCCTGCGTTATGTCGCTGAGACGGCCTCCATCCGCATGGTGGATGAATACGAGCAGAGTGGCGTCAAGGTCGGATTTCGGCAAGGTTGGAAGTACGGCTGGTCGCGCGCCGCGTGGCGGGCGTTCCTGGTCAACTTCGTTGTGCATCTCCCTGTGCTAGTGTTGTTCGTGGTGCTCGGTCTGGTAGGCTGGTGGATCTTCTCTGCCTTCATGGGCGGCGTGGAATCGGCCATCATCAGCAGTGTCATCGCTGGTAGCGGCCTGGCCTTCCTGTTCATCTTCGTCACAGTGATCCTGATGGTGGTTTTATACGTGTTGCGTGATTTCGCCTGGCGGATGACCGTGCTCGAAGGCGTGGGGGCGCTGGAAGCGCTGCGCATGGCGATAGCGCTGGTGAAGCGTCAGTGGAAAAACGTCGGCGTGATGTGGCTGGTGATGATCGGCCTCAAAATTGCCTGGGGCATCGCCTTCATCATTCTGATCTTCCCCCTGCTGATTGTCTCCATCATCACCGCGGTGGGTGGCGTGGTGGTAGCAATCGTGCCATCTCTATTGAGCGCGGGTGTTGCCAGCCTGCTCTCCGCACCCGATTACTGGCCGTGGATCTTCGCCGCCATCATCGGCCTGCCATTCTTCTTCATCGTAACTTTCTCTCCGATTCTGCTGGTGGGCGGCTGGGGAAAAATTTATCAGTCGAGTGTTTGGACGTTGACCTACCGTGAATTGAAAGCTCTTGAGACAATCGCACCGGAGGTTGGCCAGAACTAAACGTTCGCGTGGTTGAAGAGTGCGGAAAGCAAGTTTCCGACCGCTGTTTTGGCGTGACCTGAAATATGATAGCCCTGGCCACCCGCCAGGGCTATCCTTTCAAATGTATGTCCTGGAACATCCTGCCATGCCGGATGGCAACCGCCGGCTGCTGCAAAAGGGTGCTCTGCCTTTTCCACACCCGTTCCCTGAACACTACTCAAAACTGCGTGACTGGCTGGAAGCCCGCGCAGCCCAGGTTAAATCCACGCCAACGCAGTTGGGGTTGTTTTAAACCTGGTTTCCACGAAAAATCGGGGTGCCCATTAAAGTTCGCGAGGGAAAGACATCTTGTAGTAGTGTAAATCTGCGTCGTTCGACTTTATAGAAGATTTTGTAATTCCTCAACTATTTTGTGATACTCTGCCGTTGGTGCGAATCCATTATCGAATAAACCTTGGGGAGCCCAGTAAGGATCATTTTCCTCTCCAGGGGGAGGTGTGTCACGAAGTACCGCCCAAAAAGTTATAGTCTTGCACCCTGTTGATACCGCTGTTCTAAATATTTCTTTGTATTTTTGGGTAATCGCTGGTTGATCTTTTATACCCAGTATATTAACTTCCGTCAGATGAATTCGGGTATCTCCACCAAGACTATTAAAGAATTCTATTGCCTGACGCAACTCTTCTTCTGTTGGAGGAGCCTGCATGTAGAACGGCCTTTTTGAAGGATCGTAGAACATATTGCCTTGTATTCCAATATCTAGTTGGATTTGATCTATGGAATTATCGAGTCGCTTGGCTAATTCCGCCTTTGCCCGGTTAACTTCTTTATATGTCTTTCTTGCTTTAGCACCTTTTCTAAATATATTGAAATCAACGTACAGGAGTCGATAATCTATTCCAGATTCAAGACCCCTCTCCTTGCCAGCATTGAAGAACAATAGATATACTTCAATCATCAAATTATTTCCAAGCACACGGTAAAAAGGACTATCTATCCAACCTGATGTGTTATTCACAAAGTCATCCCAAAATGCTTCATTCAAGAAATTAACAAGAGGGGGCTTGCCTCCACGTTCATGTAAACTTTTTACATAATCCATGATTAGGGAAGCACGCTTCTTCATATACGAAACAATCTTTTCTTTTGGAGCGTTTCGTAATTCATCGGGGATATCGTTATTCCATATCGGGCCGTGGATATAGAGTGTTTGTTGATTGTGTAATGCCCAGGATATGAATTCATCCGCTGAATATCGATTAAAAAACTGATTTTGGAACGCTGCAGTTGGATATATGAGATTAAAGTTTTTTGCTACCGCCTCTTGATAAGCTTTGTCTTTCCATTTTTCTGTTTCAGCAACTGTCGTACCGAAATTAACACCCAGCTGCTCACCAACACTACGAAGCGTTGGCGGCTCTGGTGTCGCAGTTGGCGTGTGGCTAGGTTCGGGTGTATTAGTTGGGGTAGGCGTTGGAGGTAGTGTTTGCGTTTCTGTCGGCGCTAGGGTATTGGTAGGTAGTGGTGTATTCGTGAGCGAGGGCGTTCCAGTTGGTTGCGGCTCAAGACCACAAGCTGCCAAGACCAATCCCAACGATGCAGTGCCACTCAACTTTAGAAAATCACGCCGCGATAATTGATGAGGCTTTGAGTTTGTCATCGTGAATCCTTACTGCTCTTTCGCCTCCACTTATTTTAACCCTGTCGCCTTGAGCGCGTGGTTATAATCGTGGAAGTGGTTTACTGCTCGCCGGCTTCCACCGAAATGGACTGAAATAAGCTGTCCTCGATAAAGATGTCCACCTCTTGCCGCAACGAGAGCATGGCTGATTTTACCGATGGGATATTTCCGTCTCGTTTGGCTCGTAGCAGGACACCCAACACCCCCACAGGCCTCAATCCCATAGCTTTTACCCGGGTGCGCCCATAGCGTTAACTGTTGGATCGCTGCCAGACTCAATATCGGGGATGTGTTACTCACCACGGGCATAAGAGATATCATCCTGTAATTCTTCTTCTCTGGCTCCTTTCGTTATCGAATCTAATTTTAACACTAATGCCCCGTCTCACCGAAGTTGCGGTTAGCCAGGTCTGAATGGTATATAATTCTCTCCTGTGGACCTCTTCGATCACGCCATGCAACAACGCATACATTATTCGTATCCACACTATCCCTTGACGTAGGATAACTTTTCGCAGATGGCACCGTTCTTCACCTGGAATATATCGACTCCGCGGACATGACCCTTTATTCCTGCCGCATCCACCCAGTCGTACCTCCAGCGCATAATGCACCGGTAACCAAGTCCGAAAATCTCCTCGATTTTGATATGGGCCTGGGGCGACTCGCGGAAGAAGTCCTGCCAAAACTGTGTTACTGCTTCCTTCCCCGAGTACGGCGTGCCGTCGGGGGCTGGAACAGTGTTTTCGAAGACACAATCGTCGCTCATAAGCTGCATCATACCTGCGACATCATGACGGTTGAAGGCCTCATTGAACTCAAGGACGACGCGGATCGCTGATTCTAACCTTGACAGGCGGATTGGACTCATAGAGATAATACCTCCTTCAGTAGAAAGCCGATTGGCTGCCTAACGGTCCACATCAGCTGCGCACGCAGGGAAGCGGAGCGCGTCGGCTGGACGCCATGATTGGGCAGCATTTTTCTAGCACCACTATTTGTATAGTGCCAGCCCCGATCAATGTCAGTCATAACGAAAGTCGCGTTAATACGTGGCAAAAATGAGATTATCGTTTATAACTGATGCTCCTTGTTGAGGAACGTGTTTATTATCATCCAGATAAAAAAATATTCCTGCATGTCCATCAGTGTACCCAACTTTAGCTAATTCAGGATCTATAGTAACCACTTCGTTCAAATTATCAATAGCTCTTTCACCATTTACATATGGTATGACATGACCATCTTTATCTATCATAATCATCAAGTTCGCCGCAACACCTGGAATTATTCTATTATTGGTTCTATAATGACTAAAATTCCCTAAATCCTCATAGTGAGATGTCATATATAAACGACCATCTGGATTAAAAACAAACCCGGAGCTAAACCCTGACCTGTATCGTTCTACTCCATCAGTTACTCTATTTGTATGAAAACCTAACAAGTTTAAGTAGAGAGGGTATCCCTGTCTATCATTATCTTTAATGGTATTTAACATATCATGAGAAATTGTTACATCACACGAAATTGAACAGGGAGCTGGTATTGCAGGAGTATTTTTATAACCCCCTTTATTAAACCAATCAGGACCGATTCTTATTTCGTAAACTCCATTATCTAATAAATATGGATTTCCATCTATATAATTTAATAAAGCATGCCCTCCATCAGCACTTGTCACAATATCAACTTTTCCTCCATGAGTATGTAGATTATTCCATCCCGGAAATCCAGTAATATTAAGTCCATCTTCAAAATCACCTTTAAATATTATTTGCGCTGGCATTGGTGTTTCCGTCGGGGTCGGAGTTTCTGTTGGGGCTAAAGTAGCAGTGGAAGCAAGAGTGTTGGTCGGCGTCAGCGTCGGGGTTAGCGTTGGTGTCGGTGTCAGTGTACTCGTTGGTAATGGTGTATTCGTCCGCTTGGGTGTTGCTATTGGCTTAGGTGTAAAACCGCAAGCCGACATTGCTAAACCTAACGACGCTGTGCTACTCAACTTTAGAAAATCACGCCGCGATAATTGATTAGGCTTTGAGTTTGTCATCGTGAATCCTTACTGCTCTTTCGCCACCACTTTTTCAACCCAGTCGCCTTGAGCGCGTCGTTATAATCGTGGAAGTGGTTTACTGCTCGCCGGCTTCCACCGAAATGGACTGAAATAAGCTGTCCTCGATAAAGAAGCCTACCTCTTGCCGCAACGAGAGCATGGCTGATTTAACCGATGGGATATCTCCGTATCGTTTGGCTCGTAGGGGGAAGTGTTACTCACCACGGGCATAAGAGATATCATCCTGTAATTCTTCTTCTCTGGCTCCTTTCGTAACCGAATCTAATTTTAACACTAATGTTCCGTCTAACAGAAGTCGCGGCTAGCCAGGTCTGAATGGTATATAATTCCCCCCATGGACCTCTTCACCCACGCCCACCAACAACGCATGCGCAGCGAAGCCCCCCTGGCGGCGCGCCCGCGCCCGCTGGACAAGGCACTGCAAGCAGCGATCGTCGGACAGGAGGAGATCGTCGGCTCGGGGCGGCTGCTTCGCCGCGCCCAGCGCTGTTTGTTAACGCCCGAGGCCGACCGGCTGTTCTCGGAGCGATCGTTCTGAAAACACTGAATGCTCATGCCGCTTTCTCCCTTCAATTCGGTTTCTGACCTCGAAATCCGCCTGCACCCTGTCCCCGAGGCGCTGTGGAAGTCCCTCAGCCGGGGGCAGTTTGCCAGCCGCGAGCTGTACCGTCTGCGCCTGCAAGCCGAACATGCCCTGCTGGTAAGCGGTTTCGATGAGTTGGTATGCCTCGACCTACTAAAATTTACCCCCTTCGACTACCAGGTGCGCGCCGCCCAGATCGCTCTGCGCCACTTCCGCGGGCGGGGGATGTTGTGCGACGAGGTGGGCTTGGGCAAAACCATCGAAGCCGGCCTGGTGCTCAAAGAATACCTCGTCCGCAACGTAGTCCAGCGCGTGCTGGTGGTCACCCCGGCGGCGCTGGTGGAACAATGGCGCGAGGAGCTGGCCACCAAGTTCGGCCTGCCCAATTTCGTCACCACCGCCGACCCGGAATTCCGCGCCGCTGGCCTCGAGGGCTGGGAGCGCTTCCCGCGTCTGATAGCATCCCTCGCCACCGCCCGCCGCGCCGATCACCGCGCCCGCCTCGTCCAAATCCCCTACGACCTGGTCATTGTGGACGAAGCGCACCACCTCAAGAACCGCGCCAGCGCCTCGTGGAAGTTCGTCAACGACTTGCAGCGCAAATTCATCCTGCTGCTCACCGCCACCCCGGTGGAAAACGACCTCGACGAGCTATACAACCTGATCACCCTGCTCAAGCCAGGCCAGCTCAGCACGCCGCGCGAGTTCCGCAAGCAGTTCGTAGCGCGCGGCGACCCGCGCCAGCCCAAGAACCGCGGCCAATTGCGCGAGCTGCTTGGCGACGTGATGGTGCGCCACAGCCGGGGCCAGGTCAACATCAATCTGCCGCCGCGCCAGGCCAGCACGGTGCGTTTGCAATTGACCCAGCAGGAGGCTGAATTCTACGCCGCCGTCAGCGGAATGGTACGCAAACAGTTGGGGACGCTCCCCTCCCCCAGCGGGGGAAAGGGGCAACAAAGTACGTTGCGTGGGATTGAGGGAGAATCCTTGCGCCAGGTAGACCGCTTTGCCCTCCTTACCCTCCAACGCGAAATCGGCAGCAGCCCCCAGGCCGCCGAGTCCACCCTGCGCTCGCTCGCCAGCCGCGCCGCCACTGCCGGCCAACGTGATCACCTGCTTGCCCTGGCCGAGCAGGCCACCCGCATTCCTACCTGGGCCAAGGCTGACGCTCTCGAAAAGTTACTCTCCACTATCTTCCACGCCGACAAAACCGAAAAAGTGCTCCTCTTCACTCACTTCCGCCGCACGCTCGGCTTGCTCGCCGAGCGTCTGCGCATGATGGGGATAGATTTCGTCACCTATCACGGCGCACTGGACATTGCCGCCAAACAACAGGCTATCGCCGATTTCCAGGGACGCGCCCAGGTACTGCTCTCCACCGAGGCCGCCGGCGAAGGCCGAAATCTTCAGTTTTGTCGTACCATGATCAACTTCGACATCCCCTGGAATCCGATGCGCATCGAACAGCGCGTAGGGCGCATTCATCGCGTCGGCCAGACCCGCGAGGTACGCATCTACAACCTCTCGGCGCGCGGCACCATCGAAGATTACCTGCTGCAACTGCTTGACCAGAAGCTCAATATGTTCGAGCTGGTCATTGGCGAGATGGACATGATCCTCGGTCGCTTGTTGGATGAACGCGACTTCGAGGATTTGTTGCTTGACGTGTGGGTGCAGGCCCAGAACGACGCCGAACTCCAGGCCGGGTTCAGCCAACTAGGCGAGACCCTACTCCAGGCCCGCCAGGCTCACCAGAAAACCCGCGAGTACGACGAAGCCCTGTTCGGCGAGGACTTCTCTTCAGAATGAGCCAGGAACCTTCACTCCAAGACCTGATCCTCGGCTACTGCCAGCAAGTGGGCGGATTGGTGGAACCGCCAGCCTATGGGATTTACGAGGTCCTGCTGCCGGATGACGTCGCCGCCCGCTGGGGGTTCCCCGCCCACCAAAGATTCCTCTTCGCCGAGGAAGAACACAGGGCGGTCTTGGAAGGTTCCGCGACCCAGGGGAGTGTTGCCACCGAAGGTAGCGCCGCCACCCTCTTACACTACGGCCACCCGCTGGTGGAAACCGTCGTCGAGGAGCTGCGCCGCCAGTCGGCCAACGGGCTGTTCTTCGTCAACAACGTCCGCCTGGAAAAACCAGGGCTGTTTTCGGTCATCGAGAAAGCCGTGGGGCTGCCCAACGCTAAACTGTTCCCCGTTCCCGACGCGGTGGAGCGGCGGCGGTTGTACCATTACGTGCGCTTCAACTTCAAGGCCAGCCTGATCGCCGACGAGAAGCGCGAACTGATCCTGCCCATCTGGATGCACCTGCAAAGCGGTTACCCGGTGAAGAGCGACGACATCGAACGCCTGGCCGTCCTGGACGTGGTGAACCAGTTCAAGCACCTCGACCCAGCTGAACTGGCATGGTTGCCCAGGCCCCCGGCGAATCCGCTCTCCGAGGAGGTGCTGCATCCTCTCCTGGAACGCGCCCGCCTGGCCGCCCGCATTGCTTTGGGTGACACCCTGCAAAGCCTGGAAAAGCGCTTGCGTCGTTTCCTGGAGCTCGACCACGCCCGCCTGAGCCAGTATTACGACGATCTGCAGAAGGACGCTGAAAAACGGCTGCAAAAAGCCGACGCAGACCACCGCCCAGCTCTGGAAGCCAAGCTGTCCGCCATCGAGACCGAACGCCAGGCGAAGCTGGCCGACGTGGTGCAGAAATATCGCCTGCGAGTTGATTTAGAACTGGTCAACTTGGCGGTGATCGCCCAGCCCAAGCTGGATCTGAAGGTGGAAATCAAGAAGCGCACCGCCGCCTCGCAGCGGCAGGTGGCTTGGGATCCGCTGCGCCACACCGTCGAGCCGCTTGCATGCGACATATGTGGCCTGCCGGGCGAGGAGCTGCACCTGTGCGAGAACGGCCACCTGGCGCACGCCGCCTGCCTGGCTCCGCAGTGCGTCGAATGCAAGCGCACTTTCTGCCAGAAATGCGCCGAGAGCCTGCAAAACTGCGTGGTATGCGCCCGGCCTGTGTGCGTTCATAGTTTAGCGCGCTGCCCTGAGTGCCAGCGCGTCACCTGCCACGAGCACGTTAACTTGTGCCATGCCGCCAATGGCGAGCCGCAGCGCATCCAGGCGGCTTCTCC
>C687J35503_10000530_pt1 | contig 10177 bp, 9 predicted proteins | sample RifCSP19_3_FD_35503 | JGI IMG/M metagenome (IMG submission 35503)
TTCAAGGGGAGGGAAAGGGTGGGGATGGGGTTTTCAGGTGAAGTAAGCCTGCAGTTACTAATGAACATCCTCGGCAAGTCAGGAATTACAAGCGTCCTGATAGAAGGCGGTTCAGAGATCAATGCCACAGCCCTGAGAGAGGGGATTGTGGACAAGGTAGTGTTAATCTATTCAGCAAGAATAATCGGCGGTCGTGATTCTGTTGGCATAGTCGGCGGTCATTCGCCAAAGAGTCTCGATGAGTCAGTCTTTCTGAAGGATATTCGCGTTAAGCGATTGGACCAGGACATAATGGTTGAAGGATATATTATAAATTAGGGCAACGCTGACCTGAAATTCCCCTCCTCTTCAAGGGGAGGGAAAGGGTGGGGATGGGTTTTGTTTACAGGTATTATAGAAGAACTAGGCACAGTAAAAGGTGTAAGAAGACAATCAGAAGGGATGTTATTGTCTGTAACCGCTAAGATTATCATGGATGGAATGAAATTGGGCGATAGTATTGCCGTAAACGGTGCCTGCCTTACGGTCACAGAGTTCGATAACTCATCATTCACTGCCGATGTGTCCGGTGAGACAGTAAACAGAACGAATATTGGAAAACTGCGCGCAGGGGACAAGGTCAATCTGGAGCGCCCCATGAAACTGTCAGACCGCCTTGGAGGACATCTCGTATCCGGTCATATTGATACAGTTGGCGTAATAAGGGGTGTAATAAAGAAGGGTGATATCTCGGTCTTTACACTTGATGCACCTAATGAGATAATAAAATACCTCATTCATAAGGGTTCCGTCGCAGTAGACGGTATCAGCCTCACAGTTAATGAAATTACCGGCAACAGATTTTCGGTTACAGTAATACCCCATACAGCAAAAATGACAACACTTGGATTTAAGAAAAATGGTGATACCGTAAACGTAGAAGCAGATTTAATAGGTAAATATGTAGAGGCTTTTGTAAAATCATAAGACCATATAATCAGGCGGAATAATGCACCCTTTTGAGCAAGTTTTATCAGTATCTAAAGAAGAAATTGAACTTGAATTGAGGGGTATTAATGAGATTACATGGTTTGACTTCTTGCTTAACCCAAGACGACTCAGAGGCAGCGACTTTCTTATGCGTTGGTCACAGGGAGTCTGGAGTGAAAAACGTCTTATTGATGCCATAAACAAAACCAATCAATTTTACGCAATCCCATACGGACCAAGCGGAACGGCCCCGACAGATGATGTAAGGGCTTTTGAACTATACTTTGAAAGGCTTGAAGCTGCTGGACTTGGTAACATTAAACGTCCAGATCTATTAGTTTTCAAAATTAGCGATATGTCTTTTGTTGACAAGTTCATAAAAGATATAGGTGGTGATGAGGAACTTCCTTTCATATCAGAAAGCAACTTAAACGCCTTAATTAAAAAATCAATTATTGCTGTTGAATGTGAAAATTCATTATGGGTTGCAGAAAAGATGCCTGCCTATAACTCAATACTTACCCCTCAAAAGAGACTTGGAGGTAAATTAGGACTTAAGAAAGGATCAGTATTGCCAACAGTGATTATCAAAGAGGAAGATAGAATGCCTTTAAGAAAGTGGCAAGAAGAAAACCAAGTTCCAATACACGTTTGGCATGTTTTCTATGACCGTGCCTATGGACTGGCATTTGATGAAGCGGAAAGATTAATTCAGGAAGGATTTATAGAGCCAACGATTCAGACCTTTCAGGCACCAGGTGGTGCTACAACAAAGAAGACGATCTACAAGTTTTACCATCATTATGCCTATTCCCTTGGTGTTTCAACTGAACAGCCAAGATTAGTACCTGATTTTATTCAGGACAAAAATGGACATATTCTACCTTATGTGAAATTCGAAGGGGGGTCTCTTGAAATGACTCAAGATGCATTAACCCTCCTAAAGGAATTCTGATGGGAAAAGTAAAGGCTCACCAAAGCATACCGACTCAGTGGCAAGAGAGAGAAAAGCTTCGGGATAAAGGTCAGTTCTGGACACCTGGCTGGGTGGCAGATGCAATGGTTTCCTATGTTGCAGAAAATACAGAATTGGTTTTTGATCCGGCTACCGGAAGAGGGGCATTTTTTGATGCGCTATTAAGACTTAACAAACCTCATATAAAATATTTTGGAACAGATACAGATGGGGAAGTTCTGCAAGATGATATTTACAAGAATTCATCTTGCGCTGTTGAATTACGTGATTTTATCAAAAATCCTCCTCATGGAAAGTTTAAGGCTATAGTAGCTAATCCACCATACATAAGACATCATCGAATTGATCAGAATACAAAGTTGTTTTTAAAAAAACTTTGTGCAAGGATTACAGGATTTTTAATTGATGGCAGAGCAGGGTATCACATATATTTTCTTATACAAGCATTAAATCTGCTTGAACCAAACGGGAGATTGGCTTTCATCATGCCTGCAGATACTTGCGAAGGAACGTTTGCAACAAAATTATGGGATTGGATTACAGAAAAATATTGTCTTGAATGTGTAATCACTTTTAATGAAGAAGCCACACCTTTCCCAAATGTAGACACTAATGCAATAATTTTCCTTATCAGAAATTCAATGCCTCAAAAATCAATTTATTGGGTCAGGGCAAAGGAAGCATACTCATCCGACCTTTTACATTTTGTTACATCCAATTTTAAGGAAAATAAGTATGCATCTATTGACGTTTGTAAAAGACAACTAAAGGAATCTATAAACACCGGCCTTTCGAGACCCGAACAAAATCTCAATAACTATAAATATCATTTGAATGACTTTGCTAATGTGATGCGTGGTATTGCAACAGGAGCAAATGATTATTTCTTTTTAACACGACAACAGGCAGTAGAATTCAATATTCCCGATAATTATTTAAAAGTAGCCGTTGGAAGGACTAAAGATGCTTCAGATGATATAATTACAACAGAGAACATTAAACAAATTGAAGGAAACAAACGTCCTACTTTGCTCCTTTCGATCGCCGGACACGAGATATTGCATGAATCAGTTGCCAAATATTTAAAGGTTGGAGAAGGATTAGGGTTGCCCGCCCGTCCCCTTATTAAACAACGCAGGCCCTGGTATAAGATGGAAAAAAGAGAAATCCCACCACTTCTGTTTGCTTATCTCGGCAGACGAAATACAAGATTTATAAAGAATGAAGCCGGAGTTTTACCTCTGACAGGTTTTTTATGTGTTTATCCTATTCACAAAGACGAGACTTATATAAGCAATTTGTGGCAGGCGCTTAATCATCCGGACACATTAAAGAATCTACAATTGGTAGGTAAAAGCTATGGTTCAGGGGCAATAAAAGTTGAACCTCGCAACCTTGGGAAATTACCCATACCTGATACAATAGTTAAACAATTCGAACTTGTTAGGGAATATAAAACGACAAACGAACAGCTTGCCTTATTCAGTGAAAAGAATCCAAAATATTCCAAAGAGAATCATAGCTAAGTATGATGAACTAAATGCTATAGCATGGGAGATTAGATTTAAAACCAGAAGACATCGTTGTGTGCTTGATATCGTTCACGAAAGTGTTGTAAGAAATTATAGTGTCTCCTTAATTTTCCAAGGCCACTGTGCTTCTATCAGTCTGGTTGACCCTGTTGATAATGTTTTTTAATATTCGTTACCTAATGACCAGACTTTAATTCCTTCTGGTGTCCTACATCCGGAGTAGGGACCACTATCAATGTCTGGACACATAAAAAAAACATACTTATATACAGCCGTTGCCCTTGTTACCTTCTCAATGTCCTTTATAATTTTGTTATTATTATGTGGCCTTACGGCAGCAAAAACCTCAGCTGCAATACCACCATCATAATTACTTTTAATATCGGTTCCTGAACGGGCTCCAAGATTAAGGGTCAATGAGTCTAAGGCAGAATGCCATGAAAAAAGCAAGCTCGATGCCCTAAAAGATGCAAGGTAAGTGAAGGTTTGATTGACTTGCTCAATCAGATTTAGTGAACGTTGTTGGTTTAAAGGGTCAAAACCAATTTCTTCAAATTTGATTTTATAAAGCAGTTCTAATGGATTGGCATAACCTGAAATTTTGGACAATTGAAGTTGTGCTTCCTCTGCAGAAATTTGGAGGTTTTCGATATGGCTATTTATATCTTCAGCGCTTCGTAATGTGATTTGCATGCTCATTTGTTAATTTGTGATCCCTAACATTTAATATACGTACGACAGTTTCATCCAGTCTTTTCTTTATCCTTATATTCTAATTCAAAACATCAACAGCCATAAATTACGCTATATCAAATTTTCCTTCGTAATGAAAAGATATCCCTGAGTTCACTATCTATAAGTGCATGCACATCGCAGACGGGACATTTCTTGTACCATTTTTTGTCTGGTGGTTTGATTTTATTTTTTGTAGGTTGGAACCGATGCTTTGACAAGCATTCCAATTTCATCACATGAGAAGCAGATGATACAGAGTAAACATCTATTCTTGTAACCGAGTTGAACCAGTATTTGTCAAAATGATTCTGAGGTCTACCTTTCCCCTTCTCTGTCTTTCCCACATACAGACATGAACGATTCCCCTTTTTATTACTCCAAAAGACATAAATACAATTTTGATATGGGATATGCTTATCAAACCACTCGTCAAAGTTCTCTTTCTTCTGGTTTCTTCCCCAGCCCTTATTCTTTAAATGCCATTGTTTTTTTATTTCAACAAGCTCATTAAATTCATTTTTGCGAGTGCGTCAACAATACTTTTTGACGCAATTGTCTGTAATTTTGATATGGCTTTCGAGACTTTCTTGCGATTGAATTTTGGCGGTGTGCCAACTTTTCTACTTCCAATGGACTTGACGATCCAGTGAACACGTGCGTCGAAAAGTTTATATAGTTCTCTCTTAAATTCTTTGGTCGTTTGTTTTTCCATTATTTATATCATCCAACGCGTGAGTCAATGATGCCAGTTTTTCTTTACCATGATATCCTCATTCAAAACATCAACAGCCATAAATTACGCTATATCAATATAAACGTCAAGCGGACAGCTTGGCCTATTTAGAGAAATGAAAGATAAATACTCAAGGAAACACCATCTCAGAACTCGTAGCGAAGGGTAGCAAACAGGTTGTCGTTTTTATCAAGCTGTCCGAAGAATGTTCGTGTATCCTTACCGCCAAATATGTTGACCCCTATGGATGTCCAGAGTGAGTCTGTTATGTTGTACCTTGCCTCTGGTATAACAAAGTAGTCTTCCTCATCCGGGCTGTAGAATGTAAACAGTCCCAGACGGAGGGTATTATATTTGAGCATCTGAGTTAACCTGAGTGTAATTAGTTGATGGATCTTGTCTGATTTGGGGAATCCGGCAGGGAGGGAAACTTCATAGTTGTTGTAATCCTGCATATATTCCCCATAGTATTGAACTCCGGCAGTAAAATCAGTCCAGAACTGTTTTGAATATCCGAGTATGTATTTTGCAGATGAGTTGGATATCGTGGGGTCATTGCCATTCCTGTCGTCGAGTGAGTCATAGTAACCGCCTTCAATGCTTAATACGCCTTGTGCAAAGGCCCCCTGCATGCTGAATCCATAGACTGCAAGTTGCGGATAGAAGAGTTCTGCCTCTGTCAGGGAGAGCGGTTTCATACCTGGTATTTTAAAGAAGCCGCGGTATAAATAGATTGATGTATCAAAGCGTCCGAGCTGTCTGTAAAGTCTCAGTGCAATCTCTGAGTTTTCGATCTCTTCCCGTGGTGTATTTATACCGGTGATCGTCATTGGGCTGTAAAGAAAAAATCTCTTTGAGTCAGGCAGTTGATAAGGCTCGAAGAAAGGTATTACTACCAGATCAGCGGAAATCTTATCAGAATAGATTGACAGTTTAATAGCATCCGAACCTACTTTAAGATATTCAAGCGGCTGTCCGGAGAAGAGGGCTGAGTAATTTTTGGGATATGTGTCGTTGATAAATAGCAGGTCACCGGCGCCCCATGTGATTATCTGCCTTCCGGCTCTCAGGTCATAGTTATCAGTCCTGTAATCAATGTAGCCCTCCCTGATATCTATCTTGTCTTCATCTGAAACAGAGTCATGGACAAGGTCTGCCCTGAGCGTAAAGGCAGCAGATTCGGCACTGCCGGTTATCTCTCCCCGTAATCTCTGATCACCGGAAAGATAGTCTCCTCCTTCACTGCTGTCAGGTGTTTCCTCTCCTGTAATCCTCGCCGAAAGGTTGCCCTGCACAAAGCCGTGAAACGTAATGTCCTGGGCATAGGCAGTGACAGTTGTAAGTGTAAATATTAGAATTATGAAAAGATATTGCATCACTTAATCCATTTTTCCGCCGGTTTTCTCAGATACCTCTCCGAGAATACGTCATCTCCAAGGCCGACATTATAGGCTATGTTATCAAACACTACTTCCGTCTTATGCCCGCTTTTTATGTTAGCCATNCTCCTCTTTGTTATTGTAGGAAAGCCGCCGATGGTGTCTATTTTATCCGCTGTAAATACCTTGTACAGAGACCCCTGAACNTCGTAATACTCATCCTTTAGCGGCAGGTATGTTGTCTTATCAACCCATGACANCTTCCTTGTATATTCTGTCGGGCTTTTTGGGGTGCTCTCTATTACATGGCATGGCTTTCCCTGAATGGTTTCTTCTTTTACGTANTTGTGGGTATCTGCCTCGACGTCACGGCCTGACACATCTTCGTATGTGAAATCCGAGCCCACGAAACTTGACCTGCTGTCCTTTGCAGCTATGCGGTTGACAAGGTTTATGGCCGGGATGAATATCCACCTGTCATCGTCCTTGCCGGGATACTTGTAAACCATGAAAGACGTCCCCCTGACATCACCNGGATTGTGGAAATACATGAAATACTTCTGCTCATCACCGGCGCCATTTTTCCGCAGCATTGTAAGCTCTCTNAATCTCTGCTGACCGGATTTAGACAGCAATGTCATCTTTACCCTTGCCTTCATGTCCTGCCCCTGCGCAAAAAAGGCGTCCTGAGATTTTTTAATGATGTCAGCGGCATCCTCTGCGTGGAGCAAGGTTGGACTGAGTGTAACTGTGAGTAAAACTGATACTAATAATTTAAGATATTTTTTCATGATTTCCATCCTTTCACTTGGAAGTCCCATCCCCACCCTATCCCTCCCCTTGAAGGGGAGGGTAATTTCCTCTACACCACCCACCTCCCAACCACCCTGATAATAGCAGGCAGAAACAGAATCGTCATAACAGAACTAATCACCATCATCCCTGCAATAAAGAGTCCTACAGTGATATACGGGGTCAGGGGTGCAAGTATCATTACAGAAAATGCCGAGGCAAAGAGGATGGCATTTCTGATAATCCCCTTGCCGGGCCTTGCAGCGGTCCATATGAGAGCCCTCTCCAGATCCCTGTCTTCTGCATACCTCTGCTGAAACCGCCTTATAAAATGGATTGCAAAATCTACGGCCATACCGAGAGACATGGCTGATAAAACTGAAATAGGCATATCAAAGTCCTTGCCGATAAAGCCAACAAACCCATAAATAATTACTATCGTGAATAGGAGAGGGATGTAGCTGATCATCCCCCACTTTATTGACCTGAAATTAATCACTAATATTACAAATACTACAATCAGTGCAAGGATGAATCCCTTAATTATATCAAATAACACCTCATCATTCCAAACCATATTAAAATAAGATATTCCGGCAGGTTTAAACTGGAGGTCGAGAAAAGGATTAGACGACTTGAATTCCGCGATCTTATTCAGTACATCACGCATGGCAACAGCATCCCATGTCTTTAACTGAAGGAATATGTTTGCCTTATCAAAGTCAGCAGTCACCACGTTTTCGAGGTCGCGGGGTTTTGCCGACATGCCAAACAGAAAGAGATACTGTGCTATCTCGTCAGATGATTGCGGAAGTGTGTCATATTCAGGAGAGTTGTTGTGCAGTACTTTATTTACCCGCTTTACTATGTCTACAAGGGATGTCGTCTTTCCAACTACAGGAAGTTGTTCCAGCTCTCTCTGCAATTCCTCAATTGCCTTAAGATTGTTATGATCTTTCATGGCATCAATGTCAGNAGATTCGGCAACTATGTANGCAGAGGCGGTGCCGGCCAGCCNTGCATTCATTACAGTATCGGCCTTTCTNATATCACTGCTTTTCTTAAACCATGAGACCATGTTATTGTTNACCCGTATCTGCGTTAAACCGGCAATGGCTATAGCAAGCATCACAACTCCGATAACGATTACTGTGCCGGACCTGCGGTAACCTGTTTCCCCGATTTTTCTCAGCCACGAGGAGCCGCTTCCGGACTCTTCATCTTCCCTTTCAGCAATACTCAGCAGTTTCCTGTCACTGGTGAGCATCATAAGTGCCGGTATAAGGCTGAAGCTCATCAGCCTTATTACTATTGTGCCGAATGCCGTAAATATTCCGAATACCCTCACAGGGATTATCTGCATGATAACGAGTACGCCAAAACCCGCTGCAGTGGCCAGTGCAGTATATCTCACGGCCGGACCTACTACTGTAAGTGTCTCTAAAATAGCCTGCTTTTTATTTCGAACCTCTCTGAGCCTGAAATAAAATTCATTGAAGATATGGACGCTGTCAGTAGCTATGGCCATGAGAAATACAGGTATCATGGAACTCATGATATGTACGGGATAACCAAGTCCGATTAAAAGGCCCATGCTCCAGATGATACTGAGAAATGCAACGGACATCATGGCTGCAACAAGCGTGATATTGCGGAACATGATATAAAGGGTTATCATCATGATAAGGCCTGCTATTGGAGAGAATATCCCCATCTGCATGAACATTGTATGGCCGAACGTGTCCCTTGCTACCGGGTCACCCGCTACATAGTAGCGCTCTTCTCCTTTTTCTTTACTGACTATTTCCCTTATCCCGTCAGCGATTTCCTTTGCATCTGCCCCTTCTTCGAGAGGTACATATATGGCAGTAGTGGTCCTGTCTTCAGACACAAGCCTTCCGATAAGCATGGGATTGTCATATATCTCATTCTGGAGTTTATCAACCTCCTCTCCGGATTGCGGCACATGATCCATAACAGGCCGCACTATCAACTGACCGTTTTCAGACAAGACATTATCAACGGTTGTGAGGCTCATAATATCAGGTATAACAACACCTTTAATCCTCATTATCTCATCCGTAAAGCGTGCCACCCGCTCAAGCGATGCNGGGTTGAACAGNCCATNCGGATTCTCNATGCCAAGGACTATCATATCCTTGTGAAGTGCGAAGAGAGACTCCATTTCNTTGTTGTAAACNCGGACAGGNGATGTCTCNGGNAGCATGTTCTTCGGGTCCGTATCAATCAGGATCTTTGGAAATTGAGACAGGAAGATGAGTGTCAGTATTATAACTGCCATGACNGTTGTCTTTGGTCTTTCTACTGAAAACCCGGTAAGTTTAGACGCCATAAGAATTTCTCCCTGCATAGTGGTATTTCATTAGTTGCATACTATCGAAACTAAACATAGTATTAACATAATGATTTTCAAGCGCTTTGTCAAGTCTTATTTGAGGTGGGGATCAGAAATCCAGTTTTCCGTTTACGGTGATGAGCTTTACAGCGGATGTTGCATTTTCTTTTTTCACATATCCAATAGCACCTGGTTCTGCGGCAACAAAGGATATTACTTTGGTATAATTTGTTTCCTGTTGCGGTGGAGTGCCTGCACCTGCATAAAGTTTTTGCATCCAGAATCTGCGCTTGGTTTCCAAATCTACCCCAAGAATGACATTGGCAAACCTTAATGCAGAAGGATTATCATCAACCAGGTCAAGAGGGATGATCTTAGTGCCATTATCCCAGAACTTTATTCTGCCATTATAAATGTTTTTTAGTTGTGCAGAACTTATATCATTTATTGGGTTATTCCTGTTTACTATTATTACGTCTGCTGCTAATGCACTGCCTGCAAGGAACATAACGAGGGAAATGGTGCAAATTAAATATCTGATCATCTCTCTACACCTCCAGGTCTTATTCCGGATGAACTAAAAGGCAACGTTGACTGATGCCCCCAGCTCATTGTAATTCTCTGACACCTTGCTATTGTTTGCCTCTCCTCCAAAATGCCTGTTCTCGAGCTTCACAATGAAGCCGGGCTTAATTTCATAGTTAA
>C687J35503_10000531_pt1 | contig 10175 bp, 8 predicted proteins | sample RifCSP19_3_FD_35503 | JGI IMG/M metagenome (IMG submission 35503)
ACGAGGATCCCGTCCGCGCCTGCGGAGCGGGCGTCCCGGCAGAAATCCCGGATACCGTACTGAAGGAACGGGTTATAGTACCCGAAGATCACCACCGGCGTGTCATGTTTCTTCCGGAAAGACGACACGAGGGACAGTGCCCGCCCGGTGGTCATACCTCCCGCGAGGGACCGGCGAAAAGCCGCCTGGATCGTCGGCCCGTCCGCCATCGGGTCGGAAAACGGGATTCCCACCTCGAGGATGTCCGCTCCCCCCTCGGCCGCGCCGCAGAGGTAGGCGAGAGAACCGCGCCGGTTCGGGTCCCCGGCGGTGAGATAGACCACCAGTCCTTTTTCCCCGGATTTCCCCAGGCGGGCAAACGCCTGCTCAATGCGGGACACGGCCAATCCCCTTCGATTCCGCTACGATNGCGATGTCCTTGTCTCCCCTGCCGGAGACGTTGATGATGATGGACTCGCTTTTGCGCATTTTGCTCGCGAGGCGGAACCCGTATGCGACCGCGTGGGAGGATTCGAGTGCCGGCATGATCCCCTCGCATCGCGTGAGAAGGTCGAAACCGTCGAGCGCCTCCCGGTCCGTCACGGCGACGTAGGCGGCCCGCCCGGTGGCTTTCAGAAACGCGTGCTCGGGACCCACGCCCGGATAATCGAGCCCGGCCGAAATGGAGTGCGCCTCGCGGATCTGGCCGTCTTCGTCCTGCAGGACGAACGACTTGCTCCCGTGCAGGACGCCTACGCGACCGCGGCACAGGGGGGCTCCGTGCTTGCCTGTCGCCAGCCCGAGACCCCCGGCCTCCACCCCGATGAGGCGCACTTTTTTTCGCCCGAGGAAGGGGGTGAAGATCCCCATGGCGTTGCTGCCGCCGCCCACGCACGCCACCACCGCCGCGGGGACTCCCCCCCCGATCTTCCGGAACTGGCGGAGGCACTCCTTCCCGATCACGGACTGGAAGTCGCGCACCATCATCGGGTAGGGATGGGGTCCCGCCGTGGATCCGATGAGATAGTGGGTGGACCGGACATTCGTGACCCAGTCCCGCAGCGCCTCGTTCATCGCGTCTTTCAGCGTTCTGCTTCCGGAGAGGACCGGGGTGACCTCCGCCCCGAGGAGCCGCATCCGGATGACGTTCGATTCCTGGCGACGGATATCTTCCGAGCCCATGTAGACCACGCAGGAAATCCCCATCTTCGCGCATACCGTCGCGGTGGCGACCCCGTGCTGCCCCGCCCCCGTCTCGGCGATGATCCGGCGCTTCCCCATTCTTCCCGCCAGAAGACCCTGGCCGAGCGTGTTGTTGATCTTGTGGGAGCCCGTGTGGGCGAGATCCTCCCTCTTGAGGAAGATGTTCGCCCCTTTTCCTTTCTCCGTGAGGCGGCGCGCGAAGTAGAGGGGGGTAGGACGGCCGCCGTACTCCCGGAGCAAGCCGTCCAGTTCCGCCCGGAATCTCTTGTCCCCGGCCACCTTCCGGTATGCCTTCTCCAGGTCGATGAGCGCAGTCATCAACGTTTCCGCCACGTACCGCCCCCCGAAGGGGCCGAAGTGCCCCGTCCGGTCGGGCCACCGTTTACTTGCCGATTCCCGCAACCCCGAACCCTTCCCGCGCGTTGTCCACGAACGACTTCACTTTTCCCGGGTCCTTCTTCCCGGGTGCCTCCTCGACGCCGGAAGCCACGTCCACACCGAAAGGGCGCGCCGTCCGGATCGCCTCCGCCACGTTCTCCGGGGTCAATCCCCCGGCGAGCAGCCATGGCCTGCCCGAACCGCCTCTCCCGACCCGGACGAAGGGCCCTCCGAACGTTCGCTCGAGGGCCTCCCAGTCGAGGGTGTGGCCCGTACCCCCGTATTTCCCGGGAACGGCCGCGTCGATCAGAAACGCGCTGCAGGAATAGTCCCGAAATGATTCGAGGCCAAACCCTCCCTCCACACGCACGGCCTTGATCACCGGGTACCGGATCCGGGCGGCGCTATCCGCTGGCTCGCGCCCCGACAGCTGCACCACCCCGATCCCCAGTTCCCCACAGACCGCCGCGATCCTCTCCGGGGTCTCGTTGACGAACACGGCGACGGCGGTTGCCCTCTTCCCGACCGCCTTCACGATCGGCGCCGCCGACGTCGGTGGCACGTACCGGATCGATTCCCGGAAGAAATTGATCCCCACCGCGTCCGCGCCGGCCTCGACGGCCAGAGCGGCGTCCCCGGGGGAGGTCACCCCGCACACCTTGATCCGGAACATCTCCCTCCTTACGTTCCCACCTTCGGCAGGCGGGAAAGCGCTTCCCGTATCTTGGTCTCCGGGTGCTCGTGGTCGACGAGCCTGCCCGCCAGGAAATCGTCGTACGCGGCGAGATCGAAAAAGCCGTGGCCGCTCAGGTTGAACAGGATCGCCCTCTCTTTCCCCTCCTCGTCCGCCTTTTTCGCCTCGACGATCGCCGAATGGATGGCGTGAGCCGACTCGGGCGCGGGCAGGATTCCCTCCGACCGCGCGAAGGCAAGCGAGCTCTGGAACACCACCGTCTGGTGATAGGCCTGCGCCTCGATCAGTCCTTCGTGACAGAGCTGGCTGACCAGGGGGGAATCTCCATGGTAGCGCAACCCCCCCGCATGGATCCCCGCCGGGACGAAATCGTGGCCGAGAGTGTACATCTTCACGAGCGGCGTCAGCCGGGCCGTGTCGCCGAAGTCATAGGCGTACACTCCCTTGGTCAGGGTCGGGCAGGATGCCGGTTCCACGGCGATCACGCGCGGGTTCCGGCTCCCCGCGATCTTGTCGCGTAGGAACGGGAAACCGATCCCGGCCATGTTGCTCCCCCCGCCGCAGCAGCCGATCACGACGTCCGGGTAATCGTTGGCGATCTTCATCTGCTCCACGCACTCCAGTCCGATCACCGTCTGGTGAAGAAGGACGTGGTTGAGCACCGAGCCCAGCGAGTAGCTCGTGTCCTCCCGGGTGGCCGCGTCCTCGACGGCCTCGCTGATCGCGATCCCGAGCGACCCGAGCGAGTCCGGGGTGCTGGCGAGGATCTGCCGGCCGCACTGGGTGTCCTCGCTCGGGGAGGAGACGACCGTCGCGCCGAACGCCTCCATCAGCATCCGTCGATAGGGTTTCTGATGGTAACTGACCTTCACCATGTACACCTTTGCCTCGAGGCCGAAAAAGCAGGCGCCGAGGGCAAGAGCGGACCCCCATTGCCCCGCGCCCGTCTCGGTGGCGATGCGCTTCCGGCCGGCCATCTTGTTGTAAAAGGCCTGGGGGATGGAGGTGTTCGGTTTGTGGCTGCCCGCGGGACTTACTCCCTCGTATTTGTAATAGATCCGGGAGCGGGTCTTGATCGCTTCCTCGAGCCGCCTGGCCCGGTACATGGGCGTGGGTCTCCAGAGGGCGTAGATCTTGCGGACCTCGTCGGGGATCGGAATGAAGCGCTGGGGAGCTACCTCCTGCTCGATGAGCGCCATCGGAAAGAGGGGGGCGAGATCGTCCGGGGAGATCGGTTTTCCGGTCCCCGGGTGGAGAACCGCGGCCGGGGGGTTGGGCATGTCGGCCATGATGTTGTACCACGTCTTCGGAATTCCCGAGTCCTTCAGGATGATCTTCGTTTCCATTCGATTCTCTCCTTTTCCCGTTCTTTATTGTACACGTCCCGCCTTAAGCTTCCGAATCGCCTCCGCCGCGTCCGCGGACCGGATGATCGCCTCTCCTACCAGAAAGGCGTCCGCCCCCATTTCGTAAAATCTCCTCACGTCCGCCCCGGATGAAATGCCGCTCTCGACGACTTTGACCGCGTTCGGCGGCGCCTGGGGGAGCAACCGGGCCGCCGTCTCCAGGTCTACCCGGAACGATGCGAGGTCCCGGTTGTTGACCCCGACGATCGTCGCCCCGGAGCCGGCGGCGATCTCCATCTCCCCCGCGTCGTGAACTTCCACCAGGGCCTCCATTCCGTACTCCGCGGCCAGGCGGACCATCCCGCCCGTTTTCTCCCCGAGCACGGCGACGATCAGAAGGACGAGGTCGGCGCCGTGTGCCCGCGATTCTGCCACCATGTACTCGTCCAGCACGAAATCCTTCCGGAGAACGGGGAGATCCCCGCTCGCTGCGCTCGCTTCGGAGAGGTCCCGTAAATTCCCCCCGAAGAAGCGGCTCTCGGTGAGCACGGACACCGCGCATGCCCCTCCTGCCGCGTAGGACCGGGCGGTGTCCGCCGCGTCGAGGTCCTTCCGGATCCACCCCCTGGACGGAGATGCCCTTTTGATCTCCGCGATGATTCCCGGCCCTTCTCCCAGAAAATCCCGAATATTCCGAACGCGGCGGTTCGCCTGCGCCATGGCCGCAATCTCGGTGAACGGGACGGCGGCCTTCCTCTCCCCCAGACGCTCCCGGACGGCGGAGACGATTTCCCGGAGGTGGTGCGACCTCACGGGCCGATTCCTCCACCCGCTCCCAATATGGCCAGGAACGCGTGAAGCCGGTCCATCGCGGCACCCGAATCGATCGATCGCGCGGCCAGGGCGACGCCTTCCCGCAACTCCTCCGCCTTTCCCCCCGCGACGATGGCGAACGCCGCGTTGACGAGGACCGCCTCCCGTGCGGGTCCGGGGGCTCCGGAGAGCACCTCCCTGAGGATTCGAGCGTTTGTCGCTGCATCCCCCCCCTTGATCTCCTGGGAGGATGCGTACTCGAACCCCGCCGATCTCGGGTCGAACAGATACCGCTTCACTTTGCCTTCCTGGACGTCCCACACGATCGTCGGGGCGGAAAGGGTCACCTCGTCCATGCCGTCGGACCCGTGGACGACGAAAGAACGCCGGTGCCNNAGTTCCGCNAGAACCCGTGCATAGGTGTCCCCAAGTTCCTCGCTGTACACGCCGACGACCTGGCAGTTCGCCCCGGCGGGGTTGCTCAAGGGGCCCAGGATGTTGAATATCGTCCGGATCCCGATCTCTCGGCGGGGACCGATCGCGTATTTCATGGCCGCATGAAATTTCGGCGCGAACATGAAGGTGATGCCGGCCTCGTCCAGCGCCCGCTGGACGTCCGTAAGCGATGCCCCCAGGTTCATGCCGAGGCTTTCCAGGACGTCGGCGCTCCCGGACCGGCTGGTGACCGACCGGTTCCCGTGCTTGGCGACGAGGATCCCCGCGCCTGCCGCCACGAAGGCCACCGTCGTCGAGATGTTGAAGGAGCCGGACCGGTCTCCCCCCGTGCCGCAGGTATCGAGGAGGCGCTCCCCCGCCGGCGCCTTGATTCTCGCCGCCTTCTGTCGCATCACCTCGACCGCCGCCGCGATTTCCGCGGTCGTCTCCCCTTTCATCGCAAGACAGGAAAGGAACGAGGAGATCTGCGCGGGCGTGGCCTCTCCCCCCATGATCATCCTCATGGCGTCCCGCATTCCGTCCGGCGTGAGGTCTTTCCCGGAAGCCACCTGCGAGATCGCTTCGCGCATGTTGCCGAAGCAGCGGTGCACCGGCTGGCGCGGGTCGATGAGAGAGAGGAAGTTCTCGAAGATCCTCATTCCGTACTGCGTCAGGATCGACTCGGGGTGGAACTGGACGCCGAAGACGGGGCGGGAGACGTGGCGGATTCCCATCACCTCCCCGTCCTCCGACTCGGCGCACACCTCGAGGGAAGGNGGCAGCGACTCCCTNTCCANGGCCAGCGAATGNTACCGCGTCGCCGTCATCGGGTTTTCGATCAGCGAGAAGATNCCCTTCCCGTTGTGCCGGATCCGCGAGGTCTTNCCGTGCATGAGGGAGCGGGCATGCACGACCTTCCCGCCGAAGGCCTCCCCGATGCACTGGTGNCCGAGACAAACCCCCAGGATGGGGATCCGGTCCGAAAACGTTTGAANCGCCTCCAGGGATATGCCNGCGCTTGCCGGGCCGCCCGGGCCGGGGGAGATGACGAGTCCGTCGGGNGAAAGCCCNTTGAGGTCCGCCACCGAGACGGCGTCGTTGCGGTATACGTGTACGTNGGCGCCCAGTTCGCTCAGGTACTGGACGAGATTGTAGGTNAAGGAATCGTAGTTGTCGATTACGGCGATCACTTAGATTTNCCCCGCCAGGTCGCTCGCCCCGACCGCCCGAAAGAGGATCCGGGCCTTGCTGCGGATCTCCTCCCATTCCCTNTCGGGGTCCGAGTCGGCGACGATCCCGGCTCCCGCCTGAATCATCGCTTCNTCGCCCCNCATCACGATCGTGCGGATGGNGATGCAGAAATCCATGCTCCCCTGGAGGTCGAAATATCCCACCGACCCCGCGTAGATCCCTCGCCGGAANGGCTCCAGCTCCTCGATGATCTCCATCGCNCGGACTTTCGGTGCCCCCGTGACCGTCCCCGCCGGGAAGGCGGCGCGGAGGACGTCGAAGGCGGTCATCCCCTTCCTGAGCGTTCCGACGATATTGGATACGATATGCATCACGTGAGAATACCGTTCCACCACCATCTGCTCGTCCACCTTGACCGTTCCCCATTCGGATATCCGGCCGACGTCGTTCCGGCCGAGATCCACGAGCATCACGTGCTCCGCGAGCTCCTTCGGGTCCGACAGGAGCTCGCCCTCCATCCGCCGGTCCTCCTCGGCCGTCGACCCCCGGGGGCGCGTTCCGGCGATCGGCCTCAGCTGGACGAGGTCCCCCTCCAGCCTCACCAGCACTTCCGGGGAGGCCCCCACCAGCGCAAGGTCGCCGAGCTTCAGCAGGAACATGTAGGGGGACGGGTTCTGCGATCGAAGCACCCGGTACACCTCCGACGGGGAGCGCCGCGTCCGGACCTTCGCACGGTTGGAAAGGACCGCCTGGATGATCTCCCCGTCCCGGATGTATTCCTTGGTCTTCCGGACGGCCGCCAGGAAGGTCTCCCGCGGGATCTCGAACGGTTGCGGCCCGGTTTCCTCCCCCGCGGGAATGTCGGTCCACGGGAGTGGCCCCTTGAGGACCCCTTTCACTTCCTCGATGGCCCGGAGGCACCGNAGGTATTCTTCGGATGAGTCGGACAGGTCCCCCCCGACCTGGCTGTGCGCCACGATCCGGATCGTATGTTTCACGTTGTCGAAAATTACGAGACGGGAGGGAAAAAGAAACAGGGCGTCGGGAATCCCTTCCGGCGGATGGGTATCCGGGATCCTTTCGATGCTCCGTACGTAGTCATAGCCGATGAACCCCACGGCTCCTCCCGAGAGTCTCGGAAGTCCCTCCGCGCGCACGTACCGGATCCCCGCGAGGATCCCCTCCAGCTCCCTCATCGGGTCCCCGGATCCCCTGCGGACTTCGGTCATTCCCCCCCTGGTGATCGTCACGGAGGATCCGTCGGCGCGGAACCGGATGTACGGGTCGAACCCGATGAAGGAATACCGGGCCCACTTCTCCCCTCCCTCGACGCTTTCCAGCAGGAAATGGTCGTCGGGAAACCGGGCGGCAATTTTCAGGTACGCCGACACCGGTGTCTCCAGGTCCGCGTGAAACTCCTGCGAGACGGGTATGACCGCTCCGGGCGTCGCCTGTGCCAGAAAGACCTCTCGTGTCGGCATCGTCATCATTGCCGGTTCATCCCCGCACCCAAAACGCGTTCGCCTTCCCTTCCGACTTCAGTTTCCGGATCGCCCGGTTCGCTGCATCCTTGTCCGGATACGGGCCGACGACGACCTTGTAGTAGTGTCCCGACTTTCCCCCTTCCCCTTTCACCACGGTCGCCTTCCATCCGTCCTTTTCCAGCCGATTCCGAAACGACTCGGCCGCGGTCTTTTCCCGGAAGGCGGCGACCTGGACCATCAGTTTCCCCACGGTCGCCTTCGGGACCGCAGACGCCGGTTCCGGCGCCGTTTTCCCCGGGGCTGGTTTCATGAGAAGGACGGGATCGGGCTCCTTCTGCGCCAGGGTTTCGCGGAAGGTGATGTTCTTTTCGGTTTCCTTGAGACTTGCGTCGGCGCCGGGAGGAGTTACGGAGGGAACCTTTCCCGCCTCCTCCGAGAAGACTCCGAGATCTTTCCGGATCTCCGCCTCGGTCTCCTTCCGGTTTTCGATCGGTCCCCCGACTTTGTTCGCCTCGTTTCTGCGCCGCTCCGCACTCTTTTCAACGATCCTGCCCACCTGGAGGCCAAGGACGAACACCACGGCAAGCAGGACGACGGCTCCGACTACGAAGAAGGCAAACGGGGACCTCTCCCCGTCTGCCTTCGAAACCCCCGTTTCCTGTTGTACAGGGATCTCACATCCGCTCCGGTGCCGAGACTCCGATCAGGGAGAGGCCGGTGGAGACGATATTCCGGACAGCCCTGGCGAGAGCAAGCCGTCCCTGGGTGCGTTCGGGGGTTTCTCCGAGAAACCGATGGTTATGGTAAAACGCATGGAACTCGCGGGACAGATCCAACAGATAGAAGGGAACCCGGTGCGGTTCGCGCGCCCGCGCGGATTCGGAGACGACGTCGGGAAATCGTGCCACCTTCTTCATCAGGCTTACCTCGTCGGGCAGGGAAAGCACGGACAAGGAGGGAGAATCCGAGGGAACAACATCGCTCGCGGCTGCTTCCCGGAAGATGCTGCAGATCCTTGCGTGCACGTACTGGATGTAATACACGGGGTTCTCGCTCGACCGTGTCTTGGCCAGGGTGAGGTCGAAATCGAGGTGGGAATGGAAACTCCGGAGCAGGTAGAAAAAGCGAGCGGCATCCACCCCGACCTCATCAACTACTTGACTTAATGTGGTAAAATTCCCTGAACGGGTAGACATTTGTACTGCGGCCCCTTCACGAACAAGCGTCACGAACTGCACGAGCAAAATCTCGAGCCGGCTGTCGTCCTCCCCGAGTCCGCGGAGCGCCGCGGAGAGCCTGGGTGCGTACCCGTGGTGGTCGGCCCCCCAAATATCGATCACCTTCGGAAACTCCCGCCGGAACTTCTCCCGATGGTAGGCAAGGTCCGAGGCGAAATAGGTCGCCCGGCCGTCGGCACGCACAAGGACGCGGTCCTTCTCGTCCCCGTGGGATTCGCTCTTGAAATATACCGCCCCTTCGGATTCATACAGTTGTCCGCGGTTGCGCAGTTCGTCCACGATGGCCGCAACGGCACCGCTTTCGTGGAGATCTCCTTCCCGGAACCAGTGGTCGAAACGAACGCGGAACGCTTCGAGGTCCCTTCGTATTCCATCGAGGATCCGGTCGCACCCGACCTTCCGGAAAACGGGGGTCGCCTCCTCCTCGGTGGCCGACAGGTACCGCTCGCCTACCTCGTCGCGGAACTCGCGGGCGAGTTCCAGGAGGTACTCTCCGCGATACCCGTCTTCCGGTAGCTCGGCTTTCCTCCCGCACACCTGCTGGTACCTTGCGTACAGGGATTTCCCCATCTTGTCGATCTGGGTCCCCACGTCGTTCACGTAATACTCGGTCGTTACCCGGCAGCCGGTGAAGGCAAGGATTCTCGCAAGCGCATCCCCCACGGCCGCTCCCCGGCCGTGCCCCACGTGGAGGGGGCCGGTCGGATTCGCCGAGACGAACTCGAGAAGAACCCTTTCCCCGTCCGCTTGCTCTGCGGCCCCGAACCGCTCCCCCTTTTTCAGGGCGGTCGCCAGGACTTCACGCCAGGCGTTGTCGGACAGCACGATATTGATGAATCCCGGCCCGGCCACGGAAAGATCCCGGAACCAGCCTTGCCTGTCTTCCCGCCGGATGGAATCGAGAAGCCCCGTCGCCACGTCCCTGGGTTTTTTCTTCAGGTGGCCTGCCAGTTGCAGCGCTGCATTCGTGGAAAAATCCCCGTGCTCCTCCTGCCTCGGAATCTCCACCGTTACGGGGATTTCCCCGGGAACCCCCCACTCTTCCAATTTCCGTTTTATTCCTGACCGGATGAGGGATTCGGTGATCTTGCGGACGTCCAACACGCTCCCCGAAAACGCGAAAATGACTTTGAAGGTAATACGTTATAGCCAGCGGAGAGGGAAGTCAACGTCTAACGCGCATTCCGGATTCCGGCAGGGGGTTACCGCATGCAGACAACTTCTGCCGCCTGAAGTCCTTTCGGGGTTTCCATCACGGTGTACTGGACCGGCTGCCCCTCCTTGAGCGTCCGGTACCCCTCCATCCGGATCGCCGTATAATGGACGAAGACGTCCTTGTCTCCCTCCTGTTCGATGAACCCGTACCCCTTCGTCTCGTTGAACCACTTCACCTTTCCGGTGCGCATCATGGACG
>C687J35503_10000544_pt1 | contig 10059 bp, 7 predicted proteins | sample RifCSP19_3_FD_35503 | JGI IMG/M metagenome (IMG submission 35503)
ACGAGCAATCGCCCATGGTCCTTGAACGCCGGCATCTGGTAGCTGATCGTTTCGGTCGCCTCGGGCGCGGCGGCCTTGATCATCCTCCGAAGCTTCTCCAGAGCGGCGCGCGATCCCTCTGGAAGGGCGGCCAGATAGTCCTCGACGCTGGTTGGTGCGGCCACGCCAGTCTCCTTCCGTGAGAGACGACCCTTCAAGGGATCATTCCACATCGGACGCGTGGGCATGGGCCGAACGGCCCCTGGGCGCCGGGCGAGCGGGCGAGACGCCGCTGGCCTGCGCTAGGGTCATGTTCCCAGCGGCCTCGAGGTCGGCGAGGCTGGCCGAGCGGCCCCTGGGCGCCGCAACCATGTACGCCTTCCGATTCCGAACTGCGGCTCGTAGACTCCGCGGATGCTCACCTGCGCGTCCTGCGGCGAGGAGAACCCGGAGCGAGCCCGGTTCTGCCTGAACTGTGCGGCGCCGCTGACCCCGGAGCCGACGGCCGAGGTGGAGGAGCGCAAGGTCGTCACGGTCCTCTTCTGCGACCTCGTCGGCTTCACCGCGCGTGCCGAGCGCTCCGACCCGGAGGACGTGCGCCACCTTCTGGACACGTACCACGCGCGACTGCGCCGGGAGATCGAGCGCTTCGGCGGCACGATCGAGAAGTTCATCGGCGACGCCGTCATGGCCGTCTTCGGCGCGCCGGTCTCTCACGAGGACGACGCCGAACGCGGCGTCCGTGCCGCCCTGCGCATCCTCGATGCCGTGGCCGAGCTGAACGAGGAGCGCCCAGGCCTGGACCTGGCCGTGCGCATCGGCGTGAACTCCGGGGAGGCGGTGGTGGCCATCGGGGGCAGGGCCGACCGGGGCCAGGGCATCGTGGCCGGCGACGTCGTCAACACCGCGTCGCGGCTCCAGGCCATCGCCCCCGAGGGCGGCGTGGTGGTGGGCGAGCTCACCTGCCGGGCCACGCNCGACGTGATCGAGTACCGGGAGCTGGAACCCGTCTCGCTCAAGGGTAAGGCGGAACCAGTGTCCATCTGGCAGGCGCTGGCCGCGCGCAGCCGCTACGGCGTCGACGTGGACCAGCGCGCGTCGACCCCCTTCCTCGGGCGGAGCGCCGAACTGGCGCTGCTGCGCGCCGCCTTCCAGCGGACCGTCGATGAGTCCGCCGTCCAGCTCGTGACCGTCACCGGCGAGCCGGGTGCCGGCAAGTCGCGCCTGCTCTGGGAGTTCCGGACGATCATCGACGACGACCCGAGCATCGTCGTCTCGTGGCGCCAGGGTCGCTGCCTCCCGTACGGCGAGGGNATCACGTACTGGGCCCTGGGCGAGATGGTCAAGGGCCAGGCCGGCATCCTCGAGTCCGATGGGCCCGACGAGGCCAGCGCGAAGCTGACCGTGGCCGTCGAGGCCGTGATCGGTGATCCGCTGCAGGTCGAGTGGATCAAGGCGCGCCTCGCGGGGCTCGTCGGCGTGGCGTCGGAACCGGCCGATCGCAGCGAGTCGTTCGCCGCCTGGCGCACGTTCCTGGAGGCGGTCACGACGCGCGGCCCGCTCATCCTCGTCTTCGAGGACCTGCACTGGGCGGACGAGGCGCTGGTCGCCTTCGTCGACCACCTGGTCGACTGGCAACGGAGGTGCCCATCTTCGTCGTGTGCACCGCGCGACCCGAGCTGTATGAGCGCCACTCCGGCTGGGCCGGCGGCAAGCGCAACGCCACGAACGTGGCCCTCTCGCGCCTCTCCGACGAGGACACCGCACGCCTCGTCTTCGCGCTGCTGGCCCAGGTCGCACTGCCGGCGGAGATCCAGCAGGTGCTCCTGGAGCGAGCCGGGGGCAACCCGCTCTTCGCCGAGGAGTACGTGCGCATGCTTCTCGACCGCGGCATCCTCGAGCGTCGCGGTCGCACGGTCTCGATGGCTCCGGACGCGGACATCCCCCTGCCCGAGACGATCCAGGCCTCGATCGCCGCNCGCCTCGACACGCTGTCCCCGGCACGCAAGGCGCTGCTGCACGACGCGGCCGTCATCGGCAAGGTCTTCTGGCCCGGCGCGCTGGCCACGATGGGCCGCGTGGACGAGGCGGCCGTGACGGAGGGGCTGCACGAGCTTGCCCGCAAGGAGCTGGTCCGCCGAGCACGATCCTCGAGTGTCGGCGGCCAGGCCGAGTACGCCTTCTGGCATGCGCTCGTGCGCGACGTCGCCTACGGGCAGATCCCGCGCGCGGCGCGATCCGGCAAGCACCAGGCCGCGGCGGACTGGATCCGGCGCATCGCGGGCGAGCGCGTGTCGGATGTGGCCGAGCTGCTCGCCTACCACTACGACCAGGCGCTCTCCCTCGCCGTCACGGCGGGTCTCGACGATCGGGTACCGGGCCTCCGCGCCCAGGCGCTCGGGGCCTTCGAGATGGCGGGCGAGCGAGCGATGTCGCTCGACTCCCGGAAGGCCTACGAGCTCCACCGCCGAGCCCTGGAGCTGTCGCTTCCGGGCTCCGCGCAACATGGCCGGTTGCTCATCGGTGTCGTGACCAGCGGCTCGGGCAACTTCGGCGGCTCGGGGCAGCTGGATCCTGCCGGGGCAAAGGCGATGCTCGAGGAGGCCGTGGAGGCGTTCAGGGCCGCCGGCGACACCGTGGCACTGGGTCGCGCCCTCACCCTTCAGTCCCGACACCTGTGGTTCGACGGTGACCCCGAGGGGTCGCGAACGCCGCTGTCCGAGGCCATCGCGGTGCTGGACACGCGTCCGGCGAGTCGCGAGCTCGCCGAGGCGTATGCCGAGATGGCCGGTCGTGACTTGCTGGCCGGCCGTATGGTCAGCGGGCGGGGGTGGGCGGACAAGGCCCTGGCGCTCGCAGACTCCGCGGGCGCCAGGGATGTCTATGCCCGAGCCCTGCAGTTCCGGGGCACGTTCCGGATCGCCCTCGACGGTGACGAGGGTGGCCTCCAGGACCTGCGCGATGCGTTGACCCTTGCACTCGAGACCGGCGAGCTCGCGGTGATCGAGCCCGGCTACGACAACCTGGCCGATTTCCTGCACGACGTCGAAGGACCCGAGGCCGGGTACGCGATGTATCGCGAGGGCATCGAGTTCCTGCACCGCCGGGGCGGTGCCGCTCACTGGGAGCGCGGTGAGTCCACGTGGCCGCTCTACGCGCTCGGCCGGTGGGACGANGTGCTCCGCGTGGCCGACGAGGTGCTCGAGGCCGATCGCCAGNCGGGGATGACCCAGCTGACGGGCCTGGTGGCACCCGAGAAGGCGCGCATCCTCACCTACCGCGGGCGACCCGAGGAGGCCCGGGCGCTCATGGCCCCCTTCCTTCCTCGTGCGCGCGAGATCCGCGATCCGCAGATCCTCGTCCGTTCCCTCGTCGCCGGGGCCGTCGCCGCTCTCGGCTGCGGAGATCGCGCGGGGGCGATCGCGCTCATGCGCGAGCTGGTGACCATGCCCAGCCCCTTTGACATTCGTTACTGGGCGCTCCCCGAGGGGGCGCGGGTCCTCGTCGAGGCAGGCGAGCCCGAGATCGCGCGTCGGCTCCTCGACGGCGACGGCACCGAGCCGATCATGCCCAACGTCCGCGTCGGGGGCCAGTACAGCCGGGCGGTCCTGCTGGAGGCCGAGGGGCGCCGCGGCGACGCGTTGCCGCTCTACCGCGCCGCCGCCACCTGGTACGGCGGCCGTGCATCGGTCTATCACGAGGCGCGAGCGCTGGTCGGAGCCGGCCGCTGCGAGTTGTCGCTCGGTCGGACCGCGGAGGCGGCCGCCGACCTCCAGGCCGCCGCCGAGATCTTCGACCGGCTCGGAGCCCGGGGCCTATCGGCCGAAGTCGACCACCTCACCGAGACTCTGGCGGGCCGCGGTCGGGCACGATCAGGCTAGCGATCGCCGACGTCTACGGTCGATCGGGACCCGCGCCGCGGCCGGCCTGGGCGGATCGGAGCAGGTCGAGGAGATACCGCCGAAACGGGCTGAGCCGCCCCTGCGCCTCTTCGGCCGCCAGCAGGGCGACGACGATCCGCCTCAGGGGCGGCGCGATGACGTTGAGCTCGTCGGCCAGATACGAGAGGGTCAGGTACTCGACGACCAGGTTGAGATCGCGATCGAGATCGTCTTCGAGGGGCGGCCGTTCGCTCGTCGACATCGTGTGCTCCTGACCAGGTCCGTCGTCGCTGCAGCGCACGACGGACTCGCCTGCTCATCATCGGTCGTCGCGTCAAGCGATCGGGGAAGGCGTGAGGACCCCTGGTGTGAGTCAGCGTGCGCCAATGTCACGCGACGGAGATGGCTCGCGAGCCGTTTATCGGTGGTTCAATCTTGGAAGGGGCGCGCGAGGACGCAGGAGGTCGCAGACCCGGTCAGTGACCGTCATTCGGTCTATGCGGGAGGGCCCTCCGGCACAACGCCGAGCTGCTGCATCATCGCCAGTGCATCGATGACACCCCAGTGCTCGCGCACGAGACCGTCGCCGAAGCGAAAGATGTCAATGAGCTGCACGTCGACGCTCCTGCCGGTTGCCGGGATCCCCATGAACTCACCCTGGTTGGTCCCCGTCGCCCTCACTCGCGCGACAGCCTTGTCACCGCTCACCAGGACGTCTTCAGGTTCCATGCGCAGGTCGGGGAACGCTGCGAGGTACATCCGGAAGAACTCCTTGACTCCCTCTTTCGTCGGCGCAAGGCCCGGCGTCTCCTCGTGCTCGACGAAATCGTCGGCCAGCAATTCGCCGAATCGGTCGACGTCTCCCGCGCTGAGCAAGTCGTACAAACGTCGCACCGTAGCTGCGTGATCCATCGTGCTCCTCTTTCGACGGTCTGGGCCATTGAGTGTACGACAGGCCTGCCGGGGGTCGCTCTCATTGTCGCTAACCCCGACCGCGGGCTCGAACATCTTGGGTATCCCCTCGGCCATGGCCTGGCGTCGACTGCCCCGGCTCATCGCTCGGGGAAACGCGTGGGCGAAGACCATCATCGCGCCGCTATGCTCCGCCGGCGTCCCTTTGGCTTCAATGGCCGACGCGAACGCAGAGGAGGGCCACCGTTGTCCGCAGTCGTCGTCAACCGGATCCGGCTCCGCGTCCCGGTCGAGTCGATGGACCACACGATCGACCTTCGGGGAGGCCGTGGCTCTCGTCATGGATGCTCGGCATAGGCGTGACCGGACCGCCAGGCGACCGGATCGTCCGGTACGCGAGAGTCATGTCCTCAACACCTCGAGATCGGCCAGGCTGGCCAGGAGCACCTTCACGCCACGGTCGGGGAAGGCGACGGTGACCTCCTCGTCGTCGCGCGTCAGCTTCGACGACACGACGCGCCCCTCCCCGAAGGCGCGGTGGCGGACGCGGTCGCCGTCGCGATAGCGGCGCTGGCCGGGCACGACCGGCGCAGGGGGCACGGCGCTTCGCTGGGGATCGGCGACGCGCGGCTCGTCCCGCCCGGGATAGGCGTGCTTGCCGTAGTAGGCCTCGCGCTTTGCCACCAGGTCGCGACTCGGGCGGAACGCCTCGCCCGGCCGTGGCGCTCCCGGCGGAGCCTCCACGTACCCACCGCCAGGTGGCAGCGAGCGTGGCCCGACCGGTCGGCCCCGGCCCCGGTCGAGCAGCCGCCCGCCCGCCCGACGCCCCAGCACGAGGTCGAGGTCGAGCGGGCCGCCGGCACGCTCCTCGGGCGGGCGCTGGTCCTCTTCGTCGGACTCGATCACCACCAGCCGCGGCCCGTGCATCAGGTCGCCCGGGATCTCATGGAGGAAGCGGCTGGGCGTCGAGAAGCCGCCGCGGCCCCAGGTCGCCCGCTGCGCGGCATGGGTGAGGTAGAGGCGATGTCGGGCTCGGGTCAGGCCGACGTAGGCGAGCCGACGCTCCTCCTCCATCTGGCGCGGGTCGTCGAGCGCCCGGCTGTGGGGGAAGACGCCCTCCTCAAGTCCCGCGATGAAGACCACGTCGAACTCGAGGCCCTTGGCCGCGTGGAGGGTGATGAGCGTGACCCGATCGTCCGAGGCGTCGTAGGAGTCCTGGTCGGCCACGAGCGCCGTCTCCTCGAGCAGTCGATCGAGTGCATCCTCCGGCGCCAGGTCGGCGTAGCGGTCGACGACCTCGCGCAGTTCGAGCAGGTTCTCCCAGCGCTCCTGGCCCTCCTCCGAGCCATCGTGGAGCATGGCCCGGTAGCCCGACTCCTCGAGGACGGCATCGAGCAGCTCGGGCAGCGCGAGCAGCCCGATGCGTGCGCGCATGCGCCGCACGAGGTCGGCGAAGGCGCCGAGCGCCGCCCGGGTCCGTGAGGCGAGGCCGGCGTCGTCGATGGCNAGNAGNATCGCCGTCCAGACGTCGCCGTCATGGGCCGCCGCGATCGCCCGCAGCGTCTCGATCGTCTTCTCGCCGATGCCGCGCGGGGGCACGTTGATGATCCGCTCGAAGCCGGCCACATCGCGGTCGTTGCGCAGCACACGCAGGTAGGCCAGCGCGTCCTTGACCTCACGCCGTTGGTAGAAGCGCGTTCCGCCCACGAGCTGGTAGCGCAGCCCGTAGCGCAGGCAGGCCTCCTCGATGGCCCGAGACTGCGAGTTCATGCGGTACATCACCGCAATGTCCTTCAGGCGGTAGAGGCGCTCGTCGCCTTCGTCGGCACGACGGGCGAGGATCGAGCCGCCGGCGCCCCGGCCGTGGACCAGGGCGTCGACCTGGCGGGCGATCCACTCCGCCTCCTCGTCCTCGCGGTCGGCCTCGAAGCGCTCGATGAGCACGCCGCGCGGGTTCTGCGTCCAGAGCTTCTTGTCCTTGCGACCCTCGTTGCGCGCGACGACCGCGTGCGCGGCGTCGAGGATGAGCTGCGTGGAGCGGTAGTTCTGCTCGAGTTTCACGACCGTGGCGGCCGGGTAGTCCCGCTCGAAGTCGAGGATGTTGCGGAGGTCCGCCCCGCGCCAGCTGTAGATGCTCTGGTCGTCGTCGCCGACCACGGCGACGTTGCGGTGGCGGGCGGCGAGCTGGCGGATCCACAGGTACTGCGCGCGGTTCGTGTCCTGGTATTCATCCACGTGCAGGTAGCGCCACTTCTCCTGGTAGGCACGCAGAACGTCCGGCGCCTCCTCGAACAGCCGCACGGCCTCGTTGAGCAGGTCGTCGAAGTCGAGCGCGCCGGCCTTCTGCAGCCGCTCCTGATAACCCCGGTAGGCGCGCACGGCGATCTGCTCGTGGTACGTGCTCGCCCCCTGCGCCGCTTCGGCCGGGCCGAGCAGGTCGTTCTTCCAGCGCCCGACCTGGGCCAGCATGACCGCCGGGCGGGTCTCGCCGGTGCCGGCCAGCTCGAGGTCGCGCAGCACCTGCTTCATGACGCCGGTCTGGTCGTCGGTGTCGTAGACGGTGAAGCGCGGGTCGATGCCGATGGCGATGCCGTCGCGGCGCAGGACGCGGGCGCACAGGCTGTGGAAGGTGCCCATGGCGACCTGCCGCCCGGCCTCCTCCCCGACCAGGCCGATGATCCGCTCGCGCATCTCGCCGGCGGCCTTGTTCGTGAAGGTCACGGCGAGGATCTGCCAGGGCCGGATGCCCTTCACGCCGATGAGATACGCCACGCGGTGCGCCAGCACGCGCGTCTTGCCGGAGCCGGCGCCGGCAAGGATGAGCAGCGGCCCCTCCGTCGTAGTGACGGCGCGCGCCTGCTCCGGGTTCAGCCGGGCGACGATCTCCGCAGTGAGCGCCTCGGGGCCCTTCTTCGGGACCTTGGGGACCGCTTCGACGTCGACGGCGGACCGCGCGGCGGGGCCGATGTACCCGAACCATTCGACGTCCGGCGACTCTCCTGCCGCTGGATCGGACGCGTGCCTGCGACCGGCTCGGACGCGCGGGTCCGGGCTCTCGTCCGCCCATTCGAGGCCCTGCTCGGGTGCCTCAGGGGCGGCCGAGGATGGCGGCGTCGTGCGGGGATCCTTCACCGTCCCATTCTACCGGCGGCTCCTTCACGGCCGATCATCGGCACTTCGGCGGGATTGTGCGGTTTGGGGGCGCCTGCTACCCGCAGGTCACGCGGCGGGCCGCTCGTAAAGCGCGAGCTGCCAGATCAGCGTCGTCCGGTGGAGCCGCTTGACGAGGCCGTGGGCGGCGAGGATTGCGTCGACCTCGGCGGTGCGGTGGATGTACGCGCGAAAGGACGACCGCGACAGGCGCAACTGGGCGTTCAGGAACGCGACGCCGACGCGGCCGAGCCATGAGTCACGCGGGTAGACGAGGCCATACCGACGACGCGCCAGGGTCGCCGATCGACCGACGAGAGCGGCCATGTCCGCGTAGCAGCAGATGACCCGGTCAAGGGCGACAAGATCGGCGGGGCCAACCTCATCCGCGAGCGCGACGAAGTCGCCGGCGAGGTAGTGGACGCGGTCGGCATGGCCCTGCCGTTCGGCCTCCTCGCGAGCGACCGAGATGTAGGCGCGAGATGCGTCCACGTCGACTGCGGCGGCGGCCCCGGACCGCAAGAGCTCGTGGTGGACCGCACCCACGCCACCGCCGATGTCGAGGACGGTGTGCCCGTCGATACCCCCCGCGGCGAGCGCCTCGATCAGGGCGCGAGTCAGGCCCACGGGGCCCTTCTGGCGGTAGGCGCGAAGATGCTGGGCCGCGTGGCGGGCGTCGAACTGGCGATCGAACGGGGAGTCGCCGGGTGAGCAGCAGTCCATGGCGCTGATCCTAGCAGCCGTTGCGGCCGCGCCCGCCCGCCGCCCTGCGGACGCCGCCTTACGTCATTGACGCGACGCTCCAGCGCGCCCACCATGCCGCGGCATGTCGTGACATCCCGTCGCGGCGCTGGAAGGGAGTGTCCCGTGATCACCGAGTCCCCGTCTCCACGCTCTCGGCGCGCCCTCCTCAACGCCGCCCTCGGTGCCGGCGTCGCGACGATCGCCGCGGCCCTCGGGCGACCGCTCCCGGCAAAGGCCGCTGACGGCGACCCCGTCGTCGTGGGCGGCACGTACACGGCCAGCTCGGTGACGAGGTTCGACACGGGAGCGACGGGCGCGATCGCCCTGTCCGGCATCAGCACCTCGAACACTGGCGTCTACGGCCAGAGCTCCTCGGGCGTCGGCGTCTTCGCCATCAGCACCTCGGGCACCGGTGTCTTCGGCGGCAGCTCCTCGGGCACCGGCGTCACCGGCAACAGCTCCGTGTACATCGGCGTCTACGGCTCCACCAAAGCGGCCGACCAGCCCGCGATCCTCGGCCTCTCGCAGGGGGCCAACACCGGCGTCCAGGGCTACAGCGGGGCCCTCGGCACCGAGCCCGCCGCGCCCGCCAAGACCGGCGTCCACGGCTACGCCGCGCAGGATGCGAACGCCCGCGGCGTCCACGGCCAGACGACCGCCGGTCGCGGCGTCTACGGCCAGGCCACGAGCGGCTACGGCGTCCGGGGCTACGCGACGAGCGGCACGGCCGGCTACTTCGCGACGGCGCGGGCGACGACCGGCTTCGCCCTCCATGCCGTCGGCCGGGTCAGGCTCGACAAGTCCGCCGGACTCGCGACGATCATCTCTGGCGCGAAGTCCGTGGTCGTCACGCCGGGCATCAACCTCGTCCCGGTCTCGGCCGTCGTGGCAACGCTCCAGGGTGACGCCGGGGGGACGACGACCGTCCACCGGGTCGCCGTCAACGCGACGACCAACACGTTCACGATCTACCTGACCGCCAACAGCACCGCCCACGTCCAGGTTGCCTGGATCGTGCTCGGGTAGGCCGCAGCCAAGTGGCCCTCGCCAGGCTGCCCACGAGGCCCCGGCTCCGGTCGTCGCCCGCGATCCCGGCCCACGCCGATCAGCCGGAGCGGCGCCGACGGGGTCGATGACCCTTCCTGGCTCACCGGGCCGCCGCGCCCCGCCGCACCATCACGGTGGATCAACCCTCTATCTATTCCGATCTTGGCAGCATGAGAGCCGGGCCTCCGCGGACGGATGACCCGGCTCTCAGTGTGCCCTGAGCGTGACGTCCTCCGTCGCAGACCCCTTCGGATGCCTCTGATGCTGCCATTCGCATCACGCGCGCGACACGCATCCTCGAAGATGCCCCGGATCCACTCCGGCACCCTGGGTCCGCACCGGCACG
>C687J35503_10000545_pt1 | contig 10058 bp, 7 predicted proteins | sample RifCSP19_3_FD_35503 | JGI IMG/M metagenome (IMG submission 35503)
CCTCTTGCCTGCTCCCTCTCCGAAATCCCTGGTTTCCTTTCCCCGCACGAACCGCCGTCGCGGTCGCCTGGCAGCGGCCGATGCACACTCCGGAGGCGCTTGGGTGGCTCTAGGCAAAGAAACGCTCCTCGAGATGTATTGGACGATGCTCCTGGCCAGGCGGCTCGATGAGCGCGCCTGGGTGCTGCATCGCCAGGGCAAGATCGCCTTCCATATCTCGGGCATCGGCCATGAGGCGGCGCAGGTGGGCGCCGTGTTCGCCCTGCGCCGGGGGCAAGATTGGCTTGTCCCCTACTATCGGGACCTGGCGATGCTGCTGGGCTTGGGATTCACCCCGCGGGAGTTCGTGCTGGGGTTGATGGGCAAGAAGGGAGAGCCCACCTCGGGCGCACGGCAGATGCCCAACCACTGGAGCCTGCGCCGGGCGAATGTGATCAGCCACTCCTCACCCGTCGCAACCCAGACGCCCCACGCTTCGGGCGTGGGGCTCGGCATCCGCATGCGCGGCGACGATGCCGTCGTGCTCACGAGCATCGGCGAGGGCTCCACGGCGCAGGGTGAGTGGTATGAGGGCGTGAACTGGGCGGCGGTCCACAAACTGCCCGTGATCTTCCTGGTGGAGAACAACATCTACGCAATCTCCGTGAGGCAGGAGCGGCAGATGGCGGTGGCGAACGTGGCCGACAAGGCGGCCGGGTTGGGCCTTCCCGGGATCTCCGTGGATGGGCTGGATGTTCTCGCCGTCAATCAGGCGGTGGCCGAGGCCGTGCAGCGCGCCCGGGCCGGCGAAGGGCCGACACTGGTCGAGGCCAAGGTGTATCGTCTCACCCCGCATTCGTCCGATGACGACGACCGCAGCTACCGAACGAGGCAGGAAGTGGACGAGTGGAAGCAGCGGGACCCGCTGCAGGCATTCCGGGCTCAGCTCCTGGAGCGCAAGGTGCTGACGGCGGCGGAGGACGCGAAGCTCGAGGCGCGGGCGAAGGACGAGGTGGACGACGCCGTTCGGTTCGGCGAGGCGGCGCCCTATCCGGAGGTGTCGGAGGGAGCCTGGCCGGTCTACGTGGAGGACGTGCGCCATGGCTGAGTTCACGCTGATCGAGGGCGTTCGTCAGGCCATGGACGAGGAGATGGCTCGCGACGAGAGGGTCTTCATCATGGGGGAAGACGTCGGGCCGCGCGGCGGCGTCTTCCGGGCGACGATGGGGCTCTTCGAGAAGTATGGCGAGAAGCGCGTGATCGATACGCCGCTGGCGGAGCTCTCCATCGCCGGAGTGGGGATCGGGGCCGCCCTCTACGGAATGCGGCCGATCTGCGAGATCCAGTTCGCCGATTTCATCCACCCGGCCGTCAACCAAATCGTCAACGAGGCGGCCAAGCTGTGCTACCGCTCCCGGGGCGAGTGGACCGTGCCGATCGTCATCCGGGCGCCCTACGGCGGCGGGATCGGCGGAGGTCTCTACCATTCCCAATCCGTCGAGGCGCTCTTCGCGCACATTCCCGGCCTGAAGGTGGTCATCCCCTCGAACCCCTACGACGCCAAGGGGCTTCTTAAGTCGGCGGTGCGGGATCCAAATCCGATCCTCTTCTTCGAACCGAAGAAGGGTTACCGCCTAATCAAGGGAGAGATCCCGGAAGGAGAGGAGGTCCTCGTCCCGATCGGCCCGGCCCGAGTGACACGCCCGGGGCGCGATCTGAGCGTATTCGCCTACGGGATGATGCACCACTACACTCTGCAGGCGGCCGAGCAGGTGGCGGCCGAGGGCATCGAGGCCGAGGTGATCGATCTGCGGACGCTCCTTCCCGTCGACCGGGAGGCGATCGTCGAATCGGTTCGAAAGACGGGCAAGGCGCTCATCGTCTACGAAGACAACCTGACGGGCGGGTATGGCGCCGAGATCGCCGCCACGCTGGCGGAACACTCGTTTACCGATCTCGATGCGCCAATTCGTCGCCTGGCAGGCCCGGATGTGCCGGCCGTGCCGTTCAGCCATCCGCTGCAGGACTGGTTTATGCCGGACGCGGAGAAGATCGCCGAGGCGATCCGCGAGTTGGCGGGCTATTGAGGAGGCGTGACGGGCGGGGAGGGGTTACTCGGTGATCGGTTACTCGGTAGTCGGTACCTCGGGAGCAAATGCTCACTGATCACCGATCACCGAACACTGACCACCGACCACCGTTCACCTCTCCATGCGAGTCTCGTCCCGCCCAAGGAGGACCATGGCTACGCGTGTCATCATGCCGCAACTCGGCGAGTCGGTCGTTGAGGGGACGGTTGCGCGCTGGCTCAAGAAGGAAGGCGACTCAGTCGCCGAGTTTGAGGCTCTTCTCGAGGTGAACACCGACAAGGTGGACACCGAGGTGCCCTCGCCGGCCTCGGGCCAGGTGTTGCAGGTGTACGTCCCCGAAGGCCAGACCGTTCAGGCGGGGACGCTGCTGGCGATGATTGGGGAGCCGGGGGAGGCCGTGCCGGAGGCGCCCGGTCCCGGAGCGGCTCCGGCCCCCGCCCAGCTCGCAGCCGGGGCGGCTCCCGCTGCCCCTCCGCCCGCAGCCGGGGCGGCGGCGCCTCACGCGCACGAGCGGGCCGGCGAAGATCTCGGCTTCATCTCACCGGTCGTCGCCAAAATGGCCGCCGAGCACCGGCTCGACTTGAGCCGCGTTCGCGGCACCGGGCGCGGCGGCCGCATCACGAAGAAGGATGTGCTCGCCCACCTCGAGGATGGGGGCGGGGCCCAGGCGGCTGTGGCGCCGTGGGAGACGCCGGCGCTCGGCGAGCTGTTCCGCCCCACCGAGGAGGTCTTCGGGGCGAAGGCGTCGGCGGCGGCCGCGCCTGCCTCTGGCGGCGACACCCTCCTACGTTTGGACAACATTCGCCGCTCGGTCGCCGACCATATGGTGCGCTCCAAGCACACCAGCCCGCACGTGACGACCGTGATGGAGGCCGATCTCTCCCGCGTGGCGGCCCACCGCCAGGCGCAACGCGAGGCCTTCGCCCGCGATCGGGTCGATCTCACCTACACGCCCTACTTCGTGGCTGCCTCCATCGCCGCGCTGAAGGCTTTGCCTCTCGTGAACTCATCCTGGAGCGAGGCCGGGATCGTGATCCATCGTTCGGTGAACATCGGCCTGGCTGTCAGCCTGGGTGAGAAGGGGCTGATCGTTCCGGTGATCAAGGACGCCGACCGCAAGTCGCTTCTCCAGTTGGCGGCGGAGGTGAACGATCTGGCCGCCCGCGCCCGAAACCGGCAGCTCAAGCCCGACGAGGTCCAGGGGGGCACCTTCACGATCACCAACCATGGGGTGAGCGGCTCACTGTTCGCCACGCCGATCATCAACCAGCCGCAATGCGCCATTCTGGGCGTCGGTGCGATTCAAAAGCGGGCGGTGGTCATCGACGACGCCATCGCCATCCGCCCGATGGTCTATCTGAGCCTGACCTTCGACCATCGCATTCTGGACGGGGCGAGCGCGGACGGCTTCCTGGCCAAGGTGGTCGAAGTGCTGCAGGGGTGGGCCTGAGGTCGGGGTGAACTATGGTCAGTGATCAGTGATCGGGCACCCAGGCACCCAGGCACTCAGGCACCCAGGCACTCAGGCACCCAGACGCCCTGGAGCCCAAGCGCCCGGGTGCCCGAGTGCCTACCGATCACCAAGTAACCGACCACCGACTAACCGATCACGGATCACCGATCACCTTTTTCCCCGTGACGTACCCCGCTGCCTGAGTTAGAATCCCCCTCGCTCGCCAAAACAAGGAGCCTCCGATGCCAGATTTCGACGTCGCCGTCATCGGCGCCGGGCCGGCAGGGTATGTCGCCGCCATCCGGGCCGCGCAGCTGGGGAAGAAAGTGGCTCTCATCGACCGGGAATGGCTGGGTGGCGTGTGCCTGAACGTCGGCTGCATCCCCTCCAAGGCTCTCCTCCGCAACGCCGACATCGCCCATATTCTGCGCACCGGAGGGAAAGAGTTCGGCTTTGAGGTCGATGGCCTCAAGCTCGACTACGCTGCGGCGGTCCGGCGCAGCCGGCAGGTGGCCGACCGGCTGGTTAAGGGCGTCGGATTCCTGATGAAGAAGAACAAGGTGGAAGTCCGAATGGGCGCGGCCCGGCTCGAGGGGGCGGGCCGCGTGAGCGTGACGGCCGCCGACGGTACGAAATCGGCGCTGACCGCCTCGCACGTCGTGGTTGCCACCGGAGCAAGGCCGGCGGTCCTGCCCGGTGTGACGGTCGACGGCGAGCGCGTGCTCACATACCGGGAGGCAATTCTGCAGGAACGTCTTCCCAAGTCGGTCGTCATTGTGGGAGCAGGAGCCATCGGCCTGGAGTTTGCCACCGTCTGGGAGGCATACGGCGCGCAGGTTACGCTGGTCGAGATGCTGCCGCGCATTGCTCCTCTGGAGGATGAGGAGATCAGCAAGGAACTGGCCAAGGCCTTCGGCAAGCGCGGGATTCAGATTCTGGCCGGGACGAAGGTGGAGTCGGTCGAGGTCTTGAAGACGAAGGTCAAGGTGGGCGTCTCGGGGGAAGGTGGGAGTCAGACGGTGGAAGGTGAGCAAGCCTTGCTGGCGACCGGATTCAAACCCAATAGCCAGGACCTGGGCCTGGAAGCCGCCGGGGTGAGATTGGATGGGCGAGGGTTCATCGAGATCGACGAGCGCATGGCGACGAATGTCCCGGGTGTATGGGCGATCGGGGACGTGACCGGGAAGGCGATGTTCGCCCACGTGGGCTCGGCGATGGGGATCATCTGCGCCGAGAACATCGCCGGCGCCGAAACCGTGACGCTGGATTACGCGATGATGCCTCGCGCCATCTACTCCCAGCCGCAGGTGGCTTCGTTTGGGCTGACCGAGGCTCAAGCCAAGGAGAAGGGAGTTGAGCTGCGAGTGGGGCGGTTCCCCTTCCAGGCAAACGGCAAGGCGCTTGGGTACGGGGAGTATGCCGGGTGGGTGAAGATCGTCGCCGAGGCGAAGTATGGAGAGATCCTCGGGGCGCATATGGTGGGCCCCGAAGTGACCGAGCTTCTTCCCGAGCTCACCCTGGCGCAGGCGATGGAACTGACGCCGGCGGAGATCGCCCGCAACGTGCATGCGCATCCGACCCTCAGCGAGGTCGTGATGGAGGCGGCGCACGCGGCAGAGGGGCATGCGATACACCTCTAGGGCTCTTTGTCTTACACGGGAACTTGCCCGGCGGATCGCCGGAGGAGAAGAATGACTGAGATCGCAAGAGGCCTGGAAGGGGTGAGGTTCACGGAGACGCGGCTGAGCAAGGTGGATGGCCAGGCGGGGGAGCTGACCATCGCCGGGTTCCCGCTGGAAGAGCTGGCTCCCCATGCCAGCTTTGAGGAGGTGCTCTTCCTCCTCTGGTACGACCGTCTGCCTACGGCTTCGGAGTTGAGCGGGCTGCGCTCGAGGATGCTGGCCCAGCGCGAGATGCCGCCGGCGGCAAGCAATGTGCTGCGCGAGGCGGCGGCACGCCATCTGGCTCCGATGGATGGGATCCGTATGGGTGTGGATACGGTGGGATTGTGCAGCCCCGAGCCGCACATGGAAGGCGAGGTCGACGTCGGGTGCGCCGTCGCCCTGACCGCTCACATGGCGACGATCGCCGCCGCCTATTGGCGGCTTCTCCACGGTCAGAGCCTCATTCCGGCCAATCCAGGGCTGGGCCACGCCGCCAACTACCTCTACATGCTGACCGGCGAGGAGCCCCACCCCGACGCGGCCCGGGCGCTCGAAACCTATCTGAACACGGTGGTGGACCACGGGATGAACGCCTCCACCTTCACGGCGCGCGTCATCGTCAGCACACGCGCCGACATGGTGGCGGCGATCGTGGGGGCGCTGGGGGCCCTGAAAGGACCGCTTCACGGCGGAGCGCCCGGGCCGGCGCTCGACATGGTCTTCGAGATTCGGGCCCGCGCGTCCGCATCGGGAAAGCCCATCGCCGTGGAAGCCGAAGCCTGGGCGAGGGAGATGGTCGCCTCCGGAGGGCGGATCATGGGCTTCGGTCATCGCGTCTACAAGGTGCGAGACCCGCGCGCCGACGTCCTCGATCAGGCCGCCCGTAGCCTCTTCGCCCGCACCGGTGAGCAGAAGCTCTACCAGGATGCCCGCATCGTCGAAGAAGTGATGCTCAGGGTTCTCGAAGAGCTTAAGCCGGGGCGCGGCCTCAAGACCAATGTGGAGTTCTACACCGCGCTCGTCCTGCACGGCGTGGGGCTCGAGGCCGAGATGTTCACCCCGACATTCGCCGTCTCTCGGGTGGGAGGCTGGACCGCTCATGTTCTCGAACAAGTGAGGGAGGATCGTCTCATCCGACCGGACGCGCGTTATGTTGGCCCTCTCGACCGGAGGTGGGTGCCGGTCGAGGCGAGGAGCTGAGAGGAAGGAATCCCGAGGCCCGGTCTGTGCGATAACGACGAAACCGGGCTTCTCTGGTCACCAAGGAGCGGAGAAATGGCTACACAGCCTGACGTGGTTCGCGTCAAGGAGAAGCACAAGCTCGAGATCCTAGCCATGCCGAACGTCGTCGGGGTGGGCGTGGGCTATAAGGTCAGCGGCCGCACGAAGACCTCCGAGATCAGCGTCATCGCCCTGGTCCGGCAGAAGGTTCCTCGGGCGGGGCTCGAGCCGGAAGCCGTCGTCCCGAGCCAGGTGGACGGCGTGAGCACCGACGTCGTCGAGGTCGGCGATCTGAGGGCCCAGCAGGCCCCGACCTCGCGCTGGCGCCCGGCGCCGGGGGGCGTGAGCATCGGGCACGTCCGGGTGACGGCCGGGACGTTGGGCTGCGTGGTACGCGCCCGGAGCGGTGTCCGCCTCATCCTCTCCAACAACCATGTCCTGGCCAATAGCAACGACGCCAACCCCGGGGATGTCATCCTTCAGCCCGGGGCCGTCGACGGCGGACGAGAACCGGATGATGCGATCGCTCTGCTGGAGCGATTCTGCCCTATCGAGTTCTCCGAGGCTCCCGGGAGCTGTTCATGGGCCCGGGCGGTTGTGGCTGTGGGTAACGCGTTGGCGCGCCTGCTGGGATCGCGCCATCGCCTGGAGACCTACTGGACCAACCCGCAAGCNGTCAATCTGGTGGATGCCGCNGTGGCCCGGCCGTTGGACGACCGTTCCGTGAGCGACGACATCCTCGGGATCGGAGCCGTGACGGGCACCGCTCCGGCCGAGCTGGCGATGCGGGTGCGCAAGTCGGGCCGCACTACCGGGCTGACGGCGGGGGAGATCACGGTGCTTCATACGACGGTGAGCGTCGGCTACGGGCCGGGGCACACGGCCCAGTTTGAGGATCAGATCGTGTCGGGCCCGATGTCGAGCCCCGGCGACTCGGGGTCGCTCCTGGTCTCCGCGGATGGCCCGCTGGCCGTCGGCCTGCTGTTCGCCGGCTCTGATCAGGCGACGATCTACAACCCTATTCGGGCGGTACTGGATTGCCTGGAGGTGACGATCGGATGAGCCGCATCCCGGATGCCGATCCCTTCGTCTCCCGCGCCCAGGCGGTGATCGAAAGCCATGAGACCGAGCTGCTTCGCATGCCCAACGTTGTCGGCGTCGGGGTGGGGCTGCGAAAGCGCGGCGGGGCCCAAAGCCGGGAGGTGACGATCGTCGTCCTCGTCAGCCGGAAGCTGCCCCGGACCCAGCTGGCGCCGGAGGAGGTTGTGCCGACGGAGATCGATGGCGTGCCGGTCGACGTCCAGGAGGTGGGAGAGGTCAGGGCGCAAGGGTAGGCCAGGGGCAGGCGGGCATTGGTGCGGTCGGATTGCGCCTGAACCACGTCGAGTCGTTTGAGGGCCATGGGTATTGGCACTTGATCTTCCACTATGCGGGGGAGCTGGAAGGCCCCGGCCACGCGTTGCCAGGGACGAATGTGAAGGGCCTAGATCCGCTCCAAGATCAAGGAGCAGGGCCAGCCCGGCCCGCCCGGGCATCTCACTTCCCCTACACGCCCTCCGTTTCAGCCAGGCGTCAGCACCAGCCGCCCTTCCGCCTCGCGCTCGATCTCTTCCCTCGTCCAAAGCATGGGGATGTATTCGCCACGGGCCCAAGGCCCGGCCAGATCGCCGTAGTGACGGCTACCGATTTGCCCCGACTGCCCCGGCGGCACGATCACCTCCGAGCGAGACAGGTCCTCCAGATCGACAATCTGTCGGAAAGTGGGCGCCCAACCCTTGTTGTCGTAGGGGTCGTCGGGGACGATCGCCGTCTGGCAGGGCGTATCGGTGTCGCCGCCGATCGGGATAGGCCCGAGGTTAAACACCCGGTCGAGAGGTTTCTGGATGCCCATTGCGTGTGGGAAGATCGCCCTGTGAATCTTCCCCCATTGCCAGGCGCGGGGATCCGCCCCCAGGTGAGCGCGAAGCCAATCCACCGATTGACGCAGGCTGCCCTCGATCAGGCCTTGGAGGCCGCCGGCCTGATGCACCCACCACGAAGCGGGCTCATTCAAGAGGCGAAGCAGGGCCACAGTGTCGTGGCCGTAGAACTCATTCGCCGGCATCAGCAGCGGATGGAACCCCCGGCCCATGAGATTGAGGGTGAGATCCGGCCCCAGGCCCGGCTCGAGGAGGTTGCGGACCAGATGATAGCGGACCACTTCGTAGACCGTGCCTCCGACCGAGTCTGGAGAGAGCACGCCGTCCCACGTCTCGAGCAGCCCCAGCGCCATCCGCACCGTCGGATCGTCACTGGCCGTGCCAGATAGCAGGCCGGCCAGTTCGACCCCGGGGATGCAGCTGAAGTCCACATGCAGCTTGTGGAAATCATCTGGCCCCAGTGGTCGAGGCGAGGAGAGGATCTCCAAGATGCGGCGAGCGCGGAAGCCGTTCATCCAGACCTGGCCCAGAAAGTGGGGGTAGTCGTCTCCCACGATGCGATGGTTGGTGGTGACGAGGATTCCGTCGGCCGGATTGAGGGCGTGGGGCATCTCCTCGAAGGGCACTTCACCAACCCACTCCTGCTCACCGGTCCAACCGGGCGCCGGGACCGAGCCCTCGCCGGACTCCCGAACCGGCACCTTTCCCGTCATCCAGTAACCGGTGTTGCCCTCCACGTCGGCATAGGCCATGTTGAGCTGTGGGGCCTCGATGTAGCGCATTGCCTCGACGAAGTCATCCCAGCCATTGGCNAGATCCAGGCGNCGATAGCCTTCCATGATCGAGGCGGGTCGGAGGGCCATCGAACAAACGGCNAGTCTGCGGGACGGCTCGCCGACCACGTCGGAGATCACCGGGCCGTGATGGGTGAGGAGAACGTTTTCTACGTGAGGCNCCGGACGTCCCTTCACCCGGATGGCCTCGGGGACCACCTCGGCCCGCCGCCATTCGCCGCGGAAGCGGTAGTGGGAGGGCTCGTCCTTGGAGAATTCCTCGATGAAGACATCTTCGGCATCGGTAAAGGCCAGGGTGGTGCCCCAGGCGATGCGCGCGTTGTGGCCGACGAGGACGAAGGGAAAGCCNGGGAGCGAGGCNCCTGAGACTTCGAGCGGGCCGCACTTCATGTGAACCAGATACCAGATCGCGGGNAGCATCAGGGTGAGGTGCATGTCGTTGCAGAGGAAGGGCTTGCCGGTGGTCGAGCGGGAGCCGGCCACCGTCCAGGCGTTGCTGCCCATCGCCCGCGTGAGGAACGGGCCGCCCTCGGCGATCCGTCCGCCATCTGCCTGGAGGCGGTTGAACTCGATTCCGTGCGGAAGGGCGATGGGGTTGCCCGCAGGATAATGGATCTCGAGGTCGGCGGCATGCTCCGGGCCCACCGCCTCGATCACCCGAGCACGCAGAATCTCGCCATACCAGGCGTGAGAAAGCTGCCAGATCATCACTCGCGAGAAGGCGACCGAATCCTCCGGCTGCCATGGTTCGGGCTTGTGACCGAGCAGGGCAAACTCGATGGGCATTCGGGAGGTAGGCGAGGCGAGGAAAGCGTTGACGCCCTCGGCGTAGGCCAGGACGGCCGACCGCACTTCCTGGCCCGCGTTGGCCCAATCGGCCCGCCCGAGGCGGTCGAAGCCAAACGTGCGGGTGGCGCGATCGGTGTCGAGCGCCACGG
>C687J35503_10000551_pt1 | contig 10012 bp, 10 predicted proteins | sample RifCSP19_3_FD_35503 | JGI IMG/M metagenome (IMG submission 35503)
AGCCCCCCGCGAGCCCGTGCGCGGAGACGGACTCGATTGTCAACGTATTTACAATACGCTGCACTAGAAGAGCCGCTGCCCGGGACGGCTTCACGCTCCTCGAGGTCCTCGTCTCCCTGGCGATCCTGTCCGCCACGCTCATCATGGCGTACCAGGTCACCTCCTCGGCCATTTCCGCCGGGGAGAGGTCGGAAGCGTGGACGACGGCATCCCTCCTGGGCGAGACGAAGCTTCGGGAGGCCACCGAAACGTTCCCGGAGGTNCAGGAAACGGAAGGGAAATTCCCCGCCCCCCACGAGGAGTACTCCTTCCGGCTGGCCGTCAAGCAGGCCCTCCACTCCGACGCCCGCGAGGTGTACGTCGCCGTATCATGGGGGGCGGACGGAGCCGGCGAGACGATCACCCTGGGGGGGCTGGCGGTGCGATGAGCGGGACGGCCGGCAGACGCGGGTTCACNCTCCTGGAACTCCTCCTCACGCTCGCGATCTTCTCCGTGGTCCTCNTGCTGCTCCTGTCCTCCTTCACCGGAGTGGAGCGGGCCCGCGAGATCCTCTCGGACCGGTACCGGGACTTCCGGCAGCTGCGGATGAGCATCGACCGGCTCGGGGCGGACATCCAGGGGGCGTTCTCCTCCGACGGAATCGAGGCGACGGCGCTTACCTGCCACGAGGACACCTTTTCCGAAAAGCCCGCCGCCACCCTGATCTTCACCGCCTTCGCGCTGCCGGAGTCGGGAGGGCCGCGCCCGGCGTCCGGCATCGTGAAGATCAGGTACTTCCCGAAACTGGACCGGGAGGGCAGGTTCCTCGAGCTGTACCGGGAGGAGTCCTCCCTCCCCCTGATCGAGAACAAGATTCCCACCCGGGAGGTCCGGATGGCGGATCGGCTCCTCGGCTTCCGGGTGGAGTTCTTCGACGGCGGGACGTGGACCAAAGAGTGGCCCCCCGGCGGCCGGAAGAAGAGCGCTCTTCCCGGCAAGGTGGCGTTCGTCCTCACCTCCTCGTCCGGGGAAGAGTACCGGCGGGTCGTTCCCCTCCCCCTCTCGGGCACGGAAGCGGCGGTCCCCTTTTCGGGAAGGCGAACGGAGGCCAGGCCATGAGGGAGCGGCGGGCCGGCGACAGGGGGGTGGCACTCCTGATCACCCTGATGATCCTCGTGCTGATCGTGACGCTGGTGTGGGAGGTCTTCCGGGTCGGAGCGAGAGCCGCGCAGACGGGGGCGTACGGCCGCGATTCCATCCGCGCGGAGATCGTGGCGGAGGCGGGCGTGGCGGCGGCCCGGATCGCCCTGCGGGAGGACGCAGGGGACAACGACTACGACACCCTCGACGAGATCTGGTCGAGACCGGTCCCCCCGATCGACCTCGGCGAGGGGACGATCCGCATCGTCGTGGAAGACGAGGAGCGGAAGATCAACCTGAACCGGCTCGTGCTTCCCAACGGGAACGCTCCCGACGACCAGAGGCTCGCCGTCTTCCGGAGGCTTCTCGAGGTCCTCGAGATCGACCCGTCGCTCGCCGACGCCGTCGTCGACTGGCTCGACAACGACGACACCTCCCGCGTGGGGGGCGCCGAGAGCTCCTACTACCGCTCCCTGCCGTTTTCCTACAAGGCGAAGAACGACTTCCTCGACACCGTCGACGAACTCCGCCTCGTCCGGGGCGTGACCCCGGAGGTGTTCGAGAAGCTTCGGCCGTTCGTCACCGTCTACTCCTCGGGGAAGGTCAACCTCAACACGGCCCCGAAACAGGTCCTGATGGCCCTCTCCGCCGGCCAGGACGCGGCGGACGCCGGGGAGATCGGCGAGTCGACCGCCTCCGAGATCATCGAGTTCCGGAAGGAGAAGCCCTTCAAGAAGATCGAGCAGATCGGGAACGTGGGCATGTTCCTTTCCGACCTGTTCAAGAAGACGCGGATCCGTGACCTCATGGACATCCGGGGAACCGCGTTCCACGTGCGTTCCACCGGAGAGGTCGCCGGCACGATCCGGACGATCGACTCCGTCGGGATCCGGTCCGGAAAAACTATACAATGGCGCTACTGGAGAGTAGAATGATCCACCGAATTCGACAAGTTGCGGGGTGATGATGAGACGTTACCTGAGTTTGATCTTCGGGATTCTGGCAGCCGTCGCGTTGGCCGCGAACGCTTCGGCGGAAAAGACCGTGCCGGTGAACACCTCCCCCGGCGTCTTCGACCAGCCGTCCGTGGCGGTGGAAGGAAACGTCAACCACGTGACCTATATCGGCGCGGACAATACGGCCGGCCCCTTCCGTCTGTTCTACGCGGCGGTCGACGGGGGGGCGGACTTCAGCAACCTTTCCCTCACCCGCGACACGACCGGATTCCTGGTCACCCCGCCCACGGCGATCGACAACACGGCCGCCGGCAATGACGCCTACGTCGACGCGCGGCATCCCCGGATCGCCATGCGCTCCTCCACCGAGGCGGTGATCCTCTTCCAGGCCAAGCCGGGTGCTTCCCCGGACCCTACGTATGCGCTCTACCTCGCCCGTCTCACGCTGGAGAACAAGGCGGTGGTGAAACAATCCGTGCGGCGGGTAACCGGGATCAGCGGCTTCGGCGAGGACATCTCGTTCGGACTGGTCACGGCGGACAACACGGCCAGGGTTGCCTACGCGAGCAGGCAGGGGGTCTCGGGCCCGTTCGACGTCTCCTACGCGAGGATCTCCCTGGACATCGCCGCCGTCACGGGAAGCCCCGGAACGCCGCTCCTCCTCTCCTCGGTGCCGGGTAGCACCGGCTCCCGCCCATTGCCGAGTCTCAAACTCGACGGACTGAACCGTGCCCACGTCTCCTGGGCCGCGAACAGCGGTTCCTCCACCCCGAACGGGGTGTACTACGCGCTGGTGAAGGAACGAAGCGGGGCGGACAGCGTCGCGATCGCGGCCACCGAAGTCCTCGGGCGCTCCCGGAAGTGGGGGCACCCGCACGTTCTTGTCTCCGCCACCGGTTCGATCATCATCCTTGCGGCCGACGAATCCCTTCCGGGGACATCGGGGAACCTGGGCCTGGTGAACATCAACCCCGACGCCGACGACCAGGACGGAAGCCCGGTTCAGGTCCCGACCAACACCAACTTCATCCTTACGCCGCCGGGGGAGTCCATTCTGCCCGAGGGTTTCAGCCTCTTCCGGCCCGAGGCGTTTCTCGACGTCCTCGGGCAAATCCACGTGACCGGGTACGGCAGCAGCGGGACGAGGTCCACCTATTACGCATTCAAGCTCATCAGTTCGTCCCCCTTCACGCAATTCGTGACGAACCCATTGCCGGTGGGCCTCGATTCGTCCGAGTTCCCCGTATCTCTCCCTGACGGGGACTACACCCGAGCCGCATTCGGTTTCCTGAGCGGAAAGGTCGTCGTCTTCTGGTCCGGCCAGGACCCGGTCACGGGAAACAGAAACCTGGACGTGACCGCCCTGCCCACGGTGAATGCGGTACCGTTCGACGAAACGGGGTGCAGGGTCGTGACCAGCCACGGATCGGGCGGGCACGGAAGGGTCCCCGATGCTCTCGTGCTCCTGCTGCCGGTGGCCGTTCTGGGACTCCGCCGATTCGCAAGGAAAGCACTTGTGGGGTAGGCGATTCCCCCGGGGGCGGTGGCTGTGGCTCGTCCCGGGCGTCTTGCTGTTCCTCTTCGTCTTTCTCTTCGCGGTCTCCTGCACGCTCCCGGACGACGTGATTCTCTCCTTGGTCCGCCCCGCTCTGGCGAGGGCGGGCTTCGAAATCGCCGCGGAATCGGCCCGGGCGGAGTTCCCCCTTGGCGTCCGGCTCGACAAGGCCTCCATCGGCCGCCCGGGAGGAGCCGAACTCCGGCTGGATACGATCCGGGCCGGGTGGGAGTGGACCGGTCTGCTCCGGTGGCTCCCTGTTCACGCAACGGTTTCTAAGGGGAGCGCGAAGGCGGAGGCACGCACCTCTCCGCGGTTCTGGAACCCCGGGAAAGGGCGCCTTTCCCTGGAAAACATCGCCAGCGGGGAACTTGCCCCCCTGTTTCCCCTCCCTGCGTCCGGGACCGGATTTTCGCTTACCTCCGCCCAGGTCCGGTGGACCCGGTCCGCGTCGGGAGACATTTCCGGGCAAGGAGACGCAAGGTTGGCCTGGCTGCGGGTGCCGATCCTTCAACCTTCCTCTCCCGTCCGGGAGGCGCTGCTCCAGGATGTGACCATCCTCTTCGCGGTACGGGGCCGGTCTCTCATCGTATCCTCCGTCACCGGAACCTACGAGGGGGCCCGGGTCGAGGGAACCGGGGAGATCGCGGAGATCTTTTCGCCCCCCCGGTCGACGATCATGTTCCACCTCCGTATCGAGAACCCCCTCGAGGGAAAGACCGCCGCTCTCTTTGACCTGCTGGCGAAAAATGCCAAGAATGCTAATCTGAGGATCAGGGGACCTCTTCTGTCGCCGAAGGGAGAGTTCCAGATCTTCTGAAGGAAAGGCACATTGAAAAGCCTCGGGATCTCCATAACGCACAACTCCCTCTCCGCGGTCCTTTGGGAGCACACCCTTTTTTCCTCGAGGATGGAGGGTTCGTGCGAAGTCCCTTGCGCGGAGCCGTATGGCAGGGCGGAGGATATCGCCCGTCTCGCGGAGGAGGTCCGCAAGATCGCGGGCCCCGGCCCCCTCCCCTCCGCGGTTCTCTCCCTGCCCCCCGCGTGGACGTACCTGCGGCGGGTCCGGCTGCCCGTCTCCGACCTTCCCCAGGGCGAAAAAAATGCACCTTGCGGAACTGGAGGGAAACCTCCCGATCGAGGATGAGGAGATCCTTTCCGACATCCTGCCCGCCGGGGAACCGGGGGTGTTCCTGGCCATCGCGGCCCGGCGGTCCGCCGTCGAGAAGGCCGTGGCCGCGTTTACCGAGGGGGGATTTCTCCTGGACCGGGCGATTACCGACCACGTGTCGCTTCTGTGCGCCGTCCTCTCGTCGAAAAACGGGTTTTCCGGCCTGGTCTTCTCCGGCCTGAACGACCTCGTCGCCCTGCGGCTGTCCGGGGGCGCCGTCATGTCGGCCCGCCAGTTCCCCGCGGCGATCGCCGCGAACCCGGAGGAACTTCGGGCCGGTATCCGGGAGATCCTGGACGCCGATGCGCACGGTGCTTCCCCCCGGGCGTCCGTCGTGTTCGGGGATCATCCCGCATCCCTGGCGGAACTTCTCCCCCAACCGGACCCCTTCGTTCTGCCGGGGGCGGCAGGAAACGCCTCGCCCCTTGCGTACGGCGCGGCGCTCGCTCCCCATTTGGGCAGGGAAACCGGGAACTTCTCTCTCCGGACCTCGGCGGAGGCCGAATCGGAAAGGGCCCGGGAACGGTCCCGGGTCCGCATCGCGGCCGCCGTGGCCGTCATTGCGGTCCTTTCCCTCCTCGGGACGATCCAGGTCGCGCAATGGGCCGTGGGGAAAAAGGTCTCCCAGATCCGGGCCCAGATCCGGAAAGAATTCACCGAGGCCGTCCCGGGGGTCAAGGTCGTCGTCCAGGAAACGGCGCAGATCCGGGAGAAGATCCAGTCGCTTTCCCGCCAGAGAAAGGAGCTGGGGGCCGATTTCCCGGAGCCGACCGCCATGCTGGAGAAAGTATCCCGGTCGCTTCCGGCGAACCAGAATGTTTCCGTCCGGGAACTATCGTACGATTCCGGCCGCCTCCGCCTTCAAGGCGACGCGGGGTCGGCGCAGCTCGTCGAGACGTTCCGTACTTCCCTCGTGGCCGCGTTCGGACCGGAAGCCACCGTGACCGTCCAGGAGGCCGAGGGCAGCGCGCGGGGGGGGAGCGTCCGGTACTCGATCCTGATCGAGAAAGGGGGAAACGGCCGTGCTTCGTAGCCGAGAGAAGGTCATCCTCGCGCTGGGAGCGTGCGCGGCGGTCCTGATCCTGCTTCTCTCTTTCGTGGTGATCCCCGGGATCTCCCGCGTGCGGTCGCTGTCGCGGGCGTCGGTCGTCGCCGAAAAGGACCTGGCGGACCTGCGGAAGATGCGCCCGGAGCTTACCCGGCTGGACCGGGAGGTGCGCCGCAGGTTGACCCAGGTCAGCGCCGCCGCCAATGCCAGCCAGTCCCCGCTGGCGCGCCTGACCGCATCGATCCAGGAGACGGGTTTCCCCCAGTCGGCCTTCAGCCTCAAGTCCGCCGGCTCCCGGACCGGGGAATACGTCGGCGAGGAGTCGTTCGACCTGAAGATGGAGAATCTCACCTACCTGGAGGCGGTCCGCCTCGTCAACCGGCTGGAGACCGGGGTGCTGCCCATCGTCGTCCGGTCCGCCAACCTGAAGAGCCGGTACGACGACAGCAAGTACCTCGACGCGACCCTGCGCATCGGATTCCTTCTTCCGGCGAACCGATGACGCGCCCGATCCTCCTTTTCGCGACGCTTTTCGTCCTGCTGCTTCCCGCGTGCAAGGAGGACCGCGCGACCCCCCGGCTCACCGAGCAGGAGGAGGCGATCCTCACGGAGAAAGCGGACGAAAAGATCGGCCTGATCATTCGGCAGAACCTGCCCGCGCTCTTCGCCGGCATCGTCGTGTTCCGGTCCGACGTGTTTCTCACCCAATCGGAGATGCTTGCCCGGCGGGACCTGTCGGTGCTGGACTCCTTCGGAAACGCCGCCGTCATCCTGCTCAACTCCCCGGACATCCCGCCGCTCCTCAAGGAAACATCCGTGAGGAAAATCTATTTCCTCTGCCGGCAGGGGCCCCTCGCCCGGCTCCATCCCGCGTTCCTGATGGAGGTCCTGCAGCGGTTCGGCGAAGGGAAAGGAGAGCGAGCCCCACCCCCTGCTCATCCGGTTCCGCGATCCGCCGCAGGAGAAAGAGGAAAAATTCGTGGAGGCGGCCGGCTTCACCGTCACATCCCGCGCCGGGCTCGTCTGGGCCCTCTCCGGACCCCTCACCTCCCTGCCCCGCCTGCTCGAAGACGACCGAATACTTTTCTACGAAGGGGCATCTAAAGCACGGACGATGTGAGGCCCCGGAGAGCAGGCGGATTGAAATCCATATCGCGTTCCCGTATCCCTCTTTTTCTCTTCATCCTCTGGGGAGTGGTCTCCCTTTCCGGCGTCGAGATCGTTTCCGACCTGCGGAAGATCGAGCCGCTTGCGCTGGTCACCGGCGAGCCGGCGATGGTTGCGGCCCAGGGTAAGGCCATGGGGGCGCAGGGACGGTATCCATCGGAGTTCCCCGTCTTTTTCCACCTCAAGTCCGAGGAAGGCCGTTTTTCGGGGAAAGTTACGGCGCTCGGCGGGAGGGCGACGAGAGTCCATCCGCGGCTTTACACGGGAGAGATCCCCGGGGACGCGGCAAGATATATCTCCCGCTGGCCGGAGGTGGCGTACATCGAGGCGGGGAAACGGGCCAGACCGATGCTGAATCTGAGCCGCCCGGCGGTTTTCGCGGACGTGGTTCAAAACGGTACGGGCCTCCCCGCCGCCTTCACCGGAAGCGGTACCTACGTGGGGATGGTGGATAGCGGACTGTCCTCGAGACACCTCGATTTCTTCGTCAACGGCAACCCTCCCTCCCCGCGGGTTGTCCACTGGTATCCCAACCCGGGTGCAGCCGGCACGGACACGGAATGGCACGGGACCCACGTCGCCGGGATCGCCGCCGGTAACGGGTTCCTCTCCGGGGGACTTTACACGGGGATTGCCCCGGGGGCTTCTCTCCTCGTGGCGAAGACGAATTTCACGACCGTCGACATACAGAACGCCGTGAACAATCTCCTCATTTTCGCGGCGACGACCCCCGTGGCCATCAACTTGAGCCTGGGCCTTGTCACCGGCCCGCATGACGGCACCAGCGGGTTCGAAAACGGCATCGGGTTCCTCGCAACCCAGGGCGTCTCCTCCGGGGGGAAACAGATCATCTCCGCCGCTGCGGGGAACGAGAGGACGGACAAGGAGCATTTCCAGGTCACCCTTCCCCCGTTCGGGTCCGTCAACGCACCGCTGTCCCTGGAAACCGACGGCTCCTTCATCGACGTCTGGGCGGACGGGGAGGACCGGTACACCGTTACCGCGACCCTTGGATCGGAATCGGCCTCCGCCCCCACCGGAAGTTCGGCGTCCACTTCCAGCGGCAGGATCTCGGTCTCCAACCGGACCGACGATCCCCCGAACGGGGCGACCCACATCACGGTGTTCTTCCGCGCATCCGCCGTTTCTCTTGCAACCATCCTGCTCGAACGGACCCGGAACGGAGGGAATGGGAAGGTGGATGCCTACATCGACCAAACCGACGGATTCTTCCCGACGGGCATGGAGGCGGGGACGATAAGCGAACCGGCGAACGCGGAAAACGTGATCGCCGTGGGATCCTTCGACACGAAGACCGCCGGGGGAAACCCGGCCGCGCAGAACATCACCTCTTTCAGCAGCCTCGGTCCCACACGGGACGGCAGGGACAAACCGGACCTCGCCGCACCGGGGTTCATCATCTATGCCGCGAAGTCCCTCGACCCGTACCTCGACCCGCCCCCCGAGCCCCAGACCGTGCCCGGAGACAACAACTACGCCGTTCTCGCGGGGACCAGCATGTCGGCCCCGCACGTGGCGGGGATCGCGTCGCTGGTCTGGCAATCCAACCCGCTTCTTACGTCAGCCCAGATGCGGGAGCGATTGAGGAGAACGGCCACCCCCGTCCCTCCGTCCCCCAACACCACCTGGGGTTACGGCAAGGCGAATGCCCTGGCCGCCGTCTCGGCGTCGGTGGCCTCCATCACCGCACCCGCGACCGCCACGCCGGGAACCCTGTTAACGCTTAATTCCGAGAAGAGCTCGGGCGCCTTCGGCAATCCCCTTTCGTATCTTTGGACCTTCACATCGCGTCCAATCCCCTTTCGTATCTTTGGACCTTCACATCGCGTCCGACAGGGTCCGGCGCATCCCTCTCCTCCCCCGCCGCCGCCTCGACCACGTTCGTGCCGGACATCCCGGGGAACTACAAGGTCTCCCTCACCGTGTCACAGACCTCGCCGCCGGGGAGCGCCCCGGGAACCGCGGAGGACACCGTTCACGTGAACAACGTTCCTCTTGCCGCGATCGCCGGCCCAGGGACCGACAACGTGGGAATCCCGGTATCGTTCAGCGGGGCGGGAAGCACCGACCCGGACTCGCAGCCCCTCACGCTTCGGTGGGTACTCGTTTCCCGGCCTCCAGGGAGTTCGGCAACCCTCCCAACCGGTTCGGACAACGCGTCCTTGACATCGGACGTCGCCGGCACATACGAGGTGGGCCTGCGCGCGGACGACAACCTGGACATCAGCGCCCTGTTAACGAAGACCTTCACGGCGACCGGCGTCGCTCCGCCGCAAACGGGAGGAGGCGGAGGCGGGGGGTGCTCGATGGGCACCGGAAAGGGAGAGGACGACGGATCATCATCGGTTGCCGCCCTTCTTCCGCTCCTGCTCCCTCTCGGCGTCCTCTCTGCCCGTAAAAATGGATATCGCTTCCTGCGCCACTGCCGCCCCGCGGCCACGAAGTGCCGTTAAGGGGGATTCCCCGATCCTTTCGCCTCCAGCGCAGCGAGGCGTTCCTTCATCTCCTTTTCCTTCTGCCAGCGGGCGGTCACGTCGCGCATCACCGCCGAGATCCCCATCAACGCCCCGTCCCCGTCCCGGATGAGGGCGACGGAGAACTCGAGCGAGACCCGGGAGCCGTCTTTGCGGATGCCCGGCACGGCGAGCAGGTCCGTCCCGTACTTGGTCACCCCGGTCTTCATCACCCGGAAATACCCTTCCCAGTGCCGCTCCCGCATCTTCTCCGGGACGATGATGTCCAGCGACTTCCCCACCGCTTCCCGGGCTCCGTACCCGAAGATCGCCTCGGCCCCGGCATTCCAGAGACGGATGATCCCGTCCTGGTCGGAGAAGACGATCGCTTCGGGGGAACTTTCGACGATCCTCCTGAACAAGGAATCGTTGTTCTCCCATGCCATATGGACCTCCCGGACGGACAAAATAACTTCCCTCCATAGGATGCGGCACGCTTCCCGAATGTTCGGAAAAACGGG
>C687J35503_10000552_pt1 | contig 10011 bp, 5 predicted proteins | sample RifCSP19_3_FD_35503 | JGI IMG/M metagenome (IMG submission 35503)
TTAAGCGGAGTAGAGCAGATTTTAATCCCTTTTCAAGACTATCCGAGAGATTCAAGCCATCATCTTTTCCCTATTCTTTTAAATAAAAAAATTGACAGGAGAAGTTTTATGCAAAAGCTGAAGCAGAAAGGAATTCAGACCAGCATACATTATCTGCCAGTTCATAAATTCTCCTATTACCGTAAGAATTACCCTCAGAAACCCGGAAACCTGCCTTTCAGCGAAGAGATCGGTAAAAGGGAAGTGAGCCTGCCTCTACATCCCCGGATGACCAAAGAAGATGTTCTTTATATATGTCAACAAGTTAAAAAGCTCATAGGATAACTTTAAAAAGTAGATAAATCATTTTTATTTCCGATAAGTAAGATAAAAGATATGAATCTACTTATCGGAGCATTTGTTTTCATTTTCGGACTTGCAGTAGGTAGTTTTCTAAACGTCTGCATTTACCGCCTACCTTTAAAGAAGTCCATCATCTTTCCGCCTTCTCACTGTCCAAAATGCGGAAACAAGATCAGGGCTTATGATAATATACCTCTTTTAAGTTACATCATTTTGGGAGGAAAATGCAGATTTTGCAAAGAGCAGATTTCCATAATCTACCCTGCGGTTGAGCTATTGAGCGGTTCAATCTTTGTCTCTTTGTATCTGTGGTACGGGCTGGGCTGGGAGTTTGCCTCGAAAATATTTTTATTTACCAGCCTGATGGTAATTTTTTTCATAGATCTAAAATATCAGCTTATTCCGGATGTCATAACCCTTCCGGGCATTACGGTTGGACTTGTCTTTTCACTCTTGTCAAAATCCCCTTCATTTCTTGACTCGGTAATAGGGATCATTTCCGGAGGAGGACTTTTTTATCTGGTTGCCCTAGCAGGAGATAAGATCTTCAAAAAAGAAAGTATGGGAGGAGGAGACATTAAGCTGGCAGCGATGCTGGGCGCCTTTTTAGGCTGGCAAAAGATTCTCCTGGTTTTCTTCTTGGCATCTCTCTTGGGTGCTCTGGTTGGCATTATTTTTCTCATCTTATCCCCCAGATTAAGAGAAAACAGACTAATTCCATTCGGACCCTTTTTAGCGATAGCAACCGCAATTTGCATCTTCTTTGGTAACAGCCTGGTGGAACTATACCTCAATCTATTTTTTCATATTTGAAGACTTGCCTGCTCATCTGCTCTCTTTGGCTAAATCGTTTATTTTCATATGCCGATAAAAGATATGTCTTTATTGGACAAAAATAAAGTTATGAAACAATTTTTCAAGTTTGACTACCAGACCGAGATCAGACTCTCTATCTTGCTTTTCATCCTTTTTTTTCTTCTGATCAATTTTGAGATCGTTTATCTATTGAATCTTTCCAAAAAAGGCTGGAATGAAGAATCTCAACAAAACCTTAAGGGAGGAGCCTACTCCACCAGTCAACTCTGGCAGAATGATCCAGGCAATCCTAAAACCATTGCCAAAATCAAAAGCTTACTCCCTCTCTGGGGGCTTAAAAGAGTTGATATTTTAAATCAGCATGGAGATCTTCTCTTTTCCTCGGATGATAAAACAGATATAGGCAGGCTCCAGCCTGCTGATTCTTCGCTTAATCTTTTTAAGAGCAAGCTCGCTTCAGGCAAAAGCTTTTTCTCCGAGATATATCCGGCTCCTCAAAAAAGATTTTACCAGAGCTATTTTTACACCTTTACAGATTATAAGTCTCAGGCAACTCTTTTCTGCAGGGTTGAGAAAGAGGTTTCCAGGCTGGAGTGGATGAAGCGTATTTCCAGGTATGAAGGCTGGGTCAGAGGATTAGGAATTTTAGGAGTGGTATTTATGGCTTTACTCCTTCTGCGAAATATCTTCTCACCTTATCAGCGTATGAAAAGAAAAGCAGAAGAGGAGAAAATCTTCTCTCCCTCAGGCAAAAAGGAAGATATCGAGTCAGTGGTTGAAGTTTTCCAGAAGGTTATAACGGAGCTAAAGGAAAAGGAAAGGAAACTGCAGGAGCTTTATGTTCAGACTGACAATAAAGCCAGAAATCTGGAGAGATACAATGAATATATACTCAGGAGCATAAATAACGGAGTGATAATCTGTGATAACCAGGGAAAGATAAGCGGATTTAACCAGTCAGCCCAAAAACTCTTAGGGCCGGATTTCGATCTGAATTACAACCAGCATTACAAACAGGCATTAGCTAAGAATCACGCTCTCTGCAATATGTTAGAGGGATTGGTGATTAAGAAAGATCTGTCGGCTGAAACGGAGATAGAGATAGAAGGGAAAAAGCAGACAACCAGGTTTTTACTTGCCAACAGCGGTCTTTTAAGGGATGAGAATGAAAACATCATTGGTCTGGTCCTGGTTTTAACGGACCTGACAGAACTGAAGAAGATTCAGCAGAAGATAGTCCAGCAGCAGAAGATGGCTTCAATCGGCGAGATCTCAGCCGGCCTGGCGCACGAGTTGAGAAATTCGATGGGTGCGCTTCTGGGATACTGTAAAATGCTGAAAAAAGGTATCAAGGAGGGAAGTGCCGCCTACCCTGTGGTGGAAAGCATAATGGCAGAATCCATAACTTTAGAAAATCTCCTTAAGAGATTTTTAGACTTTGCCAAGCCGTTGGAGGTGAAATGGGTTAAATTCGACCTGCTGGAGTTAATACGGGATTGTATTAAAATAGCTCAGGAGAAGAAGCCTGAGGTTAAATTTTCTTTAAAAGTCGAAGGGAAAATGCCCCTGCTGCCCGGCGATCCGCTCCTGTTAAGACAGGCTTTTCAAAACTTAATCCTGAATTCAATTGAGGCAGTTTCGGATAATGGAGAGATTAAAATAAGCCTCAAGAAATCAAATGATGAAAGGGAACCAATAATTGAATTGATCATCCAAGACAATGGCTGCGGAATCCCCGAAGGTAACTTGGATCAGATCTTTAAACCTTTCTTCACCTCAAAGGAAAAGGGAATAGGTCTGGGACTGAGTCTGGTGAAGAAAATAATCGACTTACATAAAGGTAAGATCGAGGTTGAAAGTGAAACCGGAAAAGGAACGATTTTCTCTATCTTTCTTTCCTTAACTGAACCAGAGATAAAACCTGAGTCTGCAAAAGTTTCAAATCTAAAAACCGCTGAAGTGAGTATTTAAAACTTAATTTAAGCTCCCCTCTAACTCATCTTTTTAACCACTTTATTTTTCTTGTAATTAAATTTTTTAGTTATTATTATTGGTCTGGTAACTTCTGGAGTAAAATAAATATGAGATTAGTTCACATTTCAGATACTCATCTGGGAGCGGGGGGGTTAAGCAGAAAGNTCTCGNCTTCTGGAATAAACCAGAGAGAAGAGGATATCTGCGATGCTTTCATCCGGGCTATAGACCAGATAATACAAATAAAGCCAGATATAGTAATCCATTCTGGTGACCTTTTTCACTCTGTCAGACCTACGAATCGGATAATAAATATTGCCATCAGGCAGCTTTTGCGGCTGACTTCCGTCAACATTCCGGTAATTATCATCTCCGGTAATCATGATACTCCCAAACAGAGAGGCGTAGGTTCAATCTTCTCCTTTTTTGAGATTTTCCCGGGACTCTCTCTGGTTTATCAAGATAGATACGAGATGATCAGGATAAAAGATTTAGCAGTGCATGCGATTCCCCATTGTCTTTCAGCAACTACTTTTCAATCCGAGCTGGAAAAAGTGGAAATCGATATGGAAGCACGCTTTAATGTTTTGACCTTGCACGGTGTGGTCTCAGGCATAAAGGAATTCTCTATGGGTGAGCTTTCTGAATTAGAGGTTCCTTCATCCCTTTTTAAAAAAGGGTTCGATTACGTTGCCCTGGGTCATTACCATCGCTATACCCAAGTGGAAGAGAATGTTTTCTATGCCGGCTCAACTGAAAGAGTATCAATGGCAGAATTAGGGCAGGAAAAGGGGTTGGTTGAAGTCAACCTCTTCTCAAAAGAGACAAAATTCCATTCTGTTCCAACCCGTCCAATGATTGAGCTGCCTCAGATATATGCGGAAAGTAAGAATCAGGATGATATCTTACAAGAGGTAGAGAGCCTGATTCAGAGAAACGATATCAAGGATAAAATAGTTCGGCTGAAGGTAACTCAAATTCCGGCTCACGTATACAACTCTTTAAACTTCAGGAGATTATCCGAGCTTAAGGCTGAGGCTTTTTACTTTGACTTAAGATTTAAGAAAAAAGAAGAAAAAGGAGGTTCTGTCACACAAACTGGTATTGGAAAATTGGCAGAAGAATTTAATCAATATATTAAAGGGTATGTCATAGAGGGTTTGAAAAGAGAAAAGTTGCAGGAATTGGGATTGAAATATCTATCAGAGAAAAGAGAGGAAGAATAGAAAATCTAAAGGCTAAAGTCCAGAGTCCAGAGTCTACAGGCTTAAAGACTCAGTACTATAGCCTTAAGCCTATAGTCTGTTATGTATCTGCAATCGATTCAATTGGAAAATTACAGACGTTTTAAATTTGCCCAGGCCGAATTCCCGGATGGTGTCGTGGGAATTATAGGGAATAATGGCGCAGGTAAATCTACTTTAATGGAAGCCATAGCCTGGGTGTTATACGGAACTGAGGCTGCCCGCACCGGAAAAAATGAAATAAAAAGATTAAATTCAAAACCTCAAGAGATATGTCGGGTTATTCTGGATTTTGAGCTTCAAGGTGAAAACTATCGGGTAGTTAGAGAATTAAAAGGTGCTTCCAGTCAACAAGATTCTTCAGTCTTAATTAACGGTAAGGTAGTGGCAAGGGGAATAACTGCGGTTACTGATTTGATAGAAAAAACTCTAAACATGGACTACAGGGATTTTATTACCTCTTTTTATGCTCCCCAGAAAGAGTTAAACGTTCTATCTGATTACCCACCGTCAAAGCGTAAAGAGATTTTGGCACGAATGCTGAACATAGAAAAGATCGACTCCGCACTAAAGGGTTTACGGGCTGATATAAGGGGAACAGATCTGAAACTTGAGGTAACTGAAGTCCATATGAAAGATATTAATGAGTTAGATAGTAAGAAAAAAGAGTTGCAAGAAGAGCTCAAGAAAGTTTTTCAAAAAATAGATGAAGAGGAGAAGAGCTATCAAGCTGAAGAGACCAATTTGAAGCACATTGAAAATGAACTAAAGAAGAAAAAAGAAGAGTCTGAAGTTTTCAATAAGTACAAAAGTGAGCTTTCGGTTAAAGAGGCTTTATCCGCAGAACTTGCTACTCAGATAACCAAGAGCAATAATGAAATTGAAACATTGGAAAGTCAGAGCTTAGAATTAGATAAACTTGAAGTGGAAGTAAAATCTTATCCCCAGATCAAAGAAGGCTTTTTGATTTATGAAGGGCTTAAACACAAAGCTGAACAAAAGAAAACTATTATAATTCAGATAGAAAATCTGCTACAATCAATAGATTTTGATAAGAAAAGAATTGAGGCTTTAGGGAAGGACATGATTGTTTTAGAAAAGAAAAGCAAAACTTTAGAAGAATTGAAAAAGGATTTAGTCGAAATAGGACAGCACTTAGAGAAGACCAGATCTGAATTCATGCGGGTTCAATCTGCCTATAAAGTGACCTTAGAGGAGCAGAATAAGGTTCAAAGCCAACTTGAAGGTATAGAAAGACTAGGTCCTAATTCAGTATGCGACCGCTGTTTAAGACCTCTGGGAGCTGATTACCCTAAAATAAAGGAACATCTTGCCTCCGAGATAAAAAAGATAGGAACAAACCTGGATTCTATCACTGGTGAGAGAAAAAGAATAGAAGAAAAAGGAAAAGAGCTTAGACTTGTGAAAAACAACTTAGAGGAAGCTATTGAGAGAACTCAAAAAGAAATCGAACAATTTCTAAAAGGAAAAGGAGAACAAGAGACCTTAAAGAAAAATCTTTTGGACAAGGAGAAAAATCTGCTCTTTCTACAAGACAATTTAAAAAATATAGGTGAATTGAGTTACGATCTAACTGTTCACTTAGAGTTGAAAACAAATCTGGACAGGTTAGAAAAGCTGAAAGAAAAATACATTGCTTTAAACCAAGAGAAGAATAAGCTTCCTCAGTTAAAACAGAACTTAACTCAGATAGAATCAAATCTAAAGAACCTGAATATTGAGATTGAAACGTATAGGAATAAAATTAAGACTCTTTCTTTTTCAGAGGAAGAGCTTAAAACTACAGAAAAAAAAGTGGAAGAACAAAGGGCTAAAATTCATCAATTAGAGCTGAATTTGAAAGACCTGAATCACCAAAAGGGGATTTTTTCGTTAGAACTTGAGAAAATAGAAAGGGATATACAGGAGACCCTGAAGCTAAAAGAGGAGCTTAAATCATTAGGGGAGGATAGGCTTTATTTAGAGAAGTTAGATAAGATTTTAGTAGATTTTAAAACCTCTTTGATCTCCAGGATTAGGCCAGCACTCTCAACCTATACTAACGAACTGTTTTTAGAGTTAACTGATGGAAGATATGAAAAATTAGAGCTAACCGATGAGAATGATGACCGCTATCCTCCATATGAAATTGTAATTTATGATCAGGGAGAAAGATTCTCCATTGAGCGTTTTTCCGGCGGTGAAAAGGATTTAGCCAATCTGTGCCTGAGGCTTGCAATCTCGCAACAGGTTTCCCAATCCAGCGGGGTGGAGTTCTCCTTTATAATTTTGGATGAGATCTTCGGGAGTCAGGATGCTTCCCGTAAAGAGAATATCCTCAAAGGGCTGGCAAAACTGAAAAATCGATTCAGGCAGATTTTTTTGATCACCCATATCGATGATATTAAAGATTCGGTTGAAAACCTGATAACCGTGCTGGAAAATGAGGATGGCACCAGTCAGTTAATTCTGCAGTAGAAGAGTAGTCAGTAGACAGTCCGCCAAAGGCGGATAGACAGGGAAAAACAAATATGCTTGCTCTTCGTCAGTGTCCTCACCAACGAAGATTATGTCTTTGGTCAGGAGACCAAAGACGAGCAAACCAAGGGGAGTATCTCCTTTGGAGGTGGGGAACATTAATCAGCAAGATTCTTCGCCCTACGGGCTCAGAATGACAGTTCTTGAAGTTCTGTCATACTGAGTCCGCCGAAGGCAGACGAAGTATCTCTTTCTAAAAAGGGACTGTTCTGCTTTTTTTAATCGGTGACCTCATCAAAACGGGACAGGTCGTTGGTCTGGAGACCAACGACGAGCAAGAAATCCTTCACCTTCCTCTACAAAGTCTTTCAAATTGTGCATCTTTAATACAGCAATTTCCTTCAAGGAATCTCAGTTTTTCCGATAATATATATGATAATTTTTAATTATTATTTCTCTTCCATTCTCAGGATAAAGGGGTAAATTTATGCCATCCATTTTAGTGATAGATGACAAAGAGAGTATGCGCCAGATGCTTGCCAAAACCTTAGAGTCTGAAGGGTATGAGGTGGATGTTGCCAGGGATGGAGAAGTGGGTCTGGATAAAGCTAAAGAGAAAAGATTCGACCTGGTTTTAACGGATTTAAAGCTTCCCAATATGGATGGCTTAAGAGTCCTATCTTCCTTTAAGGAGTTAGATCCGGAGATCTCGGTGATCGTGATGACCGCTTATGGAACAATTGAAACTGCGGTTCAAGCCATAAAACAGGGCGCTTTTGATTTCCTGACCAAACCGTTTGATGTAGATCACCTGAATGTCTTAATCCAAAGAGCACTCGAAAACAGGCGCTTACTTGCAGAGAATGTCCTTCTGAGAGAGGAACTGGCTCAAAGCTTAGGGTTCACCGAGATAATAGGAAAATCAGAGAAGATGAAGGAAGTTACCCGACTGGTGAAAAAAGTCGCCCCCAGTGATACAACTGCGCTCCTCCTGGGTGAAAGCGGTACCGGTAAAGAGCTTTTTGCCAGAGCCATCCACAGCCTGAGTCCGCGGAAAAATGGACCTTATGTGGCCATTAACTGTGCCGCTATACCAAGGGAACTCCTTGAAAATGAGCTTTTCGGCTCGGAAAAGGGTGCCTATACCGGCGCGGTTGTCCGCAAAATGGGTAAATTCGAGATTGCTGAAAAAGGAACTATCTTCTTAGATGAAATAGGGGACTTAGACATTGCTCTTCAGGCTAAGATACTCAGGGTCCTTCAGGAGAAAAGATTTGAGCGTTTGGGCGGGACCAAAACTATAAGCGTGGATGTTCGGGTGATCGCCGCTTCCAACTTTGATCTTAAAAAAGCCATAGAGAAAAAACTTTTCAGAGAAGACCTTTATTACAGACTATCAGTCTTCCCGATTTCAATTCCGCCTTTAAGGGAAAGAAGAGAAGACGTTCCAGAGTTAGCTGATTTCTTTATAAGAAAATACTGCCTGGAGATGAAAAAAGAGAAGAAATCTCCTTCTGCGGATGCTTTGAACCTTATGGATAAATACCTTTGGCCCGGGAACGTCCGGGAGTTAGAAAATACCGTTGAAAGGGCAATAATCCTGTGCGAAGGGAAAAAAATCTTGCCAGAGCATTTAGCCATAAGGCTTCCCTCCAATTCAGAGATAAGGCTGAGAGAAGGTGCAGGCTTAAAAGAGGTTGGACAATTCGCTCAGGCAGAGGCTGAAAAGGCAATGATTTTACGGGTGCTGACCCAGACCAGGGGTAACAAGAGAAAGACGGCTGATATTTTGAAGATAGATTACACTACTTTATTCGAGAAGATTAAGAAATATAATATAGATGCCTGAAGGTGATGACGAATGACGGATACAAGATGACGGATTAAAAAAAGCAAGGCTTTTAGCCTTGCTTTTTTTGTTTGGAATATGTAGGGGCACNGCATGCCGTGCCCCTACTCATAGGTATTGTCAATATGAGCACGGTAGGGGTCCACCTTTGAAAAGATAAGCTACCAGATAGACCACATCTGCCACTGTTACTGCCTGATCGCAGTTCACATCTCCTCTATATTGAAGATAAGGGGGAGGTCCACCTTTAAAAAGATAATTGATTAAATAGACTGCATCTGAGATGCTAATTTTCCCATCCTGATTTACATCTCCGGTGCTAAATCCAAATGAATATTGAAGTGCAGCTAAAAGGTTTATCAATCCCCAGCCATAAGTGTTGTTGGGACTATTAGAGTTACTTGCAGTGCGTATTAAAGCCTCTCTTACCATCCAGGGATTCCAATATGGATGAGCAGAGAGCAAAACCGCAGCACATCCTCCCACTAAAGGGGTTGAAAGAGAGGTTCCACCTACGTAGCCAAAAGTATTAGTATCAGTGGCTGTGGCACAATAAGTCGAAACTCCTCGTGCCACTATCTCAGGTTTTATCCTTCCATCACCGGTAGGTCCACGCGAGCTGAAACTGGCAATGGTTCCAGAACTATTCACCGCTCCACAGGCAAGAATGGTGTCAGCATCTGCAGGAGTAATCAAGGTAGTGTCTCCAGGACCGCTATTGCCCATGGCATTACAAACCACTATCCCCAAACTGGCGGCTATATCCGCGGCTATGGTGGTCACTGCGTAATCGCCGTTCAACTGCGCTCTAGTATAGGTGAAGCCACCATCGAAATCGAGATAACCCAGAGAACTGGAGATAACGTCTGCACCTAAACTATCTGCCCATTCCATTCCGGCAACCCAGTTATCCTCCTCNATCCGGGTTTCGGTTGGAACATATTCTGTTTTGGCAAGAATAAAGTTAGCTTTATAAGCTGGTCCGTACAGTGAGCCGTCTATCTCTCCACCCAATGCAGACCAAGTATAGGTTCCATGATTGTGCTGGTTAGATGCATCCTGACCGGGCTCATTCTGGGTATTAGTATCGTAGTTAATGAAATCATATTCAGCTAAAACTCTTCCTTCAAGATAAGCAGACTTGAAAGCTTTATGGTCTTTTCTGAAACCGGTATCCATCATACAGACTAAAACGCCCTGACCGTTATACCCTAAGGTATGCACTGCCGGAACGTTTATCTGCTGAAGCTGACTGTAAGAGGGACCATAATCTGTCGATTCCACTGGTTTCAATTCAGGCTGAATTTC
>C687J35503_10000555_pt1 | contig 9997 bp, 9 predicted proteins | sample RifCSP19_3_FD_35503 | JGI IMG/M metagenome (IMG submission 35503)
AGGTGGACTTTCAAAAAGTATTACTCAATCTATTATGACTGACTTGAGTTAGGCATTCTGGGCTGACTGAGGAATTGAGACTCGTAAATCAGTTCCTGCACGGACAGAGTTTAAATGTAGTTGCCCGATTTATCGAGCAAAGACGAGAATATCTTTTAGGGATATTAATCTAATCCCTGATCGTAGAGATAAAACCGGGTAAGGGTGGAGATGAGGATGTAGTTGCCTATCATGGAGACTCCGATTTCCAGAATCAGAATCAAGAAGATAACCTCCGGATTGAACTTGGAGATGAGAAAAGCCGCTCTGTGATTTAAAAGGGTAAAGGGAAAGGTCAGAAGATTTGGAATCAGCACAAAAAAATAGGTGGAGAAGAAATTCCTTTTATATATTGACACGCTCGAGCCCAATCCAGAGAGGACATTCTTACCACTTATGACGATCGCCGCAAAGGCATAGGCAAAAAAGCCGTAGAAAACTATCCCCAGGCCCAGACTTAAAATCTCAAAGGCTAACTCCCTTTTAAAACCTCCAGTCAATAGCCCTTTTCCTATCCTGGAAATGAGAAAGAACCATCCCAAAAGAACTAAAGTTTCTACTAGCCAGACCCCTAACAATAAAAAATACTTGGAAAAAGCGACCTTTAACCCTTCGCCTAATTTTGCCTTTCTATCCGGTAGAAAATAAGAGAAAAAAAGATAGGTTGCCCAGCTTATGAAGATAATTCCCAAGATACCGCCCAGCAAGAGATTACCCCTGGAAAAAATCTTGGGAAGAAAAAGAAAATAACCCGGATAGTGCAGGGCAAAATCCCCGACGAGTCCTTTGATCAGGGGTATAAAGACGGTGGAAAGTAAAGGGGCGTAGAAATAGACCAGAGCTAAAAGCAAAAGAAACTGAATTAATGCATAAAAGAGAAAAGGTAGCCACAGCACCGGTTTTTTCAAAGACTTTAACCCATCCAGAAATACGGAGAAGAACAAATTAATCTTTTCTAAAGCGCTCATAACCTTTCCTGGTTCAAGTTCAAAAGGTTAAAGCTAAAAGGGCCAGCAGACCAGATTAGACGGGTCTGATACCAGTCCCAAAAGATCATACACTATGACATAATAACAGTATCTTACGCCGACATTAAGATGAGAATCAGTATAGCTGGTGGTCCCTTGCTGGCTGACGATTGCCACGCTGATAGTATCTGTGTTTCCTCCGGCTGTATCAACCCTGAAAACCTGGTAAAAATTGAAATCAAAATCGCGGTTTTGGGACCAGGAAACCCTTATGCTGGTGCTGTCCACACTGGATACAGAGACTGTTACTTTTGCCGGAGGCTTATTTTCCAGAGTCGTTCCGTTTTCCAGATTGCTCCCGCTGAAGAGTCCGGACCTGTCAAACACGTAGACCTTGTAATAATAAACTGTATTGGAGGATAGCCCGGTATCGGTGTAACTGGTGGTGGAGCGGGTAAGGATTGTGTTCACTAAAAGAGAGTCGTTATTGACCGAGCTGGTCTTCCCCCGATATATCCGGTAAGAATAAAAATCGTTATCCTGATTCTGGGTCCAGTAAAGGGTTAAAGAAGACTGGGTGGCAGCAGAAGGAGCAAAAAGGACTACCGCAGTGGGTGGGGATTGAATGGTAACTTTTCCCGGCGCAGTAAATGCAGGCGCCTGATTGCCAGCCTCGTCTTTAAAACGGCCTATCACCAGCGCATCCTCCATCTCCGTATTCAAGGGGATCAGATAATCCAGTTCATATACCCCGTCCTGGGCAGCCTGGTCTCCGTTGGTCCCGTCGTCAAAAAGCTTTATGTTGGTGGTACCCCCTAAATCCACAGTGGCTTCACCCAGAGTCTCCCCGCTTACCAGCCTGAAATGGATAGTCTGCCCGGGCATTTTCGGCTGTCCCTGGGTATCCTCGGTCAAGCTCGATATGCGTGCCTGGGTATCCAGTATGATTTTATCCTGATAAAAACCGAAAGACTCGTTCCCATCCAGGTCTTTATACTTGACGTAGACGGTCTTCTGCCCATCCCCTGCAGCCAAAACCCAGCTTCTGCCGGAAAGGTAGTTCTCCCAGTTGGAGTTTGAGAAGAGAGAGTCGTTCCCGATGAGCATAAAAGAAGTGGAGGGAGGTGCGACCATCCGTAAATTTACGCTGAGGGAGTTGGTCAGCTTGCGGTTTTCATTGATAATTATCCCGTATAGATTGGACCTGGCAGAGACTATCCTGGATTTGTAACCTTCAAACCCCTTTTTGTCCAGAGCAGAGATCTGGTAGTAATATTCCTGGCCGTTTTTAACTGACCTGTCAGTATATTCCCTGATCGTGGAAGAATCATACAGGGTTGGGGTAATCCCGCTTGAATCCGCACGGTAGATTCTATATCCTCCTATTCCTGAGGTGTCGTCCACTTTCCAGGAAATATCGATCCTCTGGTCCCCTACTTTCAAAACGACTTCTTTGGGGGTCGGCGGTATGAAGAAATTCTCATCCGGACTGGTCGGGCTTTTTATCTTCCTTTCGCATCCGCTAAAGATTAAAAAGGAAAACAGAATAATAAATGATATCTTTCCCCTCATCTTTCTCTCCTTTTAAAAATTCTTGACCAGGCTTAACTTTATTCCTCTATTTCCCGGCTCAAATGAAATCGAGCTGCTTATGTTTAAGCTTTCTTTTAAAGAAGGGTAAAATACTATGGCGTCCAGAAGGTTGAATCCCCAGGCCACTCCGACTAAGATCAGAGTAGCCCTTCTGACGTTTTCCGCATCATAAGCCTGGCGCTGTTTTTCATCCAGGATCTGCTTGAGCCTGTATTTATCCTCCACATTCGTGGCTGCATTATAATCGTTCTTGGCAGAGACGTAAGCATCGTTCTTATTGGAGAAGTCATTATCTGTTACCACAAAGGCAGCCGTCGCTCCTAAGGTTGCAAAGCTGAAAAGGAACGACTTTTTCCTTTCTCCGTAGTAATATTGTCCCCATCCGGGAACGATGGCTGACCTCAGGGCACCTTTTAACCTGGTCTTGGGAGCAAGATTGATAGTGATAAGTTTGGGCGTGGTGCCATCTAACCAGATACTGGTTGACCATCCTTCATACCCCTCTTTGAGAGCCCTGATCTTATATTTCCCTTTTAAATTCAAAGGGAGGGTTGCCGGGGTGGTAGCATTCAGACTATATTCCCCTTCTAAGAAAATAGTTGCTCCGGATGGGACTGAGGTGATGACCAGCCCAGCCTCGGATTTCTTCTCCTCTTCCTGAGCAAAAGCTGCTTGAGAAAAGAAGAAAACCAGAATTATAATCAGTCCGATTAAAGGTCCTGAGGACCAGACTATTCTTTTATCTTTTAGGTTAGTCATATTTGCTCCTCGGATAGAAGTATCTCTTTGACATCTTAAATAAGCTTATTTGAAAATATAGTTCCTTCAGGAATAAAGCAAGTATTTTTTAATCCGGGAAAATAAAAAGTCCCCCGCAGGGGGACTCAAAAATCTCCGGGGTACAAATTTAGCAGGCGCCTTTTCCGGTTGCTACTACTAAGATAGTCTTGAGCAGGATCTTGAAATCTTTAAGGAGAGACCATTGCTGGATATAATTCAGATCATGGTTTACTTTTACTTTGACATCTTCCACGCAGGAGTCATAGCCATTTTCAACCTGGGCCTGGCCAGTTATGCCCGGCTTGACCCCGAGTCGATTAGGATATCCATCGATCCGGTCGATGAAATCTCTGACGAAATGATATCTTTCCGGCCTGGGTCCTACTAAGCTCATCTCCCCTTTCAACACGTTAATCAATTGGGGAAGCTCATCTATTCTGGTTTTCCTCAGAACCTTACCAATGTTGGTTATCCGGGGATCATCGCTTTTAGCCCAGATGGGACCACACCCCTTTTCCGCATCCACCACCATGGTCCGGAACTTATAAAGATAGAAAGTCTCCCCGTATAAGTTCTTTTTTCTCCGCTCAGTTCTCCTTTCCTGCTTGTTCCTTTTTATCTCTGAGGTTCTTCTCTCCCTTTTTCTTCTATTCATCCCCACCCTTTCTTGCCGGAAAAAAACAGAACCTGGTGAATCTAACTTGATCAAAATACCCACCACAAAAAACAGGGGTAGACATAACAAAAGGCCTATGGCTGAACCTGAAATATCGATGACTCTTTTCAGGAATTTTTCGGCTTTATCCAGATAATAAGCTCCTAACCCTCTTTCTGATTTTCCTTCAGGTAACAGAATGAAAGTCAAAATTGAAAACAGAAGATAAAAGGTGGATAAGAAGTAATCTCTTACCCAGACCAAGACTTTCTGTCTTAAGCCTTTGATTAAGGAGGAGATATTGGAGGATGATTCAAAACCCGAAGAAGCTAATTCGATTTCTGACCGATCGGTGACTTTTAATGCAACTTCACCGATCGAGAATCGATCAATGAATTTTCTTTCTGATTTTTTTTGAGATAAAGCAGATAAACTTTTAGACATAACTTTTTTCCCTCGCCAGACTTTTATTTAATCTGAGAATATATATTTGGCAGTATATTAAGCAAATAAATTGCCAACTACTGAATTGAATCAGACAAAAAATTAGAACTTATGAGAAGTTTTTCCCGGAAATTAAGTTAATATTTAACAATAAGTTACAGACGTGATTTTTTTCTTTGGGCTATCATCCCAAAAAATAAGACGTTTTTTATCCTATTTATTAGAATATAAGAACTTTATTTATGCAAATCCTTGCATATTTTAGGTAACAGCTTACATTCGCAGGATTTTTTATTCCGGAGCTTATCCCGGGATCTAAAACTGAATAAATCGGCGGGTAAATTTACTCTGGGGTAGTTCTTATCTTCCTTTTGCTTAAAAACTTTATAATCTGGCTGAAAATGAAAAGAGAAAAGACTGAGATCAGAAAGACTATCAGCCCCGAAAGCTTGTGCAGAAAATCCTCAGCTAATTTCGGGCTTATTACATAAGCCCCTATGGCAGTAATAAGGATGCGAAAGATGTTCGCGGCGATGGCAATCGGAAAGACTGATAAAAACAATATACCCCTTTTCAGGTTTGATTTACCAGTATTTGGTTCTTTGGGAAAGGTGATATAGGCAAAAAAAGCACCCAGGGCTAAAAGAGATACCAGCGACCTTAACCCGGAGCAAGCCTCAGCTACCTCTAAGGAATAATTGGGAAGCAGGATGATGTTCCCCTGCCTGATCGAAGGAAGCCCGATGAAATGAAGAACGTACTGGGTCAATTTGCTGGAGAGGATCTGCATCGGAAAAGCGATCGAATAATAGATCACATAAGGAATCGGAACCATAAAGGCGAGAAAGGCGATTGGAAACAAAAGCTCCTTAGCCCATTCTTTTCCGTTCAGGTAAAACACCAGTCCGAAAAGGGTAATCACTAAAGAAAATCTGGCGGAAAAATACTCAGCCCCGGCAGTGCCCACGATATAAACCCCGAGCCCCAGAAGAAGAATCAAAAATCCCAGATAAGACCTTTTCCTCTCCAGAGATTTTAATTTATCTTTTTTCTTCCAGACCAGATAGGCGCTTACCAGGGGAACCAAAAAACCATGCGAATAGTTAGAATCAACCCACCAGTCGCCAACCAGACCGATAATTACCTGAAGATAAAGCCCGATAAAAAGAAGAACCAAAAGGTAAGTCGTCCAGTCGAATTTAAAATCAAAACTTTGATTTCTCTGTTCCATTTAGATTTCCCTTAAGACATCTTAGCAGTTTTTTCGACAATATTAACTATTTCGGCTCAAACGACAATATATTATATTTAAAAGGACTAAGAAACAATAAAATGTCTTTTCTGCCTTATTGAACTTTCTAAAAACGAGATCAAATATGGGCCACAATAAGAGAATAAATGCTTAATAGTATTTGCACTAATACTGCCGTTTCTGAATGCACAGGCCGAGAATTTGGAAAAAATAAATTATACATCTCGGGTGGTTCTCGATATTTGCTGGGATAAAGAACCTGAGAAGTTAGGAAGAGCATACTTTTGGCGCGGCGGCGGGTGGCACCCTCAAACTGGTTTGAGGGTGCAGTTAGCAATTTATGCCAGTGGGTCAGGCGTCTCGCCTGACCGAACAGGCAAGATGCCTGTTCCACCACTTGCTCCCGGACGGATGTTATCATCCGCCTGTTTAATCGCTGGATGATAACATCCAGCGAGAGCAGAGCTTGGCTCGATAAATCGAGCAACTACAGGTCTCGAAATAAAAAAAGATGGGCTTCCCGTAGGGGAAACCCATCTTGCTGCTGGGAGAATAGAGAGAAGTTGCTTTATAAGCTCCTTTTAGTGCCGAACCGGTAGCTTAAGGAGATCCGGTGAGAACCTCCCAAGACCTGGTTTGGCGAATAATTATAATCTACCTCCCAATTGGAGAACTTAAAACCACCTCCTAAGGAAAGACCAGTCCCCTCAATCCGCCAAGGCGGGTGGGCTGAGGTTTTATACTCATATCCCATGCGCAAGAATAAAGATTCCTTATAGCCATATTCTATTCCCTGCTTTAAAACCGGCTTGTCATCTTTAGGCAGGTCTAAATCCCAAGCTAAGCTCAACTGGTCCTGGAAAAGCTTATATCCAAACCCTAAAGTGAATTTACCAGGCAGAGGCTCTTTTTCCTGGATGAATTTCATTGAGGTACCTAAATTAGTGTACGCCGCACCTAAAGAGAACTTTCCTCTCTTGTAGATGAAACCGAAATCCAGGGCAAGACTTGAAGCCCTCTCATTTTCCAGTTTCTCCTGAATCCCTTTTAAACCAACTCCTAAGGACACAGATGGAGAGACTTTATAAGAATAAGCTAAACCGAATACCGTCCCGTAAGCTGAAAATTCAGAAGTAGGGATATCTGAGGCATCATACCCCTGAAAATTCCCCAAATTTAAATAAGTTATGGAAAGACCCAGAGTATGTTTGGGAGCAACAGGAAGCGAATATCCTAAGTATTCAAAATTCACGTCCTGGTACCAGTTCTGATGTACAAAAACGATTTCCTGCTGGCTCAGTTGCGAAAGCCCTGCCGTGTTCCAGTAGATCGAAGTGGCATCATCCGCTATCCCTACAAATGCACCCCCCATTCCAGATGCCCTGGCACCTATTCCGATCTTGAGGAAGTTGGCCCCGCTTGTTCCTCTACTGGCATCACTTAGAAAACAGTAACTGGACTTGAGGGAAAAAAACTGAGCGAAGATGAAGATAAGGAAAAGAGCGCTTAACCTGATTCTTTTTCTCTTGATCTCTGTCAACTTCTCCCCTTTCAAAAAGAAAACCGGTAAAAGAGCAAATTCAAAAGTCTTCAAAGATTTATGGCAACTTCTATGCCCTTCAACCGGCAAACATCACGTTGTAAGTCTCGGTGCTTACAAGCCTTTCACAGACAAAGAATTAAGCTTTGGCTAAAGAATAGGTTTCCTCCTCTGTTTCAGTTCTTAAACGAAAATTTTTGGGAAAATATTGAACAAATTTTAGTCCGTCATAGAAAATTTTTCCATTATCTTCAATCCTGCGAAAAGATTAAAAAGTTTGAACTTTTTTTGAGCAGACGCACGAAAAAGTGCTACAATCTCAGACAAAACGGGAAAACTGTATCGCTCGATTCATCTAGCAAAAATATCTACTCGACGGGTGGCACCCTCAAACTTGTTTGAGGGTGCAGTTAGCAGTATAAGTCAGTGGGTCAGTTTTCTCTCCTGACCGAACAGGCAAGATGCCTGTTCCATCATCTTGCACCAAGGCGGATGTTATCATCCGCCTGTTTCGTCGCTGGATGATAACATCCAGCGAGAGCGGAATATTTAGCTTATGTAGCGGAAGGCTTCAGCCTTCCATATTATATTATACTGTACTATGGAAACCTGTCCGCAGGATCCTGTGGAAAGGTTTCCGCCCTGAGGGTAGTAAAGCATTATCGACTTCAAAAGAATGAGCGACCCTGAAAGGGTCGCTCTACGAAAATTACTTCCCGATCAGAACGACCCCCACTAAAATCAAACCCATACCGATCCATTTGTAAAATGAAAAAGGCTCCTTGAAAACCTGCCAGGAAAAAATCACAATCAGCACATATCCAGTGCTCATCATCAAAGGATAAGCAAAGGAAAGATAAGTTCGGGATAAAACCACCATATATAAAGCCACGCTTGCCACATAAGAAAAAATCCCCAACAAAACAAATGGACTAGTAAAAAAGACTCTTTTGAAATCTGAGATTAATAGAAGCGGATCTATCGCCCCGGTTTTGTTCATTCCTGCTTTTAGAAAGACATGCCCGCCTACATTTAAAAGGATAGCCGCAAATATCATCACCCATTGAAACATAACTATTTTTACCTCCGGTTATTTTTTTTCCTTATGTTAAAAGTTGACCTAGCCCAGTTAACCAAAGTCCAGGTCTCTCTGCCTAAAGGAAGCCGGTTGAAAAATGAATCCCCCATTTCTTCTATCATCTCCCTGGTAGGCCTGCTTTTCGGCTCAAAAAGTTTTTTCAAAAACAGAAGCCCGAAAATTCTGCCCACTCCCGAGATTACGAAAAGTACGTGAAAGTTTACGAAAGTCTGCCCTTTAAAAACAAATCTGAAGTCGCTTAGGTGCTGGGCAATAACCCCTCCTAAGGCTGATGCCAGGAATAAGACTAACCCGTTAATAGCTGCAACAGCCGCCAGATAATAGACCCTCCCCTGCTGTGGGGACAGGGCTAAGACCACATTGAAAGAGGCCAGGGTAAATCCTGACCAGAAAATTCCTCCCATGATAGCATCGATCCATAACGGGAAAATAAACCGAGGAGTGGCAAAGAGCCAGAGGAAAGGTATGAGGAAAATAAAACACACATTGAAGATCAAAACCGGTTTGTTACCATATCTGTCAATGGCTTTACCCCAAAGAGGCTGCATAAAAAGGCTTATCACCCCAGCTAAAATAGAGAAAAGCGAGATAAGATAGAAATCTAAATGAAGATTTTTGAGCATATGCGGAGTCCAGAAGGGGGCGGAGATTCCTGTGACAAAAGACCAGTAGATAAAAAAATAGATGAGCCTTCTGAAATTTTTATCTGAGAGAGGGATTTTGAGGGTAGATCTTAGACTCACCTCTGGATGAGGAATCATCTTCGGCTCAGGCTGACGGGTCAAAAAAGATGCTGCAATCCAGGCTGAGAAAACTGCTAAAAGGAATATAAAGGAAAACGCAAAACCGGTGGGATTTTCCTTCAGATACCTATCAATAAAATCAGGCAGGTATGCGCCTATCCCGGAACCATCAGCTCTAAAATAATCGATCAGTTTCGCCCCGGCAAAATTTGAACCCATGGTAATGAAGCCCAGGACAGTATTTCTAAGTCCGAAATATCTTCCCCTTCTTTCTTCTGTAACCAAATCGGACATCCAGGAAAGCCAGGCAACTGCCACCAGATTAGCAATGGCTGAGGATAGGGACAAGAACAAAAGGAAAATGACAATTTTGAATTTCTGGCTTTGTGGAAAAAAGGGCAGGAACACAAAGATTAAAAAAATCGAGCGAAAAAGAACCGAGCCGAATAGATTGAACTTCTTCCTCTGTTTAAACTTCTCGACTTCTAAGGCTCCAAGCAGTTGAAAAGCCTGGGCTAAAAAAGGAAAAGCCGCAACTAAACCTAATTGGAAATCGTTTGCTCCCAAGAAAAGAGCATAGCCGGCTAAAAATGGACCCGTGGTCAGAGCAAGGAAAATAGCCGCAAAAGAGCCTTCATAGATCGAAATCTTTAGCCCCTTATCTATTTGTCTTCTATCTAATTCCTCAACAATACTCATATCCTTCTTTTAATATATTGATTCTACATGATTTTAGGGTAGAAAATATCATGTATAAGGAGCTAAGTAAAGTAGATTTTAAATATTTCTACTTTTTGATTTATAGTTGTAATTTCTATGTCGTGTTCTAAAATTATTTGAATTTAGATAACTGTTGACAACCTTCTTAACTATTTTTATTATTA
>C687J35503_10000561_pt1 | contig 9940 bp, 6 predicted proteins | sample RifCSP19_3_FD_35503 | JGI IMG/M metagenome (IMG submission 35503)
CTACATTACCAAAATAAAATCCTGCAGGTGTGCCAAACGGATCATAAATGCCTACCAATACCGATTCTTCATCTTTTTCAGAAACTAGTCCATAGATTGTTACCGTATCACCGTCTTGATAGACCTCTTTATCTGTAAACATCACGATTATTTCAGGAAATAAAGTCTGAGAATCATCCTCAACAAGAGATTCATCTTGGCCTACAGATACCATTTTGAAATTAGTTTCTGCCTGTAACTTACCATAATTCACGGAAATTGTATAATCTCCTTCATCATCATAGAAGGGCGAATCCAGTAGTATGGTTTTGGAGAAGGTGTTATCAGCTTCAATTTCTAATTGATGGGCAGAAAGTATTCCTCCATAGGATCAAATATTCTTAATGCAACTACAGGCATCTTTTTTTCCTCAACAAAACCTGAGATTATTATCATTTCTCCGACTTGATATTCTGGTTTATCAGTTTCTAACATCACAGACTTTGAATCGTCGATATTTTCCTCAGCAAAAATGGGAATAGCTAAAGCTTGTAATATTAAAATTGAGAATAGGTAAATTTCTGTTCTAGACCCCATCACAAAGCTCACCTTTCAAATTAATATTTAATAATTGTGTAGAATTCATNCCCTATTTTTAAAATAAAAATTATTAAAGTCGCTAGTTTTTCTTTGAAATCTGCATGTAAAGATCAACCGTACCNCTTCCTATAGGAATATTGCTACCTACAATAACATTTTCAGTAATTCCCTTAAGGCGTTCAATCTCACCTTGAAGTGCTGCATGTGCGATTGTTGGAACTGTAATCTCAAATGCAGCTCGTGCTAACACACTATCTTTTGTACCAGCAATTCCATGTCTGCCAATCTGTTGCATATATCCCTTAGAACACATTGTATCAGCTACTAGCATGAGGTATCTAATATCAACTTCCAAACCTTGATCCTCAAGAGTGGAACTTAATTCATTTATCAAGGCATTTCTAGCAGCTTCAATTCCTAACGTACCTGCAATTTCAAATACATTGTTGGTTCTAACATTTTTCTTATCTATTCCTGGAACTTCTAAGACCTTTGCAAGGTTAGAACCAGTTGTTTGTATAACCCATTCATTATCTTTTTGCACAATTGTAACTCGTCCAATATCTGGAACTCCCTTTACAGTTGTATTTAGAATCTTATTTCTAATGGTAATAGCAGTTGGCGCATCAGATTCATCTACTAATTTTAGAGTTATAGTGAGTCCATTTGTTTCACTTTTGAATTTTTTATTTGATTCAAGTGCTGCTTCTACATCTTCTACTGTACATCCTCGCTCTTTCAATCTATTAGCATTCAAATGTAGTTTAATTTCAGTAGAATAGTCGGTTTCACTTTCAGAAATTAATGCACTAACTTTGGTTTGTAAAATATTTCTAGCAGCCTCNATTGCTTTTTCTCGTGATGTTTTTGATTCTTTTCTCAAGATANATGTCCATAGTTGGAGTAACCGGTTTTTTTCTAGCATCTACTAACTCAATTAATCTTGGTAGTCCAAGTGTGACGTTTCGCTCTCTAATTCCTGCAAAGTGAAATGTTCGCAGAGTCATCTGAGTTCCTGGTTCTCCTATTGATTGAGCAGTAACTATGCCTACGGCTTGACCTGGTTCAACTTTAGCTTTATTGTAAAGGTCAAGTCCTTTCTTGCATACTTTTTCAATTCCTTCTTTACTTATTTTGGCATCTAGAAGCGCTTCTGTTACTAAATTTTTCAATCGTGAATTGTAAGTTTTTGTATATTTTTTAGCAAGCTCACTTGTTTCGTCCTTTGTAGATTTTTTACCAGTATCTACTATTGTTTGTGATTCAATCAATCTGTTAATGTTAAATGCTTCTCCATGATCACTTCTTGCAACATCAATTCCATCCTCACCATACAAGAATTGCATGATGTGTCCGTGAGGATCCCTTACAGTTCCATCATATTCTAATTTGATATGTTCTAAAGCATTGATTAACCGACGCTGCATATACCCACTTTGTTGAGTTCTAACAGCTGTATCTACTAGCCCTTCTCTTCCACCCATAGCATGGAAGAAAAATTCTATTGCTGACAAACCCTCTCGGTAGTTTGATTTTACAAAACCATGAGAGTCAGGATTATTTTCATGTTCTTTGAAGTGTGGTAGAGCTCGATTGTTGTATCCAGTAAGCAGTCTTTCTCCACGTCTTGATTGCTGACCCAATGCCCCAGCCATCTGACCAATATTTAGTGATGAGCCTCTAGCTCCAGTGGTAGCCATGATTCTTCCAGCGTTAGTTTCATCAAAAGATTGATCGGCCATACTTCCTGCAGCATCTCTAGCTTTGGATAATTCGTTAACAATGTATGCCTCAAGTGCCTCTTTTGGAGAAAGTCCTCTAGTAAGTTTTAGAGTTCCTTTTTTTGCTTCTTCTGTGAGATCATAAACCTTTTCGTAGCTAGTTTCTATGTCATCTAGAATTTTTTGTTTAACTTTTTCAGGCAATTCAAGATCAGAATATCCATAGCTGAATCCATAATGTGTAATGTACTGCTTAACTATAATCAAAACCGAATTAAGGAAGTTTTTTGCTTGTGCATTCCCATAATCTTTTGCGATTCTATGTAGAACACTTTCTGCCTCTTCTGCACCAATTGATGATTTGTCGATTACTCCGCTGATAAGCTGACCCTTCTTAATAACAACATCTTTTGGGATTCCTTTTGTTCCCTTAGACCATTTTGAGGTCATTACATAGTTAAAGTCTTCAGGAAGGAAGAGTGAGAATAGCTGTTTTCCTGTGTATAAAGGACCATCCTTGTCTTTAGTTGCAGGAGTTGGAAGATCACCTTCATATCCACCTAACATAGCATAATTTGAAAATTCTTGTGGAGTAAGTGTACTACCGTCTTTGGTAAGAAGATAAGCACCAGTAATAAAATCTCGTAGTGCACCGATAATTGGACCTCCGTATCTAGGGGATATTAGTTGGTCTTGCACTCTCATCAATAAAATTGCCTCTGACCTTGCTTCTTCACTTTGTGGCACATGTAAATTCATTTCATCGCCATCAAAGTCTGCATTGTATGGTGGACAGACAGATGGATGTAATCGAAATGTTTTACCTGGTAAAACTCTGACATAATGAGCCATTATAGACATTTGGTGAAGAGAAGGTTGTCTGTTAAACAGAACAATGTCTCCATTTGCGAGATGTCTTTCAATCAAATAACCAATTTCTAAATTATCAGCAATTGTTTGACGATCTTCAACAAAATCTAATCTAATCTTTACACCGTCTGGTCTTACAATGTAGTTAACGCCAGGAAATTTGCTAGGGCCATTAATTACAATTTTTTTCATTCGTTCTATATTCCACTCGGTTACTATTTCTGGGATAGTAAGTTTCATGGCAACTGATTCAGGGACGCCTACTTCTGACAAGTCAAGATTAGGATCAGGGGAAATTACTGTTCTGCTTGAAAAGTCAACTCTTTTTCCAGAAAGTGAACCACGGAATCTTCCTTCTTTTCCTTTCAATCTTTGAGTTAAAGTCTTTAGAGGTCTTCCTGAACGATGATGAGCTTGTGGAATTCCTGAAACCTCATTATCAAAATATGTCGTAGCATGATATTGTAACAAATCAACCAGATCTTGTACAATAAGTGGCGGAGTTCCGGCTTCTTTACTTTCCTTTAGTCTTTGATTCACTCTAATGATATCAACCATTTTGTGGGTTAGATCATCTTCGGATCTAATTCCCGTTTCTAAAATGATTGATGGTCTAACGGTTACTGGAGGAACTGGAAGAGCTTGTAAAATGAACCATTCTGGCCTTGCAGTGTCTGGATCATAACCTAAGAGTTTAAGATCTTCATTAATAATTTGTGAAAACCTCTCCCTAATTGTAATTGGCAGTAATCTATTTTCACCGATTTCAGTTTTTTCAATAAAAATTGTAGGTTTTGTAAAAATTAGATCATATTGAGGTTTACCACAATGAGGACATTCTTTTGCTTTTTTTGCTTTTTCTAAAATTTGTTCTGGAATTCGCTTTTGAGAAATTATTGTAAAAGCTGCCTCTCGTTTTCGAATTATTGCGAATTTATCAAGGTCTTCCTGTGACATTCTCAACCTTGAACAGGACCTACAGGTTGAAAGCAAAAGCTTGTAAATATTGTCAATGAAAGCAATGTGTAAAACTGGCTCTGCTAATTCAATATGGCCAAAATGACCAGGACATCTAGCAGCGGTATTTCCACAGGTAAGACATTTTTGGCCAGGTTCTAATGTGCCTAGTCTTCCATCCATCAATCCTCCCTGAACGGACATTCCATCTTCATCATATGTTTCAGGAGCAGTGATTTCAGCTACAGAATATTTCCTAATTTCAGTAGGTGACCAAACTGAGAATCGTATACTATCAATTGATTTTATGGTTTGAAGTGACATTAGACCTTCTCCTTTATCAAAAGTCTTGGAGCAATATTCAAACTCTGCATTTCCTGGAGTAATAATTTGAATGCATACGCAACTGAAACAGATGAAACTTTTGCCTTATCACCACACACTCTACAAACATATCTTCTCTGTTTTACGTCATGATATGCAACTAAACCACATCTTTCACATACGTAAATTTCAGATTTATCAGATTCGTCTAATAATCTATCTTTTAAAATCATGGATGCGCCGTAAGCTATAAGACAATCTCGTTCCATTTCTCCAAATCTAAGTCCTCCTCCTCTGGCTCTTCCTTCGGTTGGTTGTTTGGTTAACATTTGAACTTGACCCCTTGCTCTTGCATGAATCTTATCTGCAACCATGTGGTGAAGTTTTTGGTAATACACAACACCAATGAATACTTCTACTGGAAATGGTTTGCCTGTCCTACCATCATACATTATTTCTTTTCCAGAATATTTGAATCCAGTAGCATCCATTACTTTTTTGACTTCATCCATTTTTTCTCCAACAAAGGCAGAACCATCAAATTTTTCTCCTCGTAAAGCAGCGGCTTTTCCAGTAATTGATTCCATAAACATGCCAACAGTCATTCTGGATGGGAATGCATGTGGATTGATTAGAATGTCTGGAGAAATTCCTTCTGCAGTGTATGGTAAATCTTCATTGTTAGCTAAAATTCCCAAAACTCCTTTTTGTCCATGTCGTGAAGCAAATTTATCCCCAATTTCAGGAATTCTCATATCTCTAACTCTAATTTTGTACATCTTTCCTCCTTCGTTTGATTGAGTCATAATTACAGTATCTACTACACCGGTTTCAGATGGTCTAACACCAATTGATGTATCACGTCGGTATGGACCTTTCACTTCAAATTCTCTATATTCTTCCATAAATCTAGGAGGACTAGATTTACCAATTAGAATATCACCACCAAGAACTGGTGATTCAGTAGCTATTACTCCATCTTCTTCAAGTAGGCGATAAGCTTTCTCGCCTTTGTAACCGCGAATGTTATCTTCAGCATTTGGTATTTCAAAATTATCACGCATTCCTCCTGGATATTGTTTGGCTTCAGCGTCATAGATTCTATAGAAAAATGTTCTAGCCAGGCCTCTATCAACTGACGCTTTACTTAGAACAATTGCATCTTCAATATTGTAACCGTCAAAAGGCAATACGGCAACAACACAATTTTGCCCTGCAGGTCTCTCCTCTAAACCTAGCAGTCCCATAGCTTTGGTAGTAACAATTGGGGTTTGTGGATAAAGCATCAAGTGTTGTCTTACATAAGTACTAGTATTCATCATTGGAGTAGAAAATCCAAGGCTTTGTTTTGCCATTGCTGATTCGTAGGTGTTTCTAGGAGATTGATTATGTTCAGGATATGGAATTATGGAGGCCCCTGCACCGAGGATTGCAGATGGGAAAATTTCCATATGAGTATGTTTTTTAGATTCCTTTTCTTCAAAAGCAATGAAACAGTTTTCTTCCTCATTAGCATCAATCAATTCAATCACTCCCATTCGAAGAAGGTCATTCCATGACAGTAATTTCTTTGAAACTTTGTCAATAAGATCTTGGGTTAACATAGATTTGTTTTCCTTGATAATTATAAGTGGACGTAAAACCCGACCAGCATTACAATTTACATATATCCTCTTGGTGGCATTTTCAATTTCTGATTTATGGAAAGAAATTCCAATGTGAGGGTGAATCTTTGAACTCCTTCTTAATTCACGTAATGATTCTGCTAATTTTTCACCATCACGATAATATCCAATCAGCTTCCCATCAACAAATACCCGAGCTCCATCGCGTTTCAAATCATTTTTTCCTTCGGAAAAATGTACAGTTCCTAAATCGAATATTTTTTCAACAATTTCTTCTGATGGAACATGGACTGAAATAATTCCTGAAAGAGCCAAATTTTTTACTAATCCACAGTTAGAGCCTTCCGGAGTTTCGCTGGGACAAATTCGTCCAAAATGAGTTGCGTGTAAATCTCTAGCTTCAAAGTTGGGTTGAGTTCTACTTAAAGGAGATTGAACTCTTCTAAGATGACTAATTGTAGATAAGTAATTGGTTCTATCAAGTAATTGCGTAACCCCTACTCTTCCTCTTCCCCAATTTCCAGTTGCAATTGCATTATTGAGTTTATCTGTAACAATTCCAGGTCTTATTGCTGCAGCCACAGCATTTATTCCTCTTTTTTGCCCTGATCTTTCAAGTTGATATTTCATGTCTCTCACCAAATTTCGAAAAGCTGTTCTGAATAAGTCGGCTAACATTTGTCCAGCAAATTTTATAACTTTATTACCATAGTGATCTTTGTCATCAGGGTATATCCAACCTAGTTTTAATTCAAGAAGTTTACATGCAGCTTCACCAAGAAATTGAGCTTTTTCTTTTCTGTTTTCTGGATGTTTTCCAAGATGAGGTAAAAGTCCCCAGTCAAGCAAAGTTTCTGCTCTTTTAATTTGAAATTCTTCTAACATTCCAGGTGCAATTCTCTTACTAATGTATACGATAGCATCTTTTGGAGTGGGAACATCACCGGCTTTTTCAAATGAGCCTTCAAGTTCATCTTGAATTTCATCAACAAGAGTTACTGCAGCTGCAATTTCTTTGTCTGATTCTAATCCAAGAGCTCGGATTAATGTAACTACTGGAATATCAACAGGTGAGCCAGGAATTCTTGCAACTATTAGACCATCACCTTTCATCATTAATTCAAGTTTTGCACGATAGCCTACAATTGATGAATAAACTTTAGCTTTGAATACAATATTTCCGCCAACAGTTTCTTTATCAACAATTATTTTATTGTATGAAAGATCTTCCAAGCCAACAATAACTCTTTCAGAACCATTAATGATGAAATAACCTCCAGGATCATGTGGATCCTCACCATGTTCGATTAACTTTTGTGTAGAAAAATTGTTCAAAATACATGCATTTGATCTTACCATAACTGGAATATCACCGATGTGTACAAAACGTGATTCTAGGATTTTTCCATCTTCAACAACACTAGCTTCCATCATCACAGGAGCAGAATACGAGACGTTTCGTAATCTGCCCTCTGCAGGAGTAATGTGAGTAATGGAACCATCAAGTTCCATCATTCTTGGTTGTTGAAGCTTTATTTTTCCAAGTTGGATTTTGTATGGATACTCTGCATTCTCGATTTCTATTTGAGCTACTTCATTGATGATACTTTGTAACCCTCTTTCTAAAAATTCGTCAAAAGAATTTAGATGTTGACGTGCAATACCTTCTCTTTTGAGTAAGTCATGAATAATTGGCCAGCGTTTATTGGATGAATCTGCCATTAAACTTCTACCACATATCTATAATACATGCTCTCTCCAGCTGTCGCACTTTTTCTTGTAATTTTGATCATATCTCCTGGTTTTACACCAAGACCTATTATTGCAGGATCATTAACGAAAATCAATGGTAATTCTGTGGGTTTGCAATTAAATTTTATTAAGATATCCTCTGCTTCTTTTATTGTCATAATCTCATGTTTTGGAACATAAACATGATCTGGTACCAGAACTGGATTTCTCTTAGTTGCCAAAAACAACACCCCCAAGTTCAACATTAGCTGTAAGCATCAATAATTTACACAAACTAAAAAAAATCACGGTGGGGTTAATATATATCTAATCTGAAAATGGAACCATAATTCGCCGATTTAGTCAAGAATTTTTTGCGTAAAGTTAAATAGTATTATTAAGCCCGATATTGACAATGAGTACTCATCTAAAAGCATTCACTTTGTTTGCAATTATTATTGTGGGCATAGGTGGAGGATATGCTTTTGCACAAACAGATGATCTTGACCTTTCAGGAATTGTTGTCACAACTGATAAGGAGTCTTATAATGATGGTGATACTGTAGTGATTTCTGGTCAAGTCAGAGATCTTCTTTCAGGAACCCCAGTGAGTCTTCAAGTTTTTGCGGCAAATGGCAATCTTGTTACAATTGAACAGATTGATATTAGTCCTGATAAGACCTTTAGTACAGAAATCTTTGCTGGTGGTGTTCTATGGAAGTCAAAGGGAACCTACACTGTAAAGGTACTATATGGCACTCAATCTAGAACAGCAGAGACAACGTTTGAGTTTGGTGGTTCAGATGGTACAACTCCCAAGCCAACAGGAACAATAGGAGTAGACAGAACTAACTTTGTGCTAAGCTATAAAATTACTGGAGGTAGCGTACTTAGCGTAACCCCAGATGACGAAGCAAATTCATTGGTTGTTGCAATCAAAACCACAAGTGATGGAGTATTAACGATTACATTACCTAGAGCTTTGATCGATGCAAAAATCAACGGACAAGATGATAATTTCTTCGTTCTAATTGACGGTGAAGAGGTAGAATTTGAGGAAACAACCACTGATACAGATAGGACTTTAACAATAGCATTCCCAGATGGAGCTGAAGAAATTGAGATTATTGGAACCTTTGTAGTTCCAGAATTTGGTACAATTGCAGCCTTGATTCTGGCAATTGCGATCATATCCATAATTGCAGTATCGGCAAAGACAAGACTAAGCATTTTACCAAAATACTAGATCTTCATCTTTTTTCATTTTTTAAATATACATAAATAGTCAATTTACTCAACCGCAAACAAGATGAATACACGTACGTCGTATGTGGCAATAGCCATTATAGCCGCAGTATTAGCAACATCTACTTCAGCAGTATTTGCTCAAGGATACTATGATGAAGAGGCTTGTCCAGATTGTCCTGATCCAGCCTCTGAAATGAAAAGAGAACAAGCTGCACAATTAGATATACCCATCAGGGTTTGGACCGATAAAGCTGTATATGATCACAAGTCAACTATCACTATTGAAGGAAGCGTAGCTAACATAAGGCTTGGAACAGAGATTGGACTAACAGTGATTGGTCCATCACCATTCAATAACATAGTTGCAGTTGATCAACTTAAAATCGGCAGCGATGGAAAATATAAGACAACGCTAAGTACTGCAGGAGATTCATGGAAATACGACGGTACCTATACTATCAAAGTAACATATGGAAGCCAACAAATTAACAATAAAGCTTTAGTCCAACTAACTGGAGCATCTGTTATTGGTTTCGAATGTGCCCCAGGTGAATTAACTGCAAGAGTAGGTGCAAGTAATTATTGCATACCCTACAGTATTTCTGGTGCAACAGTAACTGGTGCAAGAATCAATCAGGCGACAACCTCAATGACAATTAACATCAACACTAGTAGTGATGGAATGTTAACACTTGAAATTCCAAGAAATGTACTAGATACAAAATCAAGTACTGACCCGCTCTTTGTCCTAGTGGATGGAGAAGAGGTAGACTCTGAAGAATCTGTTACAGCTACTACAAGAACAGTTACAATTATGTTCCCTAACGGAGCAGAAGAGATAGAAATCATTGGTACCTTCGCAATACCAGAGTTTGGCGCTATTGC
>C687J35503_10000573_pt1 | contig 9845 bp, 5 predicted proteins | sample RifCSP19_3_FD_35503 | JGI IMG/M metagenome (IMG submission 35503)
ACCGTCCCTTCGTGATCGCCGCGGCCGTGCTGGGCGGGATTATGCTGCTCAGCATCGTTTGTCTCGGCCTGTATGCCCTCGTGTTGGCCCCGAGACAGAGAGCCGCTCGGGCGACGGAAGCCGCCAACATCATCCTGCAGAACACGCAGGTGGTGATCGGGATGACCGAGACGGCGGGGGCGCTGCAGCCGAGCTTCACGCCCCCTCCCACGCGGTCCCCGCTCCCCTCCAACACCCCCACGCGGACGCGCGTCGTCGTGCTGCCGACCAACACGCCCACGGCCACCACTGCGCCGCCGTCGACCGCCGGCCCGCTCACCCAGACGGCCGCGGCACTAGCGACGCTCAATGCGCTTACGGCTACGGCGGGCCGGACGCCGACCGCCACCGCCCTCCCCTCGACCGGGTTCGCCGACGATGTGGGGGTCCCCAACCTGATCCTCCTGGGAGGAGGGCTCGTGGTCGTGGTCTTCCTGGCGCGGCGGCTGCGTACTCGTGCCTCGCCATGAGGCGGGCCCTGCCGGGATCATTTCCTTCGCGCGGAACGAGCAGGGTCAACCCGGCGTTGGCCCTGCTTCTGTCTTCCCCACGATGACATCCGGCGGCGGGCTTCCTTTTCCATCCTTGGCCCAACGCATCCAGGCCGATCTTGGGGCAGGCCGGTGTGTCTCGGTCACCGGCTTGAGCAACAGCGGAAAATCGACCTTGATGCGCGCCCTCGGCAGCCCCGAAGCCCTCCCCGCGATCGAGGAACGCGCCCAGGGACCCTGTGCGCTGGTCTACCTGGACTGCAATCAGGCCGTGGCTCTCTCGTCTCAGGCCTTCTACGAACTGGTTCTGCGAGCCCTGCTCGAAAAGATCGCGGGCGCGGCCGCGCCCGACCTGCAACAAGCCCTTCGACAGCATCATCAGACTGTCACCGACGCCGATAGCGCCTTCCCCGCCTCACTCTCCTTCAACCTGGCGTTGACCGAGCTCTGCGAAGGCTTCGAGCGCTCGATCGTCCTTCTCATCGATGAATTCGACGAGATCTTTGCCAGCCTGGATGAGAGGGCCCTTCTGAATCTGCGCGCCCTCCGGGACCGCTTCGCCCGGCGTCTCACCTACGCCACGGCGACGATGCGCAGCCTCTCCGAACTGCGCAGCGGGACCGCCGAGGACGAGTTTTCGGAAATGTTCGCCTCGACGACCTACACAGTTCCGCCCCTGACCTCCGACGAGATGGTGCGCTACCTGGCGGGCCTGCCCTCTAGGCCACCTGACCTCGCGGGGCGCGAGGTCTGCCTGAGGCTGTCGGGAGGCCATCCGGGGATTCTGGTGGCGCTGGCGCAGGCTCTGGCCGCTCATCCCGAGCCCGCGGGCAGGGATCTGGCAGAGGCGGCAGGCCTGGAGCCCGGGCCACGGGCCGAGTGCCTGAAGATCTGGGCCCAACTTCGGCCGCAGGAGCAGGCCGACCTGGTGGCGATGGCCACGCAGACCGATGCGGACGTGGCGGCGCCGCAATCGCGGCGGCTCGAGACGCTGGGACTGGCGCGCCAAGGGAAGCTATTCTCCCCGCTCTTCGCCGACTTCGTCGCCCGCCGAGGCCGAGCAGCCGAGGTGGGAGGGGAAGGCGTCCACCTGGATCCGGACTCCGGAGATGTGTGGGTGGATGGAATGCGAATCCCTGTTCTGACGGAGCTCGAGTTTCGCCTGCTCCAACTCCTCTACGACCGCATCGACAAGCTCACCGATAAGTATCGTATTGTCACCGCGGTCTGGGGCGACAGCTACCTCGACGAAGTGGACGATGCCCGCGTGGAAAAACTGGTCAGCCGCCTTCGCGGGCGGATCGAGCCGGATCCTGCAGCCCCGCGCTATCTGGTCACTGTGCGTGGGCGCGGCTACAAGCTGCTCTCGCGGCCACAGGAGGCCTAGCGCGGAATCACCGTGAACGGCGCACGGGTCCTGGTTTGTGATCCCGATCCCGAAGGGCGCCGGCTGATCGAGGAGGCGCTGGCTGCCCTCGGCGAAGCCTACCGCGTGACCGTCCGGGCCCGGCCGGAATCCTGCGCCCGCGAGCTGGGGCGCGCGGACTACGAGGCATTGCTTGTCGGGCTGCCCGGCCCCGCCCCGGAATTGCTCGCGCTCCTGCTCACCTGCGAACGGCAGGATTCCCCACCGCTCGTCTTCGGGATCGGGCCTCTCCCCTCCTCGGGTGAGCCACCCTGGGAGGGACCGTGGACGGAGAAGCGGCCCGAGACGCTGGGTCCATTCGTGGAGCTCCTGCCAGGCTGGATACGCGCCCGGCGGATCGACCGGTTTGGGGACCAAATCGATCAAGTGGCCCTGGGGCTGAGTGGTGCAGAGGCGCTCAAGCGATTTGCCGCTCATCTGGTGGCCGGCCTCGAGTCCTTGGAGCTTCGGTCGGTCCTGATCTACGTTCAACCGTACACCGGCCGCTGGTCTGTGCTGGCGGCCGGCTATCCCACCCAGGTGGTGGAGGAGTTGGAGTCGATCTTCCCTCCTGACGCCCGCAGTGTCTCCGACCAGCAGGAGGCGCAGGCCGAGCTGCAGGCTTTCCTGGCTGGACGCCCCTCGATCTACACGGAGAATCCCGCCGAGCTTCTCCGCCTCTACCCCGGGCCCGACGCCAAACGGATGGCGGAAGTCCTGGGAGTCTTCCAAACCCCGGCGATCTACCTGCTCCCCATCGTGCAAGCCGGCTTCACTCGGGCGATCCTCGTGGTCGGAGAGCGGCTCGCAGAGGCGGAGCGGGAGGCCCTCGACCGTCTCGCCGGTCCCCTCAGTTCCGGCATCCGCCACGCTCAATCGCTGGGGCAGCTCACCCGGCAGGCCACGGGCCTGCGGGCGCTGCAGCAAGTCTCCCTGATCATTAATGCGACGCTTGATCCCGAGGACCTGCTCGATCAGGTTCTAGAGCTCTTGCTCACGGTCGTTCCGTTCGATTCGGCGAGTGTGATGATCAGTCGCGGCCAGGAGCTGCAGATACGCGCCGCCCGAGGATACGAGGACTTCGTGCGCGGAACGGCCGTCGGCCGCTCCCTACCGACGGGGCAGTATCCGCATCTGCGGCAAATGCTGATCACCGGCCACTCGGTTCTGGTGGCCAACACAGGGAAGGATCCTGAGTGGGTGGAGACGAGCTTCTCGGCCCATGTGCGATCCTGGCTGGGAGTCCCGATCTCCCGGCGGGGTGAGACCATCGGCATCTTCTCGCTCGACAGCCTCACCCCGGGATTCTTTCACGACTTCCACGTGGAAATCGCCACCGCCTTTGCCCGCCAGGTGGGTGTGGCGATGGACAACGCCGACCTCTTTATGCGGGAGCGGGAGGCGAGCCGTCAGAACCGCATGCTCCAGGAGCTGGCCGGCGTCGTCAACGCGATGCCCGACACCCAATCCATCCTCGACCACCTGGCGCGCTACGCCGGAGAGGCACTGGGGGTATCGCGGGCGGCGGTGGTGCTGGTNTCTCCGAACCGGGATGAGGTCGTGGCCACCTGCCTCTATGATCCGGGGAGGACATTGGATCCGGCCGTGGTGGCCCGATATCAATCGATACCGATCTCCCTCCAGGGGGAGCAGGACCTCCGCGCCGCGTTCCAGCTGGACGGAGTGCGTCTCTACTCGGCCGCCGACCTGGAGGCGATCATGCCCTGGATCAAAGACCTCCGGGTGGGCCCGCTNCTGGCCGCGCCGATCCAACGCGAGGGCAGGCTGCAAGGGGTGTTGGCGCTGGAGGCGCCCGGAGCGCAACGCGAGTTTTCCGAGGAGGAGAGGGCCCTCGCCGCNGCACTGGCCAACCATGCNGCGGTGGCCATCCACAACGTCCAGGCCATCTCGGAGTTGCGCAGGCAGTCGCAAGAGCTCACCTCTTTGTTCAACCTCGGGATCTCCCTTTCGCAGGAGCTCACGCCCGAGGGAGTGGTGGATCTGCTCTTCGATCAGGTGGACCGCCTGATGGATGTGGACTCTGCGGTCCTGGCCCGCCTTCAGCCGGCCGACAGCCTCCATTGTGATGTCCTTGACGAAGGCCGACGCCTGCCTGCGCTTGACGTTCCCCTGCGCGGCCCGACGCTCAGTGGNTTCGTGGTCCAGACGGGGGAGCCCCTCTTGATCCAGGACTACAACGCCGAGTTGGCGCAGCTCCCCGTGCCCGGGCTCATGGCCGGCGTTCCGACGGCTTCCTGGCTCGGCGTTCCGTTGATCGCCCGGGGAGAGGTGATCGGCGCCGTCTCGATTCAGAGTGAGAGCCCCCACCGGTTCGGGGAGGGCCATCTCCGCATCTTGCGGATGATTGCCAACCAGATCGCGGTGGCGCTGGACAACGCCCGCCTGATGCAGACGGCGTCGCTCCGGGCCGAGGAACTGCGCCTGGTCAACGAAATCGGGCGCTACGCCGTCTCCGTGCTCGACATTCAGCAACTGGTGCGCGAAGTGGCGGCCCGCATCCAGCAGGCTTTCAACTACTACTCCGTCGCGATCCTCCTGGTCGAAGGTGAGCGCCTGGTCCCTCAAGCCGTAGCGATGGCGCCCGAAGGAAAGGCCATCATCGTCGATCGAACACTCTCGCTCCGCGACAAGACCATCATGACCACCGTGGCCCAGACCGGAAACCCCTGGCTGGTGGCCGACGTCTCCGCCGAGCCGAGCTACCGCGCCATCCCGGAGCTTCCCGAAACGCGCTGCGAGCTGGCGGTCCCCCTGGTGATCGCCGGAGAGACGGTGGGAGTGCTCGATATCCAGAGCGACCGTCCCGGCGGGCTGGGGGAAGCCGATCTCGAGATGCTTCAGGCGCTGGCGGCACAGGTGGCGATCTCGTTCGCCAATGCGCGGCTCTTCGCCGAAGTGCGAGCCCACGCCGCGCAACTCGAAGCCCGCGTGACGGCCCGAACTGCCGAAATCCGTTCCCAGAAGGAGCGGACGGAAGCCATCCTTCGATCGGTTGCCGATGCCGTGGTCGTGCTCGACCTGGAAGGCAACCTCGTTCTCACCAACCCCGTGGCCCAAACCCTCCTGGAGGGCCCGACGTCCAACGAGGTGCTCGCCCAGATCGGCCGCCTGCACGCGCAAGGCGGCGTGGTCAGCGAGCAGGTGGAGCTCAGCGAGCTCACCTTCCAGGCGCTGGCCTCCCCGGTGAAGCTGGGCGAGCTGGCCGTCGGGACGGTGGTCGTGCTACGGGACATCTCGCGGCTGCGAGATCTCGACCGGTTGAAGTCGCAGTTTGTGGCGACTGTCTCCCACGAACTGCGGACGCCGCTGGCGAACATCAAGCTCTACCTCTCGCTGCTGCGCAGGGGAAAGGAAGACCGGCGGGAGCAATACCTGGGCGTCCTGGAGCAGGAGGCCGGCCGGCTGGGCGAGATGATTGAAGATCTGCTCAACCTCTCCCGCCTGGAGAGCCGTGCCGTCGTGGAGGGCGTGGAGCCGGTGGAGCTTGGGCCGCTCCTCGAACAGGTCGTCGAGAACCACCGGCCGGCCTTCCAGGCTAAAGATCTTCGGGTGGAGGTCGTGGGCGGAAGAAGGGCGGTCGTCCCTGCGAATCGCAACCAGATGATCCAGGTCTTCACCAACCTACTGAGCAATGCCATCAACTACACCCCCGAGGGCGGATGGGTGCGGCTCCAGATCAAAGGCGTCGCCACGCCGGACGGGAAGCCGATGATGGTCGTCGCCGTTGAAGATGGAGGGCGGGGGATCCCCGATGAGGACCTACCCTATATCTTCGAGCGCTTCTACCGCGGCTCCCTGGCCCGGGAGCACCACATCCCTGGAAGCGGCCTGGGATTGGCCATCGTGAGCGAAATCGTCAGACGACATGGAGGACAGGTGGACGTCTCGAGCACGCTGGGGGAAGGAAGCACCTTTACGGTTTCCCTTCCCCTAAGCCAAGCGGGGTGAGGATTCGATGGCGGGTGAGCTGATTCTGGTTGTAGAGGACAATCTTTCGCTGCTCGAAGGAGTGCGAGATCTCCTCGAAGTCTCGGGCTTCCGGGTGCTCACGGCGCCAGGGGGCCCGCCGGCCCTTGAGATCCTCGAGCACAGCCGTCCGGACCTGATCGTCTCCGACATCATGATGCCGGACATGGACGGCTACCAGTTCTTTGAGAAGGTGCGAGCGCGCCCGGAGCTGACCGACATGCCGTTCATTTTCCTCACCGCCCGCGGCGGGAAGGAGGAGGTGCGGCGCGGCAAAGAGATGGGCGTCGACGACTACATCACCAAGCCGTTTGAGGAGGAAGACCTGCTGGTGGTGGTGCGCTCCAAGCTACTCCGCCGGCGGGAGATCCGGCGGCAACGCGAAGAGCAGTTCTCCGGCCTCAAGCGCACGATCTTGGCGACCCTCAGCCACGAGTTCCGGACGCCCCTCACCTACATCATCAACTACTCCGACATGCTCGGAAAGGAAGGCGCCGACCTCGCCTCGGAAGACTTCCGCCAATTCATGCATGGAATCCGCCGCGGGGCCGACCGCCTCCACCGGCTGGTGCTGGACTTCATGACCCTGGTGGAGCTCGAGACGGGGGAGGCGGAGAGTCTCTTCCAGTTCCGGCGGCGGGTGATCGACGACATCGGTCCATGGCTTCGCACGCAGGCTCGCGCCTTCCAGACGACGGCGAAGAGCCGCGGCCTGGAGCTGGTGATCGACGTGCCGGATTCCCTTCCGCCGATCGTGGCCGATGAAATCTACCTGGGCAATGCCATCGGCCGCCTGTTGGACAACGCCATGAAGTTCTCGCGCACCGAAACCGGGAAGATCTGGTTCCGGGCAGAGACCCATGAGAGCCGTCTGCGGATTCAGGTGGAAGACCAGGGCGTGGGGATTCGGGAGGAGGAGCTCGGATCGCTCTTCCAGGTGTTCCACCAGGTGGACCGCTCCCGGCAAGAGCAGCAAGGCATCGGCTCGGGGTTGGCCATCTGCAAAGGGATTGTCGAATTGCACGGCGGCCGGGTGAGCGCCAAGAGCAAGCTTGAGGTGGGGAGCACATTCACCATCGAGCTCCCCGCTGTCTTGAGCGGCTAGCCTCGGCGCCCCTTAGCGCCTGGCCTCGGCCACGGCTTGGCCGTGGGCCAGAAGCTCCTCCACCATCCTTGCCTCTCTGGCTTCCGCGTAGACTCTGAGCACGGGTTCCGTCCCGGAGGGGCGGATGAGGAGCCAGGATTCGTCCTCCAGAAGATACTTCACGCCGTCAAGCGTGCTCACGGAAGCGAGGGAGGTGCCGGCGATCTGGGTGGGAGCTTCATCGGTGAGGCGCGCCACCATGCGCTCCTTGGCGACGGGCGCCGAGAGCCGGAGGTCGAGCCGGGCGTAGTGGGAAGGGCCGACCTCGGCCAACAGCTGCGCCACAAGGTCCTCCAGCGGCGCGCCCGTCGTCGCCACCATCTCGACCAGGAGCAAGCCCATCAGCACGCCGTCGCCTTCGGGAATGTGCCCCTGGAAGGACATTCCGCCCGATTCCTCGCCTCCGATCAAGACATGATCCCGCAGCATCCAGTCGGCGATGTGGTTGAAGCCGACCGGGGTTTCGATGACCTCCAGGCCGTAGCGGGCTGCCAGGCGGTTGACATCTGGGTGGTCGAGATGGTCTTGACCACCTTGCCGCGCCAGCCGCGCTTCTCGACGAGGTACTTGAGCGCCAGGGCCAGGATGCGGTGCGGGTCGACGACTGGCCTCGGCCGTCCATGGCGCCAATGCGGTCGGCGTCGCCGTCGGTGGCGAGGCCGAGCTGCCCGTGGCCGGCGGCGATGGCTCCGGCAAGCGCCCCGAGGTAGCGGGCGATGGGTTCGGGGTGGATGCCGCCGAACCCGGGGTTCATCTCGCCGCGGATCTCGAAGACCTCACAGCCGGTGCCCTGCAGGATTCCCCGGATCTGGCCGCGGCCGGAGCCAAACATTGGGTCGACAACCAGGTGCTGAGGGTTGTCGGCGATGGCCTGAACATCGATCAGAGTCCGCAGATGGTCGAAGTAGGCCAGGGTGGGATTGAAGCGCTGGATCAGGCCGGCCTCCTTGGCCCGATCGTAATCCATCAGATTTGGGCCGCGGCCCCGCTGCTCGTTGTCGTTGAGGTAGACCTCGACTCGGCGACACTGCTCGGGCAGCGCCGAGCCGGCATAGGCCGCCTTCAGCTTCACGCCGTTATAACGCGGGGCGTTGTGCGAGGCGGTGATCATAATCCCGCCAATCGCCCCCAGTTGGCCAACAGCCAGGGAGACGGCCGGCGTGGGGACGTCGGAGTTGGAGAGGAACACAGTGAAGCCGTTGGCGGCCAGGACGCGCGCCGCCTCGGCGGCGTAGCGATCAGAGAGAAACCGCGTGTCGAAGCCCACCACCATCTTGTGAGGGTCGGGCGTCTTGCCGAATGTGTTGCCGTTGAGCCACTCGGAGGAGGCGACGGCGTCGGCAATCGCCTGCGCCACCAGGCGCAAATTGTGAAAAGTGAAGGTGTCGGAGATCACGGCTCGCCAGCCGTCGGTGCCGAAGTGAATCGTCATGGGGGCCTCAAGAGAGGGGGTGGGCGAGGGCCATTGTAGCAGCCGGGAGGGGGAAGGTCAATCGCATGGCAGAGAAGGGATCGGTGATCGGTCGATGGCAGTGAATGACCCTGGGCCTACTTCGTATCACTGACCACTGCTCACTGATCACCGATCACCTGTGGTTGCACGAGGAAGATCCCCGACGCATAACAGTTGCGTCGTCAGCGCTCCCTTAGATCCGGATGCCGACCACAAGATCGCCCACATTGGTGCCGGTGAGGCCTGTGTGAATCAACGCCCCGCAGGCGCGCAGCAAGGGATACGAATCGTTGGCTGCAAGGGCGGCAAGGGGGTCCCAGCCGAGCTCGGTGGCGCGTGCGAATGTGGCGCCGTCCACGAGGGCGCCAGCTGCGTCGGTGGGGCCGTCGACGCCGTCGCTGGCGAGAGCGAGGAGCGCCACCCCCGGGGCCCCGCGCATCTCGATCGCTGCCGCCAGGGCTAGTTCCTGATTGCGGCCGCCTTTGCCCGTGCCGCGCACGGTGACCGTGGTCTCACCGCCCATCAGGAGGCAGGCACCGCCCGGTGCCCGGAGGAGCCGCCGGCCGACCGCGGCTCCCACCTGGCGCGCCTCGCCTTGCATCCTGCCCGTGACGACGCGAGCTCGCAGTCCTCGATGCAGCGCCTCCTTGCGAGCGGCCCGCACCAGGTCGCGGTTGCTCCCGATGAGGATGCTCACCGGAGGCGGGGTCCGAGGTCCGGCGGGGGTGCTGGAAGGCGATGACTGGAGGGCCGCCCGGATGCCCGGCGGCGCGAGACCCCAGAGGCCATAGGCCTCCATGATCCTCTGGGCGCCCGCGGGTTTCGCCGCGCGTAGAAGCGTGGGCCCGGAGGCCACCGCGGCCAACGAATCCCCGACGACATCGGAAAGAACGAGGCCGATCGTGCGAGCGGGCGCGGCGATCCTCGCCAGCCCGCCGGCCTTCACGCGCGAGAGCGATTTGCGCACCGTGTTGATTTCATGCACCGGTGCGCCTGAACGGATCAAGAGGTCGTTGACGGCGCGCAAGTCGTCGAGGGAGGCTTCTTCCCAGAGCAGCTCAAACATTGCCGAGCCGCCGCCGGAGACGAGAGCCAAGAGCAGATCATCGTGCCCGGCTCCGGCGAGCAATTCGCGGGCGTGCTCCCCGGCGGCAAGGCTTCCTGGATTCGGGAGAGGATGGCCGGTGACGACGGACAAGAGCCGGGGATGGATCGGCCCCGTCTCCCCGAGCGTAGTCACGACGCCGCCCGTCAAGCGATCCGCCAGTACGCCGGCCGCCGCGGCGGCCATGGCGGGCGCCGCCTTACCCAACGCGACGATCCAAA
>C687J35503_10000574_pt1 | contig 9844 bp, 10 predicted proteins | sample RifCSP19_3_FD_35503 | JGI IMG/M metagenome (IMG submission 35503)
GGCATCCGTCATCTTCACGGAGAAGGATGGACAGATGGAACTGTTCGAGATGCGCCGGCTGTTCGAACCCCATCTCGCCTACCTGGCCGCGGAACGGGCCACCGAGGAAGAAATCGGCATGATGGAGCAGGCCCTGGCCCTTCAGGAAGAGGAGATTGCCAGAGGGGAAACCGGAACGGATGTCGATAAACGCTTCCATTACATCATGGCCAAGGCGACGAAAAACAAGGTGCTGATCCGCATCACCGACAACATCATGGACCTGCTTTCCGAGAGTCGCGACAAGTACCAAGGCGACGAAAAACAAGGTGCTGATCCGCATCACCGACAACATCATGGACCTGCTTTCCGAGAGTCGCGACAAGTACCTCCAGGTAGAGGGGAGACCGAAGAAATCCATCGAGCGTCACCGGCAGGTGCTGAACGCCATCAAGGCGAGGGATCGGAAGCTCGCGGAACAGGTGATGCGCGAGCACCTGATGGATATCGAGAACAGTCTGTTTGCGGCCGAACGAAAGGAGGGATTCATCAACGTCGCAAAGAAAGGAGGAAAAGGGTGAAACCATCCTTATGCTGAGTTCACGGGCAATCCAATATGTTCCGCAGAAAAAAGGAGGAAAGATACGATGGCTCAATGGACCAAAACACCGACAGGCGAAAAGGTATATGAAATCACGATCTGGGCCCGGGGGGTGACGCAGGACATGGAAGGAAGACACCTGTCGCTCCTGCTGTCAAAGGCCGCGGACAAGGAAGGCAAGTTCACCCAGGCATGGGACAACTACGCGGACCTGCCGGACAGGGTCGGGGTTCCCCTGCGAAAGTACGCCCGCATCAGCGACGAAGAGATCGAGATGCGGTATGCCTACGAAAACAGCGAACCGAACATGTCCATCGTGATGGACGACACGATCGTCAAGGGGATCGATGTCCTTCGGGGGATGCAGAAAGGCGGGGTGCTCGTCGTCAACACGAAACGGCCGCCGGACGAGATCCTCAAATTGATCCCCAACAAGGAACTGCTGAAAACCCTCGTCTGTGTGGATGCCACCGGGATCGTGGGCGGAACCGGCCTGGAGGGNCTCGATTTCATGGGATCGGAAGGAGGCGTGGAAGCCGCTTCCGTCGGAGCCGGGATCTCCGCTCCGCTCGTCGGCGCGGCGGCCAAGGCGACGGACCGGGTGAAGGTGGAAAATCTCGTCGCGGTCGCGGCGAACAAGGCGGGCGTGAAAGCGGGCAACAAGACGGCAGTGGTCAAATCCCTATAAGCCATTCGGAAGGAGAATGTCATGAGCAAAAAGTACTGCGAGAATTTCCGGATTCCCAAACACCTCGAGGTTCCCATGGGCGCCGTGATCCCGGCACCCGTGAAGGAAAACCCGAACATGAAGACCGGCAACTGGCGGACCGAGCGCCCCGTCATCGATCACGAGAAGTGCACTCTTTGTCTCAACTGTTTCGTCTTCTGCCCCGACTCCTGCTGGCATCTGGACGAGAAGGGGGAGAGGATGGTCTGGAACCCGGTCTATTGCAAGGGCTGCAGAATCTGCGTCGAGTCATGCCCGGCCGATGCTCTCCAGAACGTGAACGAGCTGGAATTCAAAGGCGGCGTGGTCCGTCTGGAAAAACCCTACTAGATCACGAGATCAACAGGAGGTATGAAACATGGCAAAAGAAATGATTATGGCGGGCTGTGCCGCCGCCGCTCACGCGGCCAAGTTCGCGAGGGTCGAGGTGATCAGCTCCTACCCGATCCGCCCGTACACCGGCATCATGATGGAGCTCTCCAAGCTGGTAGCCAACGGGGAACTCGACGCGGAATTCATCACGGAGAGGGGGAACATGCCCAGGTATCCATCGCCTACGGAGCCTCTGCCTGCGGGGCAAGGGCGTACACGGGCAGTTCCGGTGTCGGCGTGACCTATGCNTTTGAAACGTTCTCCCCGGCCTCGGGCGGGCGGTACCCCATTCAGATGGCCATTGCCGACCGCGCCCTGGACCCCCCGGGGGATTTCGGCTCCGAGCACACGGACGTCATGAGCGCACGGGACCAGGGATGGATCATGGGCTGGGCGGAGACGCCCCAGGAAATCTTCGACAACACCATCATCTATTACCGGATCGGCGAGGATCCGAAGGTGATGCTCCCCCAGTTCTCCTGCCAGGACGGCTACTTCGTTTCCCACATTCCCGACAAGGTGATCTTTCCGGAGCAGTCCCAGGTGGATGAGTTCCTTCCGCCCTATAAGTCGCCGCATCCCCTGGATCCCACGAGGCCGACATCCCACGGCCCCCAGATCTTTCCCGACCAGGGCCCGGCCATCGACCTGCAGAGGGCGCAAGCCATGCTCAATACGCCGAAGGTGATCGAGACGGCCATCGCGGACTACAACAAGATCTTCGGCCGCAACTACAGCCCGTTCCTCGAGGAGTANAAGACCAAGGATGCCGATTTCGTCTTCTTCCTCCAGGGAGCCCATGCCCGGACCGCCCGTTACGCCGTAGACCACCTCAGGAAAAAGGGAGTCAAGGCCGGGATGGTGAAGCTGCGTTTCTTACGGCCCTTCCCGACGGAGAAGGTCGCGGAGACCCTTTCCAAGTTCAAGGCGGTGGGGTGTGTCGAGACGAGCACCTCCTACGGAGCGGCCATGAAAGGCGGGAACCTCATTCACGAGGTCCGGTCCGCCCTGTACGATGAGCCCAAGCGACCCGCCATCACGTCGTTCATGGCCGGGCTCGGCGGGGAAGTGGTGACCTTCGACGAGTTCTACAACATGGCCAAGGTCCTCGCCAAGGCAGCCAAAACGGGAAAGGTCGACCAGTACGTCTACTGGATGAATTTCGACAACGAGGTATAGACCGCACAACGATCGTACGATTGCCAGATCAGAATAAAAAAGGAGTGACCTCTATGGCGACACAAGTGCAGACTCAGGAATTGGAACCGATCAAGAATCTCCGGCAAGTACCCCAGGAAGAGTACTATGTCCCCGGCCACCGGACATGCGCAGGTTGCGGTCCGGCCCTCTGCTACAAGCTGGTGTCCAAGGCGACGGGACCCGATTCGATCTTCCTCGGGCCGACCGGCTGCATGTATGTGGCGAACACGAGCTACCTGTGCAGCCCCTTTGCGTACGCCTGGACGCATACCCAGATCACCAACGGGGGAGCGGTCGCCTCCGGGATCGAGGCGGCCTACCAGGTCCTGATCCGGAAGGGAAAGTACAAGGGCAAGTTGCCCAATATCGTCGTCATGGCGGGGGACGGAGGGGCCATCGACATCGGGCTCCAGGCGATGTCGGCTCTGATGTACAGGGGCCACGATGTCCTCTTCATCATGTACGACAACGAGGCTTACGCCAATACGGGGATCCAGACTTCCCCGATGACCCCCTTCGGCAGCAAAACGACCTTTACCCCCCCGGGAAAGGCCATCCCCGAGGGGAAAAAGCTCTTCCCCAAGGATGCGCCGCAGCTGGTCATCGGCGGGCATCCGGCCGTGCATTATGTTGCGACGGCGTCGGTGGCCTATCCGGTCGATCTCATCAACAAGGTCCGCAAAGGGCTCAATTACAAGGGCCCGGCCTTCCTCCACATCCACTGCCCCTGCCCGAAAGGCTGGATCTTCGACTCCAAGGATACGGTCAAGATCGCCAAGCACGCCGTCGAGACGGGAATGTGGACGAACTACGAGTGGGAGAACGGCGAATACACCTATCAGCACGTTCCCAAAACGTACAAGCCCGTCAAGGAATATCTGAAAACACAGGAGCGCTTCGCCCATATGACCGAAGAGCACATCGCCAAGATGCAGGCCTTCATCACGGCAAAGATCAAGGCTCCCGGGAAACCGATCGAGATNCCGGTGCTGGGCCCGAGAGAAGAGGCGTGAGGCAGGGAGGAACAGAAATACCCCGGTTGCCGGAGTCACACGAACGGAAGTAAAATATTTTGAATTAAATTAAGGAAAACCACGTCCATCCTCGCTGAAGGTCTGTGGGGTACCTTGGAGCGCTCCCGAGATATGCCCCCTGGGAGCGCTCCTGGGCCGCCGGACCAAAGGGGAAGTAGTCCAACCGTAAATAAAACGAAACGGGGAGGTGAAAAAAAAGAGAGAACGGAAGGATTTAGGACGGATGGAGGGGGCATGGCTCAAAGGGCAGGAACTACCCTTTGAGGGTTGATTCACGGAGGCATTTAGCGAACAAGCGGTTTCCTTACCATGGGGAGGGACAAACCATGAGAAAAGCATGTTCAGGTTCCAAGATCGCCGTGGTCCTTGTTTGTTCTTTGGCACTGGTTTTCCTCTCGATCGGGACGGCAAAAGCCTGGGAACCCACGAAGCCCGTGGAGTTCATCATCCCGGCGGGCGCGGGCGGCGGTGCCGATGTTATGGCCAGGTTTATCTCCCCGATTATTGAAAAGTACAAATTATCGCCGAAACCCTTCATCGTCATCAACAAGTCGGGGGGAGCCGGAGCGGAAGGGTTCCTCTATGTGAAAGGGAAGAAGGGTGATCCCAATGTCATCATCATCACCCTGGACAACCTGTTCACGACGCCTCTGGCAACAGGGGTTCCGTTCAACTGGAAGGATCTCACACCCGTCTCCCGACTTGCCCTTGACTATTTTGTCCTCTGGGTAAACGCCGAATCCCCCTACAAGAGCGCCCAACAGTACATCGATGCCGTGAAGAAAGAACCGGGGAAATTCAACATGGGCGGAACCGGATCGAAACAGGAAGACCAGATCATCACGGTCATGATGGAGCAGGCCTTCGGGTTGAAATTCTCCTACGTTCCCTTCAAGGGCGGAGGGGAAGTGGCGGTGGAACTCGTCGGGAAACACGTCCAATCCACCGTGAACAATCCGGCCGAGGCGGTAAGCCACTGGAAGGCGGGGAGATTGCGTCCCCTGGCCACGATCGACAGTGCGCGGATCGACTTGCCGGACTGGAAAGAGATCCCCACCATGAAAGAGGCGACCGGCAAGGATATGGACTACAACATGCTTCGCGGCATCTTCGCGGCTCCCGGGATCACGAAGGAGCAGCAGGATTTTTATATCGGGGTCATGAAGAAAGTGTCCGAGACCCCGGAATGGAAGAAGTACACGTCCGACTTCGGGCTCAAGGCGGCATATCTTACGGGCCCCGAGTACGTGAAATGGCTGGAAGAGAAGGAGAGCGTGACGAAAGACCTGATGGGAAAGGGAGGTTTGCTCCAGAAGTAATACGAAAAGGTCAAGATGGACTGAAGGGAGCAGGCCGTATCGGCCTGCTCCCTTTGTAAACTACGGATCTTTGTCGGCTACAAGGGAGGGCAGATGCAGAAGGCCAATATCGTGGTGGCCCTGTTGCTCTTTGCGGTCGGATCGGTCGTCTTTTACGAATCCGTAAGGCTCGGTTACGGATGGGATCCCAGCGGTCCGCAAGCCGGCTTTTTCCCGTTTGTCCTGGCGGTGGGGACCATGGTTTGCACTGCGATTATCGCGATCAAGGGAATCAGGGGATACAAGAAAGGGACGGAGAAACGTTTGATCCCGGAAGGGGGCCTGAAGCCGATCCTCTGGGTGTTGGTCCCCTCGGCGGGAATGATCCTTCTCACGTCGCTCATCGGGCTTCACCTGGCGGCCCTTTGCTTCCTCGTTTTCTACATGCGCGTGGTGGGAAAGATCGGCTGGGTCACGGTGGTCCTCGTAAGCGTCCTGATCCCCATGTCTCTCTATNTCCTTTTCGACAAATTTTTCCTGATCCCGTTGCCGCAAGGCNTATATGGAGGGAAAATCTTATTCTTCTAATCTAACATCGGGGGAAGAATTTCGTGGAGAATCTCCATAACCTGATCATGGGTATCGGAGTCGCTTTACAGCCGTACAATTTCCTGATGGCGATGATCGGGCTCGTTCTCGGGGTGATCGTGGGCGTCCTGCCCGGCCTGGGCGGAGCGAACGGGGTAGCGATCCTCATTCCCCTGACGGTCACCATGGCCCCCATTCCCGGCGTCATCCTGCTGGCGAGCATCTATTGGGGAGCGCTGTACGGCGGAAGCATCACCTCCATCCTGTTCAATATCCCGGGAGAACCCTGGTCCGTGGCGACCACGTTCGACGGATACCCCATGGCGAAAAAGGGGCAAGCGGGAAAGGCGCTCGTCCTGGCCTTCCTCTCCCATGGAGCAGGGGCGGTTCTCGGGGTCGTCCTGCTCAGCTTCTTCGCTCCGATCATTGCGGAATTCGCACTGAGGTTCGGGCCGGCCGAGATCTTTTCCGTGATGTTCCTCACGTTCAGCGCGTTCGTCGGACTCGGCGGGAAGGACCCCTTGAAGACGCTGGTCGCCATCTTTCTCGGGTTTGCCATGGCGGCTGTCGGGATCGATATCGTAACGGGACAGCTCCGGCTCACGTTCGGATCGATCAACCTCATGGGGGGGTTCAACTTCATCGTCGCCGTCATCGGCCTGTTCGGCCTGGGGGAGATCTTCCTCACGGTCGAGGAAGGCCTGAAGATGGAAGGAATCGGGGCAAGAGTTCGGCTCAAGGATATTCGGGAAGGATTTAAAGAGATCGGCCAGAACAAGAAGGCGCTGGTCATGGGATCCATCATCGGCTGCTGGATGGGCCTCAAGCCCGGCGGCGCGACGCCGGCCTCCTTCATGGCGTACGGTTTCGCCAAACAGGCCGCGAAGAATAAAGAGGAATTCGGCCACGGGGCATCGGCGGGAATCATCGCGCCCGAGTCCGCCGCCCATGGGGCGGGAACTTCCGCAACACTCCCCATGATCACCTTGGGAATCCCGGGCTCGCCGACGATGGCCGTCATCATGGGCGGCCTCATGATTTTCGGCCTCACGCCCGGACCGATGCTCTTCGTGGAACATCCGGAATTCGTATGGGGCCTGATCGGCAGCTGCTGGGTGGGAAATTTCATTGGCCTCTTCATCGTCCTGGCTTTTACGCCCCTTTTCGCCGCGGTCCTCAAGGTCCGGTTCGGCATCCTGATGCCCATCATCGTATATGTATGCGCCATAGGCGCTTACGCGGTGAACAACCGGATGATCGACCTGTACTACATGATCGGATTCGGCGTTATCGGGTATCTCTTCAAGAAGCTCGACTATCCCATTGCTCCCATGGTATTGGCTCTCGTTCTGGGAGACATGGCCGAATCGGCCATGAGGCAGGCCCTCATCATCGGGGGGGGCAGTCCGATCGTCTTCTTCCATCCCCCGATCGCGCTGCCGATCATGATATTGGCGATCCTCATCTTCTTCTGGCCGACCATCACGAGCTTGAGAAGGAAATATGCGGCCCGCACCACCATCGGGCCTGGCTGAAGAGGATTGGTCGTTGCATGACATTCGGGGGGGGAGCGGATCATGACCTCCAGGCACAACATCCTGATTACCGGTGGCGCGGGTTCTTGCGGGAAGCACCTGGTGGTCTCGCTCCTTTCGCAGGGGCATGAGGTCCGAGTGATCGACAAGAACGTTTCGCCCCTCCGATCGATTACGGACAACAGGTTGACCCTGATCCAGGCGGGCATCGAGGACAGGGATGCCCTGAGGCCGGCGGTCGCGGGCGTGGACGCCGTCCTGCACCTGGCCTGGTCCTTCTCCGAGGATCCCCTCGAAGTCGTGGAGCAGGATTTGAGAGGCCATATCTTCCTCCTGGAGGAGATGGCTTCCCAGAAGGTCGGGCACCTGATCTATACGAGCACCGCGGTGGTGTACGGGAAGCCGAAATATTCCCCCATCGACGAGCAGCATCCGCTGGTAGTGGAAGAGGCGAGGAAGCCCCTCTACGGGATCGCCAAGGCGGCCGCCGAGAAACTCTGCCTCATGTACGGGAAGACGAAAGGACCGCCTGCGACCATCGTCCGGTTCTGGTGGGCGTACGGGGAGGAGATCGGAGGCAAGCATCTGCGGGAGATGCTCAAGACCGCTTCCGCAGGGAGTCCCCTGGAGGTTCCCGCAGATTCCGGCGGCAGTTTCGTCCACATGGCGGATCTGGCTCAAGGGGTCGATCGATGCCTCTTCCAGCCGACGGCCTACGGGCAGACCTATAATTTCTCCACCGTCTACGTCACCTGGGAAGAGGTGGCGGGGATGGTACGGGACGTGACCGGTTCGCGTTCCGGGATCCGGAGCATCCCCAGGGAGAAATGGACGGGAAGCGCCTTTCTGGCCGACCCCTGGCGACTGGATGACAAGTTGGCCAGAGAGGGATTGGGATATACGCCGATGGAGGCCTCCGCGGCGAAGGCATCCCTGAAACAGGCGATCTTCCGCTGCTGGGAGGCGATGAAGGCAAAATAAGCGGTTCCGTGAGTTGGGAGGCACGTAATGTGGGATTTGGGTTGGATCTGGGACCTATCCGCAAAGTGGGATCTGGGCTGGTTCGGTCACATATCGCTGGACTGGGCATTTTTCTCCGGGTTGCTGAGCGTCATCATGATCGACCTGATCCTGGCGGGAGACAATGCCGTGGTGATCGCCATGGCGGTCCAGAATCTTCAGGGAAAACAGAGAAAGTGGGGGATCGCCCTGGGGGCGGGGGCCGCGGTGCTTCTGCGGGTGATCTGCACCTTTTTCGCGGCGCAGATGCTGAAAGTCGCGCTCCTGAAATTCGTCGGCGGGGCCTTGATCGCCTGGATCGCGGTGAAGCTCTTGGTGCAGGGCCACGAGGATGAAAATATCAAGGAAGCGGGAAATATCCGGCAGGCGGTCAAGCTGATCGTCATCGCGGATATCGTCATGAGTCTCGACAACATGCTGGCGGTTGCCGGGGCGTCGAAGGGGAACATGTTCCTTCTGATCTTCGGCCTGGGCTTCAGCATTCCCCTCGTCGTGGGAACCAGTGCGCTCCTCTCCATGCTGATGGACAAATATCCGATCATCATCACCATCGGCGCGGCCGTTTTGGGCAAGGTGGCAGGGGAGATGATGATCACGGACGCCTTGATCCAGAAGACGTTCCAGCCCCCGCATTATCTCGTCTATGTCGCCGAGGCCACATTTGCGGTCGGGGTCATCGTGGTGGGAAAACTTCTGTTGCGAAGGAAGATCGCCAAAGCGCAGGAATCCCGGGAAGGAGACGAGCAGGTCCGGGCGAGGGAGGAAGCGGCCGTGAAGATGGAGGAGAAGTAGCCATGGCGATCGTGACGATATCGAGAGAATGCGGAAGCGGCGGAGAAGGAATCGCCAAGGCCGTTGCCCAAAAGCTCAACTATCTGTATGTCGCCAAGAAAGTGATCTATCAAGACATCGAAAAACACGGGGAAAAGTGGCTGAAATGGGCCAAGGAGCTGGATGAGCACGCTCCTTCCCTTTGGGAGCGATTCGATCGGTCCTTCGCCGGCTTTGCGGCGCTGGTGGAACACTGCATATATGAGTACTCCCTGAAAAACAATGTGGTCATTCTGGGCCGGGGCGGCAACTGGCTCCTGAAAGAGATCCCCCACGCCCTGCGGGTCCGGATCATCGCGCCCCTGGAGGACAGGATCAAGTTCGTCTGTGAGCGGGAAGGTGTGCCGGAAGAGGCGGCCAAAAAGATGTTGATGTTCAGCGATCATGAGAGATCCATCTTTTTGAAAAGGATGTATCACAGGGACTGGTCCCATCCAGACGATTACGACATGGTTCTTAACACGAGCCACCTGAGTGTCAAGGAAGTGGTCGAGCTGATCATCGACGAGATCCCCGCGAGAGACAAACGGGCGACGCCGGAGTCCCGGGAGAGATTGCGCCGGCTGGCATTGGCGGCCAAGGTCAAGGCGGATATCCGGACCGATTTCCATGTATTTGTCCCTACCCTGGAAGTCATCCATGACGGGACAGCAATCGTC